>JACCDH010275825.1_pt1 | contig 10121 bp, 10 predicted proteins | sample 7442481 | NCBI WGS metagenome assembly JACCDH01 (sample SAMN15323433, study PRJNA562643) | freshwater metagenome | isolation source: river surface water | place: USA:Blue River Watershed | collected 2017-08-15
CCTATTTCAGCAGAACCAGCTCTTCGGCCATGCTGGGGTGGAGCGCGACGGTATCGTCAAAGGCCTGCTTGGTCAGCCCAGCCTTAACAGCAATCGCCGCAGCTTGCAGGATTTCGGCGGAATCTGGGCCAATCAGGTGCAGGCCAACCACGCGCTCATCAGCGCCCGCCGTCACCATTTTGTATAAGCCCCGCTCCATTCGGCCGGAAACAACATTTTTCATGGGACGGAAATCACTGCGGAAAATCTTCACACTGTCGCCATATTGGGCGCGGGCTTCATCCTCGGTCAGGCCGACGCCAGCCAAAGGCGGGCTTGAGAAAACGGCCGTGGGGATGGATTGATAATCCACCGTGCGCGGCGCATTGCCAAACAGCGTATCAGCAAATGCATGGCCTTCACGAATGGCAACTGGCGTCAACTGTACCCGGTTGGTAACATCGCCAACTGCGTAGATGCTTGGCACATTGGTGCAGCTATGCGCATCCACAATCACGGCGCCATTGGAATCAAGGGCCACACCCGCTGCATCGAGGCCGAGCCCGGGCGTCTTGGGCGTGCGGCCAATGGCCCAGAGCAGCAGATCCGTTTCAATTTGGCCCGCCTCGCCACCGTCGATCAACAGACTGTCATCGGCTTGGCGCGTCACGCCGTGAAAGGGAAAATTAAAGCGCAGATCAATGCCTTTCGCCGTGGTCATTGCCACCAGGCGATCCACGATTTCAGCATCATAGCCCCGCAACATTCGGTCGCCGCGCGTCACCAGCGTCACATCCACGCCAAAGGCATGGAGGATGCCTGCAAATTCATTGGCAATATAGCCCGCCCCTGCAATCACCGCACGCTTGGGCAATGCGTCTAAATGAAAAATCTCATTTGATGTGATGCCCAGCTCTGCCCCCGGCACATCGGGAATGGCAGGCCACGCCCCCACCGCAATGAGAATATATTTGGCGCTAATCTCTTGCCCGCTGGCAAGCCGCACCACATTGGGGCCAGCAACCGTTGCGCGTTCGCCAAAAATCGTGGCGTGGTTGTTATTGAGTGTTTGGGTGTAGAGCCCCTCAAGCCGCGTGACATCATCCTGCACAATGTCGCGCAGGCGCGGCCAATTAAACTCTGCTGAGCCAATATCCCAGCCAAAGCGTGCCGCCTCATGTAAATCTTCGGCAAAATGCGCCCCGTAAACGAGCATTTTCTTGGGCACACAGCCGCGGATGACGCAGGTACCGCCGACGCGATATTCCTCGGCCACAGCCACTTTGGCGCCATGTTGGGCGGCCACACGCGCGGCACGAACACCGCCAGAGCCCGCCCCAATGATGAACAGATCAAAATCAAACGTCATGGAATAACTTATCCTGCACTGCTCAGATCAGCCAAAGGCACGATCAATAAGCGCTTGAGTGGATGCATCAAATTGAATGTCGCCGGCGTCAATGGCTTTTGCCATTTCCTTGCCCAGTTCCACGCCAAATTGGTCAAAGGGGTTGATCCCCAACAACACCGCATTCGCAAAAGTCCGCTGTTCGTAAAAGGCAATTAAGGCACCCAGCGTGCGCGGATCCAGCTCATCCAGCAAAATCGTGGTGGACGGTCGATCGCCAGCATAAGCGCGGGCGCCATCTTCATGCGTGCGGCCCGCCATCAGGGCGGCGCCTTGGGCAAAGCAATTGCCGAGCAATTGCCGGTGATGTGCCTCATCCAGATCATGCCCCGGCTCAACCACAGCGACAAATTCAACGGGCACCAGCCGTGTCCCTTGGTGCAGCAATTGAAACACCGCGTGCTGCGCATCCGTGCCAACCCCGCCCCAGGTAATGGCGGCACTGGGGACACCCAAAGGCGCGCCAGACACTGTCACAGACTTGCCATTGGATTCCATCTCAAGCTGCTGAAGATAGAAAGGAAGCAGGCGAAGCCGCTCATCATAGGCAAACACGGCGCGTGTTTCCGCGCCACGTGCCAAGGAATAATATTGATCGACAAAGGCCGCGAGAATGGGGGCATTCTGCTGCACCGGCGCCAAGCGGAAATGCCGGTCCATCGCCGCTGCCCCTTCCAGCATTTCTTCAAACGCGGACCATCCCAAGGCGAGCGCGGCGGGAAAGCCAATGCTCGACCATAAGGAATATCGGCCGCCGACGGTTTCAGAAAAGGGCAAGATGCGGGTTTCATCCACGCCCCAGTCAAAGGCGCGCTCGGGATAGGCCGTCAGGGCAACGACACGCCCACTGGCATCTTCCACGCCAGCCTCCGCCATCCACATCAGCGCACTTTGGGCATTCAGCATCGTTTCCGTCGTGGTGAATGTCTTTGAGGCAATCACAATCAGCGTCTTATGCGGGTCAAAGCGGGCAAATGCCTCTTTAAGGGCACTGCCATCAACATTGGACACGACGGCCACGTCATAGCGCCCGGCATCGCGGCCAAGGGCATCAACCAGCAGATCTGGTCCCAAAGCAGAGCCGCCAATGCCAATGTGCAGAATATGGGCAATATCGCCCAGCGCGCCCGCTTCAATGGCCTCAATCAACGCGCGCATACGGCCATGAAGCTGCTTTGCCTGTGCCACCGACTCAGGCGCGCCCTCGCCCCGTTCAGCGCTATGTTCTGCCGCACGCCCTTCAGTGGGGTTGGCAATACGCCCTCCAAAGAGATCATCGCGGCGCTGGTCAAACCCCGCATCACGCAAGGCTTGTTGAAATCCTAAAAGCAAGGTTTCCGTTAAATGCGTCTTAGAAAAATCAAAATAAATCCCCTGTTCGCTTACGCTTAATCGGGAAATCCGGTCAGAATCCTCGGCAAACAGGGCTACCAAATTTGGGCTTGGGGCCGCCGAGAGAAACGAGAAGCGCGGATCAGAAGCGGACATGTAGTCTCCTTAAAGACAGGGCTTTTGCTTGACGAACCTGCCCGCACGCGCGCAGAGCAAGTGGATGCGCGATACACCGAATGAGGCCATGCCGAAAGCGGGGATATCCCCCAAAGCCACTCCATCGTCCGAAATACGTGACTTTCTCGTCTATTTGGCAAAGCTGGGCGCCTTTTTGCTTATCCTGCGCAGCCTGATTATCGCCCCGTTCAGCATTCCTTCGGAGTCCATGCTCCCGCGTTTGATGGTGGGGGATTATCTGTTGGTGAGCAAATGGAGCTATGGCTATTCGCGCCACGCGCTGCCATTTTCCGCGCCGCTCATTCCCGGGCGCGTGATGGCGTCGCTTCCGGATCGCGGGGATGTTGTGGTTTTCAAGGCCCCACCCTCCAATGATGTTGATTATATTAAGCGCGTCATTGGCTTGCCGGGGGATCGCATCCAAATGCGGGGCGGGCAGTTATTCCTCAATGGTCAGGCGATAGCGCGCAATCGCAAAGCCGATTTGGTGGTTGCAGCAAGCCCCAATACACGTTGCTTTGCCCCAATATTTGAACCCATAGACCAGACCGGCAACATCAGTTGTCATTATCCGCGATATCAAGAAAGCCTCCCCGGGGGCCGCCGCTATGACGTGCTCGATTTGATGGACAGCGAGGCAGATACGACCGATGTCTACACGGTGCCACAGGGCCATGTGTTCATGATGGGCGATAATCGCGACAACAGCTTGGATAGCCGCTTTCCAGCAGAGCTTGGCGGCGGCATAGGCTTTGTGCCTCTCGAGAATTTGGTGGGCAAAGCCCAACTTTCTGTCTTTTCAACAGATGGCTCTGCCCACTGGCTCTTGCCGTGGACTTGGTTTACAGCCGCGCGCTGGAACAGGATCGGCGAGACATTTTGACGACATTAGCCCATTGGGTCACCGAGATATTTGGTGTTACCCCCAAGGATGAAGATTTATATGCCCGGGCGCTGACGCATGGCAGCCATGGCAGCGACACCTATGAGCGGCTGGAATTTCTGGGCGATCGTGTCTTGGGCCTTGTCATTGCGGATTGGATTTACGCCCGCTTTCCCCATGATGCCGAAGGCCAGCTCTCACGCCGCTTCAACAATCTTGTCTCAGGCGAGACATGTGCCGATGTTGGCCGCGCCATTGGCCTGTCGTCTCGCTTGCGCTTGGGCAAACAGGCCCTGGATGATGGTGCCTATGATAGCGATAATGTGCTGGGCGATGCTGTTGAAGCGCTGATTGGGGCTGTTTTCTTAGAATATGGGCTAGAAGCTGCCCGTCGCTTCATTCAGGCGCGATGGGAGCCGCTGCTTGACGTGCAGCGCAGTGCGCGCCGCCATCCTAAGTCAGAACTGCAAGAATGGGCCGCCGCGCATAACCGCAAAGCGCCGCTTTATGAAGTAATGGAACGATCCGGCCCGCACCACGCCCCACGTTTTCGCATCAAAGTATCTATTGGCTCGGCTGGCGCGGCAGAGGCCGAAGGTAAATCCAAGCAGGAGGCCGAGACATTAGCGGCCACAGCCTTGCTCAAAAAACTAGGACATTCATGACACAAAAATGTGGGCTGGTGGCAATTGTAGGTGCCCCAAATGCCGGAAAATCGACGCTGGTGAACGCGCTTGTCGGCCAAAAAGTCGCCATTGTGAGCCCCAAGGCGCAAACCACACGCACCCGGCTGATGGGCATTGCGCTGCATGGCGAGACGCAAATGATGCTGCTGGATACGCCTGGTATCTTTGAACCCAATCGCCGGCTGGACCGCGCCATGGTGCAAGCCGCATGGGGCGGCGCACAAGATGCGGATATCATCTTATTTGTTGTCGATTCCAAAGCAGGGCTTGGCGCTAAAGTAGAGCGGATTATTGAAGGCCTTCGCCACCGGCCTGAGCCCAAGATGCTGGTGCTCAACAAGGTAGATATTGCGGCGAAGGACAAGCTGCTGGTGCACGCAGCGCGCCTGAATGACATGATGGACTTTACCGATGTCCTGATGGTCAGCGCTGAAACGGGTGATGGGCTTGATCTGCTGAAAGACAAAATTGCCGAGTATCTGCCCGAAGGCCCATGGCATTTCCCAGAAGATCAGGTGAGCGACGCAACGGACCGGATGACGGCCGCTGAAATCACGCGCGAGCAACTCTATCTCCAGCTGCACGCAGAACTGCCCTATGCCACGGCCATTGAAACGGAAAAATATACCGAACGCGACGACGGATCGGTGGAAATCCACCAGCAAATCAAGGTTGAGCGGGATAGCCAAAAGGCCATTGTGCTGGGCAAGGGCGGCGCGCGCCTGAAGCAAATTGGTTCTGCTGCGCGTCTAGAAATTGCCAAGTCCTTGGGATGCCGTGTGCACCTGTATCTGCACGTTAAAGTCGACCCGAAATGGGATGAAGATCGCGGCTTATACCGCGATATTGGCCTCGACTGGGTGGATTAAAGCCGGTCAGCTTGATGGGTGAGCATCTCGTCCACCCAGGCTGGCACCAAGTCCGTCGCGCGGCCCATACGGCATTCGTGGAACATGATGCTGCCTTGGGACGGATCAAGATTAAGCTCTAGCGTCCGTGCGCCATAATGCCGCGCCGTGCGCACATAGCCTGCTGCTGGATAGACCGCCCCAGAGGTGCCGATGGATACGAATAAATCACATTGGCTGATCGCCCGATCAATCTCATCCATGCGATAGGGCATTTCGCCAAACCACACGATGTCGGGCCGCAAAGCCGCCTCGCCGCAATGCGGGCAGCCGGGCCGATCAAAAAGCGGCGCGTGCCAGCGCGTGCGGCCATCACAGGCCAAACACCATGCAGATAGATGTTCGCCATGCATATGAATCAGGCGTTCGGCCCCTGCCCGCTCATGCAGATCGTCCACATTCTGCGTGACGATCAGCAAATTACCCTGCCAATGCGCGTCCAGCCGGGCCAAGGCTGCGTGCGCGGCATTGGGCTGCGCCTTTTGGATATTCTCACGGCGCATATCGTAAAAGCGCAAGACCAGATCTGGGTCGCGCGCAAAGGCTTCTGGGGTCGCCACATCTTCCACGCGATGCTGCTCCCACAGCCCGCCCGCACTGCGAAATGTATCAATGCCGCTTTCCGCGCTAATCCCGGCACCGGTTAAGATCACAATGTTGCGTATTTCTGTCATGGCATTGTCTATGCGCGGACGCTGGCCGATCGACAAGACGGGACCGCTTGTCGGCTATACCCCTTTGGCCCTATGGCTGTGCCAATCGAATAGGGCGGGGTGAGAAGACATGGCAGGCATTGGACTTATTGGCAGTCAGGGGCGCATGGGCCACGCCATCAGCGCAGCGGCGGCCGAAGCGGGCCTTGTTATAGCCGGCGGCATTGACGCCGGTGGTGACCCCTTGGCGCTTGCCCGCACCGCGGATGTGTTAATTGATTTTTCCTCGCCACAGGCTTTGGTCAGCAATTTGGGGGCCGCTGTGGCGGCCTCAACCCCCCTTTTGATTGGCACCACGGGGCTGGAGGAAGATCACCACCGTGCGATTGATGATGCGGCAGAGCATATTGCCGTTCTTCAAACTGGAAACACCTCACTCGGCGTCACCTTGCTGGCGCGTTTGGTCCGTGAGGCCGCTGCTGCCCTTGGGCCGGATTGGGACATTGAAATTGTGGAAATGCATCACCGCATGAAGGTGGACGCGCCATCTGGCACGGCGTTGCTGCTGGGCGAGGCTGCCGCTAAGGGCCGTGGTATTGATCTGGCCAAAAACAGCGAGCGTGGCCGTGATGGCGTCACGGGCGCGCGTGCGCCGGGCGCCATTGGATTTGCCGCATTGCGCGGCGGCAGTGTTGCAGGCGATCATGATGTCATCTTCGCCACCGAGAATGAGCGGATCGAACTGATCCACCGAGCTGAAAACCGCAGCATCTTTGCGCGTGGGGCGTTGCGCGCCGCCACTTGGCTGCAAGGCCAGCCCAAAGGCCGCTACACCATGGATCAAGTACTGGGCCTGTAAGAGCCATGAAAAAGGCCGATATTTTTGAGTTTTACCGGCGACTGGCAGAGGAAAACCCTTCGCCTGAGACGGAATTGGCCTATGGCAATGACTATCAATTGCTGGTTGCTGTTGTGCTATCCGCCCAAGCAACAGACGTTGGCGTCAACAAAGCCACGCGGCGCTTGTTTGAAAGCGTTAAAACCCCCGCTCAAATGATTGCCTTAGGCGAAGCGGGCCTCAAAGAGCATATCAAGACCATTGGCTTGTTCAACGCCAAAGCTAAGAATGTCATCGCGTTATCAGACATCTTAGAGCGGGAGTATGGCGGCCAAGTGCCGGCTGACCGCGATGTTCTGGAAAGCCTGCCCGGTGTGGGCCGCAAAACGGCCAATGTCGTGATGAACACCGCTTTTGGCGCCGAAACCTTTGCGGTCGACACGCATATTTTCCGCGTTGGCAACCGCACCGGCCTTGCCAAAGGTAAAACGCCGCTGGCTGTCGAAAAAATGCTCAATAAACATACCCCCGCCCCGTTTCGGCTGGGCGCGCATCATTGGCTGATCTTGCATGGGCGCTATGTTTGTAAAGCGCGCACGCCAGAATGTTGGCGCTGCGTCGTGGCTGATCTGTGCACGTTCAGGCCTAAGTCAGCCTTGCCGGCTAAACTGGCAAAATCGCAAAATGCAGGAGGTGCAGGATGAAAAAAATGCTATTCACTGCCGCGCTTGCTGGGCTTTTGGCAGCCAACCCCGTCTTTGCGCGGACAAAGCCAATCCCTGAGGCCAAACCCATTGGGGCGCCCGTCAATTGCATTGCCATCAACCAGATTCAGGAAAGTCGCGTGCGCAGCGATTCGATTATCGATTTTCGCGTCAGCGGTAAGAAATGGTATCGCAATACATTACCGCAAAGCTGCCCGTCGCTGGGTTATGAAGAACGGTTTAGCTATCGCACGTCCACCAGCCAGCTCTGTTCAGTTGATACCATTGCCGTGCTGCAAAATTACGGAAGTGTGCTGCAAGAAGGCCCGCATTGCGGATTGGGCAAATTCCAGCCGGTGGAATTGGTCCGCGCAGCCAAGAAATAGCGGCTATCAGAAATAATCAGAGCCGGGGGCTGGCAGGCAGGCCCCGGCTTTGCTAACGGCAGTCGCACGCACCCATAGCTCAGCTGGATAGAGCGTTGCCCTCCGAAGGCAAAGGCCAGAGGTTCGAATCCTCTTGGGTGCGCCATTCCCGCCATTCTATCGTGTTGATCCTGATGATCCTTGCCGGCGCTCTCTGCCTCAAAAGAGGGCGTTGGGGGCATGACGTTCCCGATTTTGGCGACACCTTCCGCTTTGGCGCTTGGATACGCCTTTGAGCAAGCTGCCCCAGCTATGAAGCTGCGCCCCGGCTTTGCGCAAAGCATTGAGGCGCAGCCCAAGATCGACCGTCTGTTTCAGCCCGCGCGCTAAGCTTTATCTCCGGCCATGGGGATGGCTGCGGCCCTTGCGATGCGGCTTGGTTGGCGTTGGTTTATGGCGTGCCGGTGCAGGCCCTGGGCGCCCCTGCCCCCTGCGCGCCTTCGCGATTTGCCGCGGCGCTTCGGATCGGCTGATGATCAACCCCGTTTCATCCTCTGCCCCAGCCACAAAGGTTCGCGCCACAGCCTTTGCAAAGCGCTGCTCCAACGTGCGGGGAATTTGGAAAAAGCTTTCTGTTGCAGCAATGCGAATGGCGCCAATTTCATTGCGCGTAATATGCCCGCGACGGCATAAGAGCGGCATCAACCAGCGGGGATCTGCCTGATGTTGGCGCCCCACATCGAGTTGGAACCAAACAACATCGTCAAATCCTTCGCGATGGTGCGCCGGGCGTCCATCGGACTCGGCCTTGCGGGATAGATCAATCAAATCCTCTGGAGACGGCAATTGCGCCCGGTGCATTTGGACCAGCGCCACTGCAATGTCTTCGGGCGTTTTCTGCGCCAGCAACCGCTCTGCAATCAGGCGATCATCATCCTGGGCCTCAACGGGCGCCATAAGTGCTGCTAAGAGCCGCTCTCTATCTTGCTCGCGAATGGCCTCTGCCGTGGGCGCAGGCACCCAATCTGCTTGGATACGGGCATTGCGCAGCATCATTTCCACACGGCGGCGGCGCATATGCGGCACAATCAAAATGGCCGTGCCTTTTTTGCCCGCGCGCCCGGTGCGTCCTGAACGGTGCTGCAGTGTTTCGGCATCGCGCGGCAGTTCAACGTGAATAACAAGGCTCAGCGAGGCGACATCAATGCCGCGGGCGGCCACGTCCGTCGCCACGCAAACGCGCGCCCGCTTATCGCGCAAGGCTTGCAAGGCTTGGTTCCGCTCGCTTTGGCTATGTTCCCCGGAAAGCGCCACAGCGGCAAAGCCGCGCTCCACCAATGTTGCATGCAGATGGCGCACATTATCCCGCGTCGCGCAGAACAGCATCGCTGTTTCAGCCTCATGAAAACGCAACAGATTGACCACGGCGTGTTCGGTATCTGCCGGGCTGATGGTAACAGCCTGATAGCTGATATCACCATGGCCGGCATCATCCCCCAGCGTTGAAATGCGCAGCGCATCGCGTTGATATCGCTTGGCAAGCGACACAATCGGCTTGGGCATTGTGGCAGAAAATAACAGCGTCCGCCGATCTTCTGGCGTGGCATCCAAAATGCCTTCCAGATCATCTCGAAAGCCCATGTCGAGCATCTCATCGGCCTCATCCAGCACCACAAAGCGCAGCGCAGAGACATCGAGAGCGCCGCGTTCCAAATGGTCGCGCAATCGCCCGGGCGTCCCGACAATGATGTGCGTGCCGGCATAAAGCGCCCGACGCTCTTTTGAAGGGTCCATGCCGCCGACACAGGTCGTGATGCGCGCGCCCGTCCCTTCAAACAGCCAGACCAGCTCACGGCTGACTTGCAACGCCAATTCGCGTGTGGGGGCAATCACCAGCGCCAATGGCGCACCCGCCCGTGCAAAAACGGGGGCATCTGCCAGCAATTCCATGCCCATCGACAGGCCAAAGGCGACCGTTTTACCAGAGCCTGTGCGCGCTGAGACAATCAAATCCCGCCCGACAGTTTCCGGCTCAACCACCGAGGCCTGCACGGCAGTTAATGTTTCATACCCGCGTGCGGAAAGGGCCGCCTGAAGCGGGGACGGAATCAAAGGGGACATCATTGCAACAACAGCCTGTTCATGAGGATGAGCAGCAGCTTGCCGCTCCAATAGCTGGCCCAAAGGC
>JACCDH010109327.1_pt1 | contig 10119 bp, 5 predicted proteins | sample 7442481 | NCBI WGS metagenome assembly JACCDH01 (sample SAMN15323433, study PRJNA562643) | freshwater metagenome | isolation source: river surface water | place: USA:Blue River Watershed | collected 2017-08-15
CCGCCGCCGCCTCCTGAATGGCCTGCTGCATGGCCTGCGTGAAGGCCGCTGTGTTCACCACGGTCTGATCTGCGGGTGTTACCACCAGCACGGGGTCTTCGCCACCGGCTTGAGCTGCCAGGGCCGCCAACGTGAGGGCCGGCGCAGTGTTGCGGCCCGTAGGCTCCAAGAGGGCATAGCCCAGCGCAATGCCCGCCTCACGCAACTGCTCGGCCGCCAAAAAGCGGTGGTCTTCACCCGTGACCAACAAGGGCGGCGAGACCGTGATGTCAGCACTGCCTAGCTGCGCCAGGCGCGTGGCAGCTTGCTGGAACAGGCTGTCCTGGCCTGTGAGGCAGAGGAACTGCTTAGGAAAACCGGTACGTGACAGTGGCCACAACCTAGTGCCTGAACCACCACACAATATAACCGGCGTAACTTGAATCATGAATAAAAGTGAATTATTTTTTAGGGGATATTAATAAGCCTGCTAAACCCCAATATCAAGCGTTAACAAAATATTATCAAGTTTGTTTTTTGATAAAAATATTAGTAACATCGTGGCTGTCTAATTCTGATCTTAGTGATTCAATCTCAGCTTTCATATCCTCGTATTCTTGTAATTTTCTTTGCAAGAATCGACTTGTAAGAGTTACCTTTTCTGAAATGCCGCTTGGAGTTAAAAGATAGGCATAGCCCAACTTATTACTTGATTCACTAAAGTTATGAACCTTGACCCATCCTTTATCGATCAGCGCATTCAAAGCATAGTTAAGCCCACTTGTAGATATGCCTAATTTTTGGGCAATTTCACGTTGAGTGACGTCAGCTTTTTCTTCCAGAATGCGCAGCACTCTGAAGTAGGTATCTTCTTGAAGTTTGGAACGACGGCTTGTCAAGTTATTGAAATCTTAGATTTCTAACGATGAAAATGAAGTAAGCACGCTACCGCCCGTAAGCTCAATATTGACTCACTTCAAATTTGAACAATGAATGCGCACGTCTGGTGCATTGCAGTTTTGTTCGAATTCGAACAAGTATAAATCTAATATGAATTTTAAATCAAGATTTTTTTGAAAATTTTGATGTGGCTTTGTCTGTTACCAATGTATTGAACAGGATTTGAACCTTTGGACAAAAATTCACTTTCCTAAAGCCTTATGCCAAGAACTCTGTAATAACGAAATTTTGAGTTTAGTACTTTCATCTTGAGCAGCATTTTTGAATGCATTTCTGACAAAGACAAAGAGTAAAAGGGCAAAGCCGCTCGCGAAGGTGGCAGTGATGCCAATCAAGGCCTTCTTTGGCTTTGCTTTTCTCTCAGGTGGTTGAGCCACATCTAAAACTTGAATCACAGCACCTTCGCGACTTTCATCCACTTTCGCAAGCTCAAACTGCTTTGCAAAAAGCTCGAACATCGCCTCTTGGTACTTGAACTCTCGGTACCTGGAAACATAGTCACTGGCATCTTTGGACGCAGGTTCTTCTTTTTCGGCTTTGGCTAACTGGGTCCTCAATGAGGTAAGCTCGTTCAAAGCTTGCTTAAATTCAGGCGCATTCTCAGTCAAGTAGTTACGCATGCTTCCAAGCTTGACTTCTTGGACTGAAATCCCAGCCTTGAGCCTTGCAACTGCCTCTACTGCTGAAGATGGGCTTGACTTTAAGACGCTACTATTGATGCCCGAGGACTTCAAAGCCAAGTCTGCTTTGGCTAGATTTTCTTTGGTAATTTGAAGTTGCTTCTCAAAGAACAAGCGACGTTGCTGAGCTTCGGTAACGGCCAAGCGACCAAGCAGATTGCGGAGTTCTACGACGTGCGCGTTTGCCAAGTCAGCTGCAAACTTGGGATCTTTGTCATCAACTTCGATACTAATCAGACCATCTTTTCCGGAGGCTATTCTTACAGATCCTAAAAGTGCTTGACGAGCATCGACTTTTAATTTCGCTTCGTACCTTTCCATCAGCTTGAGTCGATCGATCAGTGCATCTTGCAAACTCACACTTTTCATGAAAGCGATGTACTGATCAGCTGGGCTTTTCAGGCCAGTTGCAGCACCAGCCAATCCACCCAAAGCACCAAGTGAGGCCAGCATGCTCGCAGCTGCACTTTGCTGTTGCTGAGGCGGCAAGAACTGCGTCTTAGCTGTAAATGTGGGAGTTATGGTAAAGCTAATGCCTAAAGCGGCCAAGCCACAAGCCAATGGCCCAAACACTAACAACCTGAGGTTATCAACAACCACCTGCAATAAATCAAGCAAGCTGATTTCGTCATCATCTTGCATATCACCCAAACTGGCTTGGGCATTTGAAGTAGCGTTCTCGCTCATACTCTTGCGCCTTACTGCCTGAGGGTTTTAATGGCCGCGGCACCTAAGCCCAGCTGATACAAGATTTGAGTGAAGTCTTTGGTGTTTCTCACCAACACACTCCAGCCCGACTCACGGTCAAGCTTTTCTGGCATGACGATGGTGTCACCAGGCATCACCTTGGTAGCCAACACTTCATTTCGCCAACTGCTTTGGTTAGTAACTGCACTACCATCAGCCCGCATCAAAATCACGCCGTCTTTGTCTGCACCCATCCCAGAGCCAGCCAGTTGGATGTAATCAGCAACAGTTAAACCTGCTTTGTAAATCAGTGCAGACTCAGTGTTGACAGATCCAAATATATAAACAAAGTCTGGCCTTGAAGGCACATACAACTTATCCCCTTGACTGAGTCGTATTGCAGGCAGTTTGTCCAGAGATTCCGAGCTGTCTGCTGGCAAGCCCAAAGAAATCCGGCCCTCAGGCTTCAAAGATCTAGCCCGCTCAATGGACTGCTGCTGAGATTGCTTCAATGCTGCAATTTTGGCCTGGACGATTCCTGGGTCAGTGGAGGCGCCCACACTTTGCGCTGCTTGTGCCAAGGCACCCGAAGACTCAGACTCGATTCTTCTGAGCAACTTGTTCAAGTTTTCTTGCTGGCTCTTTTTAACTTCTTCTCTATAAAAGCCTGCCCCAAAAAGGTAGGCATCAGCAGTCATGCCACCAGCTTTTTGGATCAGTTGATTGAGGCCTTCACCAGGAGCAACCTGATAGACACCGGGGCGATTAACCTCGCCTTCTATTCGGACAAATACTTGTCGTCTAGAAATCGGCACCCGAAGGTCTTTGACAGAAAACACCGTAATGACATCTCCAGCTTGGAGTTCAAAATTATCTGCGTCCTTGGGGTTTGCTAAGAGCTTACCTAAGTTGAATGGGATCACGGATACCTTGAGGTCATTTCGATTAATTCGCTCAATGACGGCGTAATCTAAATTCACTTCTTCAATCAAGCCACCAATTCTGTCGACCACCGTTTCTTCGGTGATAAATGGAGACTTATCTTGTTTGTGAGACTTAGCTGCAGGTACCGCCTCCATCAAAGCAAAGATATTAGATTTATCTTGCGAATTTTCTTGAGCCTTGTCCTGGCTCTTCTCTTGCGATTTATCTTGCTGTTCCGCAATACGCTCCATAGCCAAATCAAGCGGCACGCGTGCACGAAAGCGTGCACTTCTCTCCAGCTCAAACGAGTCGAACAAAACTTCGTTTTGCTTACGAACAGAGTCTGGACTGATAAGCAGAGTCTTTTGCGAAATCACATCCGAGATTCGCATGCCTTGCTTGAATGCAGTTCGTGATGTTTGCGCCACATTGCCGCGCAAAGTAATGGCATTGGCCATCTCGGGAACTATTTGTCCCACACTCACCACATCGCCATTTTGAATCTGCTTCTTAAGGCCCGCTTCATCCAGCGTGAGATCTTCAACCCGCCTTGGCTGATCTTTACCGGGAGTCAAACGTTCAATACTTGTTCGGCGTGGATCAGCCACAACTGGCAATCCCCCAGCCAAGCTCAGGAAGTCTGCAACTGTTTCTTGCGAATTTTTAATTTCAAAAACTGCAGGCGCATTAACCTTGCCCACAAAGGCCATGTGGCCTGCTGCTTGCGGGTAAAAGATCACATCTCCATCTTGCAATCTAACGTCAGCTGTCTTGTCGCCCTTGCCCAAGAAGGCATAGAGATCTAACTCGGACACCACAGCGCCATTTCGTTTGAGTTGCACACGGCGAATAGAGCCGCTGGCGTTGGGGCCACCACTAGCAAACAAGCCTGAAGTTAATGTGGCTTGGCTGTTAAGTTGGTAGCTTCCAGGGAAGCGACTTTGACCAACTACGAAGACGGTAATTTTGCGAAGCTTGCCCAATGAAACGCTGACGTCGATGTCTTTGTAGTATTTGTTAAACAACGCTTTAACTGAGGATTGGGCTTGAGAGGCCTTTACACCGGCCAGCTTTAAAGTGCCCAGCTTTGGAATGGCAATTTCGCCGCTTCTGTCGATAGTGGCTTGCGTCTCTCCGCTGGTGCTGCCCCAAACTCTAATAAGAAGCTGATCGCCTGCACCCAGCACATAATCGTCCCCCACAGGTGACTGCTGTTGCTGCATGGCGTAACGAGAGTTCTCAAAGAAGTCTGCTCCATACAGGGGGTATGCACGGCCAGTGACTTCCAGAACGTACTTCTGAAACTCGTTGGGTGGCAAAGGAGTTGTTTTCTTGGCAGGATCTTTTTTGCTGCCGTCAGCAAGTTCTTCGTCATTGAGGCTAGTCGGCAAACCAAGAACAGAAGGTCCATAAATTCCCGATCCAAAAAAGTTTGCCCCCGTCGCGCCGTTGCCAAAAACGAGTCCACCGTTCGAATTATTATTTTTAAGACTACCCAAGTCTTGAGGACTTAGCGATTGTGAGGCATTTAAGTTTAGAGCCTGTGCTTTTGCAACCGGCAGATATCCAGCGATTAACAAAATAATCGCCGAAATAAATATATTATTAATAATAAAATATTTATCAAAGCCAAAATAGCTTATATTTTTATTGCAATGCTTCATTTTAATCTAGTTTAAATTATATTTAATCAATACAATTTTAAATATGCCTCTCTGATTCGAGCAATTTCTTTTTCATAATACGCTGTCGTGTTCCGATCTCTGTTGAGTATTTGCGGCAAAGAATCTCCCATTCTTGGAACCTCGCCCAGGCCACCCATAATTTTATTGTCCTTTTCTAACACCTTGCTCTCTAAGCCATAAGTCCACTGACCAGCTCCTCTGATGGTAAGGTTACTTTTTGTGAAAGCTTGCCTTGGGCCAAGTGGCAAGGAGATTTGAACGCCAGCAAATGAAGCTAAATTCGGTTGCGACTCGGTTTTGGTTCTTCTGAAGTATAGGTTCAAGGATGTGTCATCGAACCAGAATTTCTGTTGGATTCCAAATCCAACATCACCACCCCAATATTTTCCATATGTAATTTCTGATGAGGTTTTATGGGCTCTATCTGGCACGTATCGATAATTCATTAAAAAATATTCTTTTGTCGTGCTTGGATCAGCCCAAGAAGGATCTTTTTTAAACTTACCCAAGACTGTTCCAAATCTGTTCCTATCATCGGATAAAACTGTCGAGGTCTCTATTTGATTTCCTGACCAAACCGTATATGCGTTGCCTACACTTAGCTTTGCAGTCGTATTCAGACTTGGAAAAGTCTCTACATGATGAATCATGGTTCTGGTAATTGCAGGCTTTAATCTGTAAATGTAGTACCAACCACCCTTTTCATAATTTTTTGTATTCAAGCCAGTTGGCTCTAAGCGATTACTTTCTATCCAGCCCCCCCTCCACAACGGCAATGCTGTTGTTACATTGAGTCCAAGATCAGCATCAAAAGATCCGTACTCGCTTCCAACTACAGACGTAACGGCTGGGCTTAACGATATTACCGGCAAGAACTTCCAATTATTCATGGCTAGATCTGCAAGTACTTCACGATTTGCATCGATAGCATTTTCGGTGAGCATCGAAGTTAATTGAATTTTTTCACATGGCAAGTTACTCTCTAGCCATCCTCTAGCACATTTAGAATCAGCAACCAGTCTTAACATCGGTATTCCACGATAATGGAAAAGAAGTTCAATTTCTTTCGTGTCGTGCTCATTTTCGTATACGCCAGCGACTACACCTAGAGCCACTCCCAATGCATCCAACACGTTCCAACTGTATGATTCAGTAGAAAGTGTTAAGACAATTTTTTCACGCGAGTCTTGCAAAATAGCAGCAACAAAACCACGGCTCTCTAGCGCATTGATTAATTCACTTTTATCAATTACATTCAACTTTTTAATTTCTTTATTATCACTTTTTTTACTAGCACTACTTTTCCCACCCAGAGGCATCATTAAGGAAAGAGAGAGCCAATTATCTGGAACACTCGCATCTTTACTTATATTTTTATTAGCACTGAAATTAACAAAAATACTTTCATTTATTTGCTGCGTATAGCCAGCGTTCAGTATATTTTTCTTTTGGTTGTTTTGAAGTGCGACGGTAAATTTTTCACTAGGACTCCATTGCACGCTACTGAAAGCACCATTAAGCGGTGCAGTCACACTATTTTTTTGAGCAAAACCGATAGATGCCGTAATTGCCTCCCATTTTTTTGTGCCAACTAAATAAGTATTCCTAAAGTAAGTAGCAGCACCACCATAATCAGTAACACCAATGGCCAATTCCGTATCATATTTTTTTAAATAATCTACTGGCAACTTTAACTTCGCTGACGCGGATACATCCCTTATTGTTCCTTCTGGGCACTTTGTTGTAAATAGATTACAAGTGTTACTTTGTGTTGCCAGCCTACCCGTAAACTCAAAATTATCCATTAGCCCAAAACCCAATTGGACGTTTGTACCTCTATTACGTTCTATCCCTGGTATTGCGTTTGAATAACTGATTACCGCAGATCCAAGCGGTAAAGTTGAAGCGGAAGGAAATAAGCCAACGCCACTATAGCCATTTGGTGTCAGCACCTGGCCGCTCACTTCAGTTAAGAAGAACAAGCCTAGGATCAAAAATACATTTTTCTGTATTTTGTTATTAATTTTCATATTTAATAATTAGTTTCAGATTATGTATTTTTTCATTTTAAAAAAAAACCCCGCTTACGCGGGGTTTTTGAATGGCTAAATTAATTAACCACCAAAGCCACTCAGACCTGTTGGTGCGCCTGTAATCACACCTTGATCTGTTGGCAATGCAATACCAGTCAAATTAACTACGATCGCATCTAAAGTTGAAGTTGTTGCACCATCAGTTTCCATGAACAAGAAAGTATTTCCTTCATGAGAGAACATGTAAGAAGTACCTGCTGTTGAACCCAATGCATTCATCAACTTAACTTTGTCGCCCAAAGTTACAGAATCTGCACCAACCACTGTTTCAAACGTTACTACACCGTATTTGCTTACTGTTGGTGTAGTACCAGTACCTGCTACTGCCGTCTGTACAAAACTTACTGTACCACCACTCAATTTGATGGAATCTGTCTTACCCAAATCAGTGATTGTGTCATAAGCATCGTATGTTGACTCACCAGATGCAAACACAAAAGTATCTGCACCAGCACCACCAGTCAATGTATCTGCTTCGTCACCACCATCGATAGTATCAGCACCTGCTCCACCATTCATGGTGTCTTTGGCTGTATTACCAGTCAATGTATCATTACCTGCACCACCAGTTATTGTTGTAGCCAATAAAGTGGTAGTTTTAGCTGATGCAGACGCAAAAGTAACTGCAAGTCCTGCAGCCAGATCAGCGTCAGCTGCATAAACTGCAGAGCCCGCAACAACACCAGATGCATCGAAGTTAGTAATTAATGCATTTCCTGTATTTGTCAAGTTAAGGCCATTGTTACCAGAAACTGTAACAGTTTTAGCTCCAGTCGCAACCAATGTCATTGTTTCTACACGAGCTGCTGACGATGCATTTACACCATCATCTTCAGGCAAGCTGATATTAATGGTTTCAGTAGCTGCTGCAGTTACAGTACCTATCGCTGTTGCTCCACTAGCAGAAAGGTAGTCAATGTATGAAGTTAAGTTCAATACATCGTTTGCATTGTAAAGCGCATTATTGATTCCTACTGTCAAAGTGTTTGATGCAGCATACAGAGTTACAGAACCACCTGAAGGCAGTCCTGTCAAAGTTCCAGAATTGGATCCATCAACCAAATCAACAGAAGATACGTTGTTAAGTCCAGGAATCGCCAACTCACCTGTCAACTGATCTGACAACTCTAAGTTTTCGAAGCCGGTCCACTTTGTATTGAATGTAGCTGAGGCGTCTGCAGCATTGGCCTGTGCAAATGTCATTGAAATCGTGTCGGTTCCCTCTCCAGCACTTACTGAACCTCCAGTACCAACTGCACCGCCATACACAACATAGTCATCACCAGCACCCATGGAGATTGCTTTTGTAGGAGCAGTTCCCAATGCCACACCGTCATCGCCGTCACCTCCAGTGAAGGTAACAGCATTTCCAACAGGTGTTCCACCCATATTAAAACCTGCTGTGTTTGTAACAGTTACCGTTTTCAATGAATCCCAGCTACTGTAAGTAGTTGCTGCACCTGAAAGAGAAACCTTGTTTGCACCAGACACATTAAGCGTAGTCAAGCCAGAAGCACTGATACCCTTGAGTGAGTTAGTTGATGTTGAAGACGTACCAGTACCTGCGATGTTCAATGTTGTGATGTCTGAATCAACAAGCAAAGTTGATGTAGTACTACCAGAAACGGCATTAAGCGTCACATCAAGAGATGTGTTAGCTGGTGTTGACAACGCGCCTAAAGTTGACAAGTCAACGTTACCGCGTGCGCTACTGGCCAGTGTAATTGACTTCAAAGCGCCAGAGTTGATTGTCGTAGTACCAAAAGCAGAAAGGCTTACAGACTCAATGACACCAGCCTTTGTTGTTGAAGTCCTGTTCACGTCATTGATAGTAACTGCGCCTGGTGTAACGCCAATCACACCCAATGGGTCAGTCGTTGTACCATCAACTTTGGCTGTCCTTGCTTGAGTGACAGAAACCGATTTTGTATTGGCGTCGCCCGTTACTGTAACTGTACCAAATGTTTCTGTAAAGTTAGAGATAGTCTTAGCTGCAGCTTTCTCGGCATCTGTGATACCTGATTTGACTGTCACAGCAACACTTGATCCACCAGTAACAGCAATGTTACCCAGCGTGTTATTTGCGCCTGCAGGGTAATTACCAGTAGCAGTTACAGACACTGCACCAGCGGCGGCAGTTGTTTCACCGACTGTGATTGAACCAGTTGTCATGCCTTCAGCAGTCACAGACACTGTAGAACCGCCGTTAGCTGAAATTGCACCGGCAGCCAAAGCGCCATCTGTGGCAGTGATTGCTGTTGTTGCTGCAGCAGTCAATGTTGCACCAGCAATTGAGCTTGCCACCAGGTCAGCGACTCCAGACCATGTGCTTGTGTTTGAAGTAACAGCACCGCCTGAAGTGAGCGACACAGTTTCAACATTGGCAACTTTTGTAGCCGTCTGAGTTGTTGTGTTGATTGCGCCGGTAGCAACGATCGACAGTGTATCTACACCTGCACCGCCATCAATGTTATCCAAAGCTGAGAAATAGATTGTTGCATTGTCATCGCTGTTACCAACAATGGTGTCGTTACCTGCACCGCCAGCAACTGTATCAATACCTGCAGTCAGTGTGTAGGTTTTGTTAGGCACAGTTGCGATTGCATCAAACTTACCTTCTGTAGCGCCTGCAACTTGAGACGCCGCAACAGATGTAGCCACTTTGGTGTTGAACGCAGTCGCGTATGAACCGTAAGTTGCATCAGCAGTCATGCCAGCAAAGTCGTTCAACAACGAAACAATCTTTGCACCCTTGTTTGCATCACCAGCAGCTGTCAACTGAGCAGCAACCCAGTTATCCAAACCAGCAACTGAAGACAAACCTAAGTTAGTCAACAAAGTTTGTGCAACTACCAAATCTGTTGATTTTGCGAAGTCGCGGCCATAAAGTGTGTTTGCCAAAGCATTCACATCAAGAACAACTGTATCTTTGTAGTCTTGATTGCTCAGTTGCGTGTTGTACAAAGCACCGGCCAAGCGGGCGATGACTGTACCGTTTGTAGAGATTGCCATTTGAAATCCTTTTGATTAAAAAATTAAACTTTCTGCAGAAAGCCGAGCGTTCCTTTCGGAAGCTCGTTAAAGATCTCGGTTGCTTGTGCTGTTTAAAGC
>JACCDH010799576.1_pt1 | contig 10117 bp, 4 predicted proteins | sample 7442481 | NCBI WGS metagenome assembly JACCDH01 (sample SAMN15323433, study PRJNA562643) | freshwater metagenome | isolation source: river surface water | place: USA:Blue River Watershed | collected 2017-08-15
GAATGCGGCAGGGCGCTTCACATCCAAGATCTGTGCGACATCGAAAAATAGTGTCCCTTGAGTTTTGTCTTCAAACCCGTGTTTGCGCCCCAGTGCATTCTTCTTGCTCACGCCCGCTATCGAAAACGGCTGACAAGGAAACCCAGCAAGCAACACATCGTGGTCTGGAATCATCTTGTGGATGTTCTGATTAACTTGCTTTTGAGTGACGCTATCACGGTTGCTTAGCGTGACTTCACAGATATCGCCATTGAAAATATGAACGTCTGGATCGGCGTAGTTGTTAGCCTTGTATGTTCTGACTGCAGGTTCGTTCCACTCACTAGTGAAGACGCAACGCCCACCAATCTCTTCAAAGCCACGGCGTATTCCACCTATGCCAGCAAACAGATCCACGAAGTCAAATTCAGGACTATCGTAGTGAGCAGGACGTTCAGGTAGCAGCTTAAGCAGTGCTTGGTATTCGCGATGGCTTAGGCGGGGGGAGGCTTTGCCCCTTTGCCATCGGTTGATGGTCTCCCTGCACCACTGGCCGGGGGATTGATTGTTCAGGTATTCACCAATGAAAGTCTGGTCATAGATTTCGAGTACTTGCTGGAGAAGTTCGAAGTCATCTACTGTGTTTTTCATCTGTTTTAATCTGGGTCAAAAGTGTGACGAATTATCACATATTTGACCCATGATTGGGGCGGCGTTGATGGGAATATTCATGCCGTTAGTGGGGTAAGTTAACTTAACCACTTAGGCTTCAAAAAATAATTCAGAAGGTAGCGACTTGGGGTAGGCCGACTTCAAGCTGGAATGGGAACTGGCTGGGTTTTAGTTTGCTTAAGGATGTGTGGTACGAGTGACCTAACTGTGATGTGCTTGTGTTGGGTGAGCTAGGATGGATTAATTAAAGCTTGGAATAAAGCTGAAAGCAGTTGGTCGACTCGAACGACCGTACATTACATTAGACATCGCCTCAAGATTTCCACGTCATCAGATGCGCGCTCAATACGAAGAAAAGACATTTGAAAGCTATTTCAACTCTGAGCTTTCCAATCGGAAAATATTTTATTTTCCTCCAGGTCAGGTTCAAGAGGGCTCAATGGGCGCAGACACTGTGGCGTTCATGAAGAACCGCTCGATATGGCGAAGATTAGGCTATTCGTACTGGTTTAAGCTCCCCTTTCAAGGGGCTCCGTATCGAGAAATGGCCGAAGAGATGGAGCGACAGCTAAGTCGTGAAATAAACGACGTTCCAGACATTAAAGGGAACATCTTTTTTCAGTACAAACGCTCAGAGTTCATGATGAAGGCCAGTGCGGAGGAGTGGAAATACTGGAAAAAACCATACTTTCGATACGAAATTTATCCAGAGCAACAAGCATTGCTTGAGCACTTGCATTCAAAATTCTCTAAGAGAGTCCTGATCCTCTATGCCGCACCAGCAATTCGGGACGTTAGTGAATTGGTTGATCTGCATATTCGTCAGCAACTGATATCAAGAACGAATTTTCGACCAGCGTACGAGCTGGCAGGTCATAAGCGAAATACATTTGTCAGCCCTGGCGCCCATTCTTGGGCGTGCAGTGAGCCTGTTCGACTAGATCCCTTTAACTTCGAAGTGGCTTTAAATGGATTTGATCAAGTTGAAGCAGATAAGCAATCCATGATCAAGAAACTTGCGAAGGAGGTTGAGAGTATTTTGTTAGAGACATCCTTTGCACAACCTTTTGAATTGCTGAGAAATCGCTACGGTTTAGATGATCTGGAATTAGTTGCACCGCTTTTAAAGGCATACATCACAATGTCGGCAGTGCGTCAGGTTACCGGCCTTCAGTGGATCGTTACCCATGCTTCGTAAGCCTGATGTCTACTAGGAAAGATCCGTCTTATGTCCCGCGCAAATTTCACGCTCACCTTACATGCTGATCCTTGCATCAAGACTTAATCAATTTATTGAACCGACATGGTTCAGCAGTCCTCCGCTCGCAGCGTAGTTTCATTCGTTAGGTATGAAATCATGTGTCGTTCGTATTTAACGTTCTTTACATTCAACTTTTTGGGCATTCTTGCTCAAAGGAGGAGGGCATATGTATCTTGGCATTGAACAACACACTGGGTTGATTTACGAGGGAATAGGTAATCCTGACATCCCCGTTGTTCCAATGCCAAGCGTAGTGCACGCCAAGTTCATCGAGCAGCTTGCTGATTGGAAATCTCTTCCTCGGCCTTCAGAATCATTCGGCCTCGTTTTTCGAGAGGATTCCTTTGACGCAGTTAGCCGAACGCGCAGGGGCCGTCTTTATCAAAAAAAAGAAGGCGCTCAGCCCGAACAGCATACTGTCTCTGCGCATCCCTATGACAGGGGCCTAATCCCTGGTTATGACAAAGCGACGCGCAAATCAATGTTCGTTTACATGTCATGCTTGGATATTTTGTATAAGCCGAACCAAGGGCAAGGTTTGGTATTAGCTCTCGGCTCATCTCATGGCGCTTCAGCTTGGCGTATCGTGCAATCTGAAGCGGTTTACAGCGGCGCCGTCATGGTGACTCTTAAAGCCTTATCGGCCTACGGAATTCTTCCTGAACTCGATGTTGAGAGGCTCGATGAGCGATTTAGGCCAGTGGTTGCGCAGGCACTTTCTAAAGTACTGGACTCCGCGTTTAAGGAGTCCCCTGGCTCTGTTGTGGATAATTGCCGAGATGCAATGCAGGTGATTCTCTCGTCTTGGTTGGCTCAAAATGGATCTGCAGACACTGTAATTGGTAACGAGCTAGCTAAGATTGCAGGCGTGATAGAAGCAGCACCGCATGAAAAGATTTGCGTTGGAAATTTGGGCAAGGTGTGCGCGAAACTCCACAGTCGAAATAAGAGCAACGCTCAACGTCAAAAGGGATACCGTCCCATAGTCGAGGAGGATGCCGAGCTCGCGCTACAAGTATTGGGATTTGTCTTGCGTGATCTTGATTGGTCGAAGAGTTAGAGGCCCTATGGTCAAAGCAAATTGACGTCGATCAGTCTTTAGACATTGATAACCTGCGAGTACCCGAGTGTTGCTGCGGTCAAATAAGTTGACCTAGTGAGTTTGGAAACGGAGAAAGCTGATCATGAGTGAAAACGTAGGCGACGCAGAGCCAATAATGATTGACAAAACTCGAGCGTCAAAGTCGGGTCATGCTTTTCATGAAGCTTGGGCCGCGCGCACCGCTCTTGAACTTCTGCTTCCATCGACCGACCTCACATCTATCACGCTTGAGGGTTTCGATGAACGAGACGAACAGAGCTTAGGAACTGGTGCGATAGAGATAGCTGATCTAGTCCGTTATCACGGTGGCAACGATGTTGCCCGAGCGCATCGAGTCACGGTTGTTCAGTTCAAATATTCGATCGCAAGCGCTGACATGGCAGTTCGTGCTGCTGATCTGGCATCAACTCTTACCAAGTTTGCGACGACCGATGCCGAACTTCTGGCAACGCATCCCGATGATCATGTTCTTGCAGTAGTTCGGTATGAATTTGCTACGAACAGGCCCATCCACGAAAACTTAGGGAAGGCGATCGCAGCGGTTGTCGCGGGCACACAAGAATCTGGTGATGTAGCCCGCCAAGTAGGTCAGATCGAGAAAGCTCTGAAAGACTATCCCCATCCCTTTGGTGACCTGATGCGGCGATTGGAATTGGTCGGCCGCAAAGGAAGCTTGACAGAGGCTGAGAGAGCGGTTTCAGCTACTCTTGCCGCATGGAGCGAACCAGGGGATCCTGATGCGGAGAAACGTCTCCTCAAGCTCCGAAATCTGATCAGGATCAAGGCGGGTCCCGGTAGCGAGGCAGATAAACGAGTTGACCGTGTAGCGGTTTTAGCGGAGCTGGAGGTGGAACACGAGGACCGTCTGTATCCCACGCCCGACGCGTTCCCAAAGGTGGAGGTAGTCATTCAACGTGATGTTCTTAGCGACATCGCAACCCTTGCGCGTGAAGTTGGGCTTCCTCTCCTTATCCATGCTGCGGGAGGGATGGGCAAGACTGTCTTAATGCAAGGCCTCGCAGACCGATTGCGAGCCGATGGCCCCGTTGTGCTCTTCGACGGCTTCGGCGCCGGTCGTTGGAGAGATCCTGCTGACGGTCGACACCTCCCGGAAAGAACGCTCGTCCACCTTGCCAATCTCATGGCCGGACAAGGCCTGTGCGACATCTTGTTGCCAGTGGCGGACGTTACGAGCTTGCTCAGGGCGTTCCGCCGACGGCTCGCCCAATCGGTAGAGACGGCTCGGAGAACTCGCAGCGATGCGCGTGTTTCATTAGTACTCGATGCGATCGACCACGCTGGGCTTGCCGCGCGGGAAACCGCGACGTCATCGTTTGCACACCTTCTTATGCGTAGCATCAGCGTTGAGCCAATCGACGGCGTTTGCATCGTCGCGTCGTGTCGGACTGAGCGGCTCGCGCTGGCAACCGGCGCTACATCGCATCGTTCTTTCTCAATTCCACTGTTCACGGATGCGGAGGTACGAGCACTCGTCGAACGGCGCGTGTCGGATGCTTCGGCCGACGAAATCGCCGCTCTGTTGACACGGTCAGGTCGCAACCCACGCTGTCTCGATAACTTGATAACGACTGGACGGCCATTTGATCCCGTGTCTTTCCCTGATGCCCCGGGAGAGCCGCAAGATCTGCTTGACGTGCTAATTCGCAAACGTCTTAGCGAAGCTCGTGAAACTGCGCGCACTCGCGGCGCAAGCGACGCAGACATTGATCTCCTGCTAACAGGTATCGCCTTGCTGGCGCCCCCAGTCCCAATTGAAGAGCTTGCTGCAGCTCATGGCTTGATCGCGGAGCAGGTCGAAAGCTTCGCTGCAGACCTTTCCCCCTTGCTTGAGCGAACTCCACACGGACTGATGTTCCGAGATGAACCGACCGAGACTCTGATCCGATCAAGCTATGGCGCGAGCCAAGCAGGCCGAGATCGCGTTATCGCCGCGCTCCAAGAACGACAGCTCACTTCAAACTATGCCGCCCGGGCGCTGCCAGCGTTGCTCACCTCGCTACGCGATGCCGAGCAACTCATCCAACTGGCCTACGATCTGCGTGTTCCCCGAGGCGCTTCGCAGGTAAGCGCACGGGACATCCGTCTATCGCGGATTACTGCCGCTATAGCACTCGCGGGAGAGCTCAAGCGGCGCGACGATCTTCTCCGTCTGTTGCTGGAAGCATCGCTAGTTGCCGCGGGTCATGAGCGATCCGACCGCTTCCTGTATGAATACCCTGATCTCACCGCAGTGGCGGGTGATGCCGAAGCCTTGCGACGGCTTTCAGCAACTAATGTTGGCTGGCCTGGAGGGAAACACGCCGCGCTTGCACTTGCGAATGCCTTCGCGGGCGATCGAGACGAGGCTCGTCGTCACGCTCGACGATCAATCGATTGGCACAATTGGGCCGCGCAAACCAAACGCGATGCACGATTTGGCCGATCTAGTGCTTCAAGGCAGTGGGACGATATTGGTTTCGCCTATGTCGAGATGTTGGCAGGCAATGATGTACGCGTTGCGGAGTTCTTCGCTCGTCAAGACGAAGGCGTGGCCTATACCAAGTTTCGGGCGCTGTTCGATCTTATGGATCGACACCGGTGTTCGGCGAGTCCGCCAAAGACGAGAGTCACAACACGGTTGTTGCGCTGTCGGATGCCATCTCGCGCACTTTATGCTGCTGCGCTTCCATTCGTTGGACAAAACCCATCCCACGCCAGAAGGCTTATCACGGCATTTGCGGTTGCATCGTCTGGGACTGGCAAAGACGAAAGCTTGGCTATAGCCAGCGTGCTGGCATCGGCCCTAGCGATAGAGCTCAGAATGGAAAGCGAAGCAGCAAAAATCCTAGCTGGGACCGCGCTTAAACCACCAAGCGTTTATGACTATTCCAGTCATTATCCGAGCGACCGCGCTATCCATGTGACCGTACTGGCCGCAGGGGTTCGAGCCGTATTGAACCGAAAGCGCGCGGCCTTGATTGATATGGTGCCGTCGGAATTCATCGAGTTGATACCTGCCAGTGCTCTATCGAGGGGCGCAGCGACCTTCAGTCGAGCGCTAAATCAGAAGCTGGCGTCTCCGAAGTTTGATGGAAGTCGTCGCCAAAGGAGGAAGCGCGGCGGACTCGATGAAATGAAGCGATCAGAGTATTCGCGCGCGCTTAGCAGCCGGATCTTGCCGATGCTAGGCTATGCGCAGGATGTAGCGGACATCTTACGCCCGCCTAATAAAAATACGCGTGATGAGATGGTAGTCGCGGCTTTCGACCGACTCGTCCGTGATGTCGAGGAGTCATCTAACTACCCATATCGCGATGGTAAAGCGTATATCGCTCGGAATGGTTTTCGAGTGATCTTCGACCTTATCGACGCGTTAGGAGCTTTCAATGCCGCGATTGCGCATCGCATGGTAGATTGGTCAGTGAATGCACCGGGACTGTTCACGCCGGAACTTATCCATGCGGTTGCTCGACTATCGCGCATCCCTCAGTGCCATGAGGCTGCACTCATCCTCGCTGGCCATATCGAGCGCAAGATCCAACTCGATACTGATGTCGGAACTAGGATCTCATCGTATGGTGATCTTGCTCGCGCAACCTGGCGAGTGAGCACTGAAGAGGCTACGGCCTATTTTCGCCGTGCGCTCGATCTTGCTGAGGCAATTGGATCGGATGACTTTGATCGTACCAACCATTTGTTGGAGTTGACTGGTCATTATTCGGGTCCCGAACTTTCACCTGCGGCGGCGCACACCCTAGCGCGTATCCTTGAGTTGAATCAGAACGAGGATGGAAAATACCCTTGGACTGAATACGCGAAAACGATGGTGCCGATTGCTGGTCGGGCGACGTTGGCTACGCTTGCAAGGCTGGATGATCGTGACGCAGCTCGTCTTGGACTGTCACTCGGACCAGTGTTAACTGTCCTCGTTCGTGATTCGAAGCTTTCTGTTGAAGCTGCTGTCGCTCTATTTGGTTTGGCTGCCCCGGTCGAAACATGGACGTGGCATATATCGGACTTCGCATCAGAGGTCGTTTGCCATTTGCCTCAAGAGCGATGGGAATGGTTCTTCGAACTTCTTCTGGTCGAAATCGATCGCGAGGATCAACTGTCTCCCGCACGGGAGACGATCGAACGACTACATGATCTCGCTGCGCGCAGTCTTCCCGCCACTTCGCATATCCGAACACAAATTTATGGTCTGCTTGTTCGCCTTGGACCCCAATCGGAATTGCGAACGGTTATGCCGCAGCCGACTGCATCGGAGCAATTACCCGTTTTCCCTGTGGACCTCACGGATTCAGACGATATTGACCGTCAAATCCTTAACGAGGAGATTGATCAATCAGGACGGCGCTGGCCAGTTCGGACACTGATCGATTTAGCCAAGAGAGTAAATTCACCCACCGAACGCCTCTGGTTCGTACGCGCGGTCGTCGAAACAATGGCCGCCACGCTTGCCGACAAAATCCATGCGCTGGGCGATTACTTGGATGAGTGGGGTAGGTCGTCGGCGGCTATGCGTGATGCTCTGCCTGACTTGGGACTACGACTTGCGAACAAACACGCCGCCGAACTTGCAAGTTCAAACACAGACGCTTGGGGCAATTGGCGGGGGCTGGAGCAGCATTTTCATGCTGACCGTGCAATCCTTGTTGAGCAAGTAGTCGCATCGCTCCGGAGCACTGCGGATAGTCTTGGTGGAAATGCCTGGCTCGCACTCGCCGCGAGATTAGCGTCTGACGTCAGTGCCAGCGCCATAGCGGAAGGCCTCGAACGGTTTCTTGCGAACACTGATGAAAAGCTGCCGTCAGAAGTTGGGGACGGGCCGTGGGACATGCATTTTTTGGTTCCGTCCGACGAGGCGGCATTTGTGGCGGGGCTTGTATGGGCGAGGCTCGGCCATCCCATCGCAGCTATGCGCTGGCGCGCAGCCCATGCGGTTCGGCGATTGGTGGCGGCCGGACGGTTCGATGTCGTTGAGCGACTGATCGAGCGCTTTGAGTCTGATTCCAACTTGCCTTTCGGCGATGCGAAGTTGCCTTTCTATGTAATGCACGCGCAGCTCTGGCTATTAATCGCAATCGCTCGCGTAGCGAAAGACGCTGCTCCTGCACTTGCCTCTTATCGAGCGTTCTTTGAGCGAATTGCCTTTTCTGCTGAGTTCCCGCACGTTGTCATGCGTGCGTTCGCGATAGACATACTTCGCGAATTTGTATCTGCACTCGCAATCGAAGAAGGCGAAGCTCTTATCGCCAAGCTTGGTCCCGCAAACCTGTCGCCTTTCCCGTCGACTCCTCGAGCCACCTATCGTGATTTCCGGTATGCCCCTAGGCCAGACGCCTCGCCGCGACCAAAGGATGGTTTCCACATCGATTACGATTTCAATAAATATCAAGTCGAACGCTTGTGCCACGTTTTCGCATGTCCAGGCTGGGAGGTGGAAGACCGCATCAGCGCGTGGGTTCGGCGTTGGGATACAAGCGTCCGAGGAATGCACGATTGTCCGCGTAGCAAAAGCGATGATGAATCTTGGTTGTCGGGATATGTTCCCAATCGAGATCGGTATGGGGGCTACCTTGGATGGCACGCGCTCATGCTTGTAGCGGGTGAGTTGCTCGCGACACGGGCAGTTGTTGGCGAAGACTGGAGCGGTGATGCTTGGGCTACGTTCTTGATGGAGTACACACTGTCAACTAACAACGGATTCTGGCTTGCCGATATCACCGATCCGTTTCCGCTCGACCTTAACAAGGAATCGGACATACCCATGCCGAATATTGGTGAGAGAGGATCTGTCCGAGAGAACAATAAACTGTTGTCACCATTGCTTGGTTTGCTGGACGGCAAACTGGTAACGGACTGGCTTCCGGTCGCAGGACGTTGGTCGATCGGGCGAGACACAACTGTCACACTTCAAAGCGTACTGGCGAACGCCAGTGATGCGCGAGCCACGGTCATGGCTGTGTTGTCAGCTGACGAATTTTTTAGGTGGTTGCCTGACGATGAGGATGATATTGCCCGTCACTTTGGTGACGGCGGGCACACGATTCAGCCATGGGTTGCTAGGACATCAAACACCGAGCGTCAGCTAGATCGCCATGATCCTTACGGTGCCTCTACAGCACTTGACAGATCTTTCCCATTGGATTGGACGCGAAAGTTGTTGGGGACGGTCGCAGATGATGAGATAGTTCGCAGCTGGTCAGTCGAGGGGAGAACGGCCTATCGTGCCGAAGCTTGGGGGGCTGAGGGCGGACGGGGTGAGTACGCTTGGAGCGAGACTGGACATCGGTTGCTCATCAGTCGTGGCACATTGCTTTCCCTGCTGAAGGTATCCAAGCGTAGTCTTGTCGTCGCACTTACACTGCAGAAGTACCATAGAGGCAAGTCGAGCGGACGTGCCGAAGACACCAGTGGGTTTACCCATCGGTCGCTGGTGGTCGTCATCGATGAGCGTGGTCATATCTGGTTGCCGCAAGGCCTCTCTCGGCAAGCTAAGGAGGCTCTTGCTCCACTTGACCCCGATCGGCGGCGTGATTTCTACCAACGATTCCGCACGATCGCTGGTTTGCCTGATGAATGGCCATCTAGGCGCTGATAATTCAGCAGCGAAATAATCGCTGCTTAATCTGAAGGTTAGTTGTGGACTGCGGTTCAAATCCAAAATCTCATTTATGCGCAGTTTTGGTGCAATTGTGTCGTTAAGGTTTTACCGCGCATTTGCGCCCATTTACTTTTAATTACTAAGTGGTCGAAATAGCTGGTTCGCAATTAGTCAACCATTCACCACCATATGCAAAACCCCAACTCAGGCGAGTTGGGGTTTTTTCTTTGGGTGTGCTGCTTCGCTTTTTGCGGCTTTATTCGCTAAGCTGTTTACCTTGCACATGTCCTCTTGACCATGTGCACCAAGCCCTGTTTCCTCAAGAAATTCAGTTGTTTTCTGCAACATCTGCGCGTTTGCGTTTGGCCAGTATCACAGCGGAGTTGAGACCACTGATGAGCATGATCGGCCACAAGAAAGTGCAGACCATGGCCCACAACAAGCGACTGCCCAGCGTGGGGGCGTCCTGAGGTGTGTCAGCCTTGTGAGGGCCCTC
>JACCDH010013886.1_pt1 | contig 10114 bp, 6 predicted proteins | sample 7442481 | NCBI WGS metagenome assembly JACCDH01 (sample SAMN15323433, study PRJNA562643) | freshwater metagenome | isolation source: river surface water | place: USA:Blue River Watershed | collected 2017-08-15
CCTTCCATTCCAACTACAATTCCATTACCAAAACGTTGATGCTCTACACGCATTCCAACTGCTAACAACGAGGTATCATCGCCCACAAAATTAGGATCAATGCTTTGTTGTGCTTGTGGCGTGGCTTTGGTAATAGGTTTAAAGTTTTTAGGAACCGAAGCAGTAGGTTGCGGAACCGGTTTAGCCTGATTGGTTTGAGGCAACGGCTTGCGCGTGTAACTGCTCATTTGGTAAGGCTTACGTTGTTCGCTTGGCGGTGTATTGTTATTGTACATCCCTTCCACAATCATGTATTGCGGATCAATCTCGGTTAAAAAACGACTAGGCTCGCAAGACGTAATGGTACCAAACTTAAACCGTGAAGACGCGAATGATAACGTAAGTTTTTTCTCTGCACGTGTGAGCGCCACATAAAACAAACGTCTCTCCTCCTCCAAATCTTGTCGGCTGTTTAAGCTCATTTGCGATGGAAATAAGTTTTCTTCCAAGCCCACAATGTGCACGTATTTAAACTCCAATCCTTTGCTCGCATGTATCGTCATCATCACTACTTTATCATCGTCTTCCTCATCGTCTCTATCTGCATCGGTTAATAAAGCAATGTCTTGCATGTAATCAGGCAAGGTGTTTCCGCGAAGAACAGCATCATCATCAACGGCCTCTTCAATACTAAATTCTTTGATACCGTTTAGGAGCTCTTCCATGTTCTCATAACGCGCAATACCTTCTACGGTTTTGTCATCATACAACGATTTTAGTAAACCTGTTTGTTTGGCAATGTGCATGGCCACCTCGTATGCAGGTTTCATGAGCATGGTTTGGAAACTGCGAATCATCAACACAAAATCGCTTAACAAGTTTGCAGCTTTTAGGCCATATTGATGAGCGTTCTCCATCACTTCAAACCAACTTTTATTATGCTCTGCAGCTAAAATGGTTAAATGATCGAGGGTTGTTTTGCCAATGCCACGTGTAGGGTAATTGATTACGCGCTTTAATGCTTCTTCATCATTTGGGTTGATAACCACACGGAAGTATGCCAGCAAATCTTTAATCTCTTTGCGTTGGTAAAACGATAAGCCTCCATAAATTTTGTAAGGAATATTCATTTTACGCAAGGCCTCTTCAATGCTTCGGCTTTGTGCATTGGTACGGTACAAAATGGCAAAATCTTTATTATTCAGGTGATGATTCATCTTATCCTGAAATATGGCTGAGGCTACCATTTTACCTTCTTCGTTATCGGTTATGGCACGAAACACACGAATGCGATCGCCTGATTCATTTTGTGTAAATACCTTCTTTTCTATTTGATCGCGGTTTTGTTTAATGATGGAGTTAGCCGCGTTTACAATGGTTTTAGTACTGCGGTAATTTTCCTCCAACTTAAACACTTTGGTATCCGGAAAATCTTTATGGAAGTTTAAAATATTTTTGATGGTTGCTCCACGAAATGCGTAAATACTTTGCGCATCATCCCCTACCACAGCAATATTTTGATACACATTTGCCAACATACGAATAATGGCATATTGTGCGTGGTTGGTGTCTTGAAACTCATCCACCATGATGTATTTGAATGTGTGTTGGTATTTGTATAACACATCCGGATGATGGTGCAACAGCTCGTAGGTTTTCACCAATAAATCATCAAAATCCATGGCTCCGGCACGGAAGCAACGTTGCTCGTATTGGGTGTAAATAGCACCAAATCTCGGTCTACCACTCGTTTCATCCAGTGCTGCATTCTCCGGATCGTTATTGTATGCAGCAGCTTTTATCAACGCATTTTTTGCAGCCGAAATTCTACCTAATAGTTGGGCAGGTTTGTATACCTTGTCATCCAACTTCATTTCTGCCACAATTGATTTGATTAAGCTTTTCGCATCATCGGTATCGTAAATGGTGAAGTTACGTGGGTAACCAATTTTATCGCTCTCTATACGGAGTATACGCGCAAAAATACTGTGAAAGGTTCCCATCCAAAGATTACGCGCTTCATTACCAACTACACTATGAATACGCTCGCGCATTTCTTTACTGGCTTTATTCGTAAAGGTTAAGGCTAAAATATTGAACGCATCTACGTTGTTTTGCAACATGTAGGCTATACGATAAGTAAGTACACGAGTTTTTCCCGAACCGGCACCGGCTACAATCATAACCGGACCATCTATCTGTTGAACAGCCGCACGTTGCGGTTCGTTTAAGTTATCCAAATAATTCACGCCATAAAAGTACAACAAATAAACCGTAGGTATTGGGTTGAAATATCAACAAGCGCCCAACAAAAGCCATAAAAAAAGCCGACATAAAAGTCGGCTTGCAAGTGAAGTTATATATGGTTACTTCTTGTTTCCAAATGTATAGAGTATACCTAGTGATAAAACTTGAGAATACTGCAAATCCTTATCTTGATCAAAATCGTACAACAACACTCCGTTTAAGTTGGTGCTGATGTACTTATTTACCTTGGCAGTAATACTCACATCAAGTCGACTTACTACATATTGTGGGTTTAATTTATCGTAATCTAAAAGGCCCATGTAACGCGCTTTAAGATTTACGTTCTTCATCACCTCTTTATCAAAATTGGCAACTAACTGAAACACCACTTGATTTCTCATACCGTCACCACGTTTTACACCATACAATTCGTTGTGTTCTTTGGTGGTTACATCGTATTTATCATACAATGATTGATCAGTAACAAACGTTTGACGTAAGGCGCCCACACCTAACTGAGCAGAGAAATAACTCACAGGCTTGTATTCAAAACCTAGTGCCTCGGTTAAATAAGCCGGAGCAAACCAACCTGAAATGCGTTTAGAGGTTTCTATTCCCGCTGTGGTTTTGTATTCAAAACCGGCATCGAACTGACTCATAAAGTTGACCGATGCAAACGCATTCCAATGTTTAGAAATCTTGCGTGCGTATTTCGAATCAAAAAAGATTCGATCGGCATTTTTACGAATATCTTGACCCTTATTTTTTAACGTACCATACAACAACTGTAAGTCGTTATTCCATTCGTATTTCTCCGTTTTGCATGAAGCTTTTGCATTTAAAAAAGAACTTACAGCCACCGAATTAACACCACCCGCTTTCCAATTTTCACTGTAACTGGCCTGATTTACGTTTAATCCGGTTTGAATAGTGGTAGTCCAAGGACTTACTTTTTTAGTGGGCATAGAATCGGTTTGAGCCATGGAAATGAAAGGAACAAACCACCATACTAAAGCAATTTTTCTCATTATAAAGTGGGGTTGAATTAGGAAAAGCAAAATTAATTAACTGCTTGCTCTTTTGGTTTTAACATCTCTACCAAGGCTTGAATAGCAGTATCTACCTCGGCTTTGGTATTTTGATGCCCAAATGAGAAACGAACAGCCGGACGATTTTTATCGGCACCAATCGCATGCAATACATGTGATCCGATGTTGCTTCCACTGCTACAAGCACTTCCGCCTGACGCGCAAATACCGGCAATATCCAGCTTAAACAATAACATTTCACCAATTGGTGTTGGAGGGAAGGATACGTTTAGTACCGTATATGCCGAACGACCTTCAGCATCGCCATTAAACTGAACACCCGGAATATGTGCTTTTAACTGCTCTATGAAATATTTTTTCAAATCAGTTAAATGTGCCTTATCGTGTTCCATGTTTGCAACAGCAATTTCAAGTGCTTTAGCCATACCAACAATACCGTAAGCATTCTCCGTACCACCACGCATGTTGCGCTCTTGCGCACCACCGGTAATGTATGGATGAATTTTAACTGCACTATTGATATATATAAAACCAACACCTTTAGGTCCGTTGAATTTATGTGCTCCTGCTGCTATAAATGTTACGTTTAGTTTGCTTAAATCTATAGGTTGGTGACCAACCGTTTGAACGGTATCGCAATGGAAGTAAGCATTGTATTTCTTACACAACTCACCTACCTCAGCTATATCAATTAAATTGCCTAACTCATTATTGCTGTGCATTAAACTTACTAATGCACTTGGATTTTCTTGTAACAAGCGCTCCAAATCAGCCATATCAATATGTCCGTTAGGAGTAAGTTTTACCAAATGCATGGCAACTTTACCTTGATGCGCTAATTCTTCAATTGTATGTAATACTGCGTGGTGTTCGATTGGTGAAGTGATGATGTGTTTTACACCTAAATCTTCAACCGATTTACGAATAGCCATATTATCAGCCTCGGTACCACCCGAAGTAAAAAATATTTCGCCCGGAGTGCAGCCCATTAATTTGGCAACAGTTCTGCGTGCATCTTCAATCATGGTTTTCACCTCGCGACCGGCAGCATGTGTTGATGATGGGTTTCCAAAGTTGTTTAACATCATGTCCGACATCACTTTTACCACTTCCGGATGCATGGGGGTGGTTGCGGCATTATCAAAATAAATACTCATACAATATCAATTGGTGTTGCAAATATAATCGAGCCCGACCAAAAATTAGTGGATTTCCGTAGCAGCCTTATCATTACTTTTGCACCATGAAATACATTGGTTCCGCTTTGATTTTAGCAATGGTGAGCACCGGTTGTGCACAAAAACAGCTCTTGCTTACTACACAAAACGAGGTTAATCGATTGAAACAAGACAGTGCCCTGTTAGAAAAAAGGATTGTACAACTTCAAAGTGAAAATGCACGCTTGGGCTCTCAAGGAGCGCTTATTGAGCAAGCATTAAACGATAAACTTCAGGAGAAAGAGGAACAATTGAACCAGCGCAACAAACAATTGAATGATCGGGAGTTGAGCTTAAAAGACATGAAAGCGCGCAAGGAAGAAGAACGCGAAGCATACACCACACTTACCAACAGCATTAAGGCCGAGTTTGCCGATTATTCTACTCAAACCTTAACTACACAAACTACCTGCACACAAACCATTATTTATATCAACCCACAACTCCTATTTACAGGAAATACTGCTAAAACAGAGTTTCTAGCCACTGAGCTCATGCAAAAAGCGGTGAACTTGTTGGTACGTTACCCCGACTTAAGTCTTACCATTTCAGGTGATATAGACAGTTCACTCCTAGTTCCCAAAGAAACTCCTACTTTAAGCACACTTAATCGCCTTTTAACCTTACAAAAGCTTGGTCAAAATAAAAACCAACAGCTTTTTAATAAAATAAACATACTTTTGAACTCCATAAACGACAAAAAAAGGTACTCCATAGCCCTCATTTTTCAGTCAAATATGCTTCCCTGTATACCAATTAAATAATTTTAATTGCCGTAAATACTAAACAAACGGCTGTTTGTAAAAAATTTTGTTTGCATTTTTAATTTTTAGGTGCATCTTTGAATTGATAAGTGGAAGTAAAAACTAAATGAGTTAACAAAACCAGATAGGTATTAACCACGTATCTTAAATAAGCACACACACTTTAAACATTATAGTTATGCAAACTTTAAACTACGGTACGTACTACAACTTGAACTACCTCACCGAAATTGCAGACGGTGACGCAGGTTTTGTACACGAACTAACCAACACGTTTGTTATTCAAACGCCAAAAATGATTGCCGAGTTAAAAAAGGCAGTTGATGAAAACAACTATGATTTAGCTACTTACTATGCACACAAGCTAAAATCAAGTTGCGAAATTTTAGGGATGAGCTATGCCGCTGGCATTTGCCTTAAAATTGAATTGGCTTCAGTTAACAGACGCGACCTTACCTCATTAATCAACGATTTAGAGGTTTTGGTTCATCAGCTTACAGTATCAACTTACGAGTTGAATATTGCAGCTGCTTAAGGAATTAAATACTCGTTTTCAACATCGGTAAGCACTTCGGCATGGGTTGACGTAACCAAAATGGTATGTTCAAACTGTGCCGAAAGTTTGCCGTCAATGGTTCGGGCTGTCCAACCATCGTTCTTATCAACCTTAGCTCTTGCTTTGCCCGCATTAATCATGGGCTCTATCGTAAAAATCATACCCGGTTGCATTACCGGACCTGTATTCGCATCAGCAATGTGGCTCACTTCGGGTTCTTCATGAAATTTCAACCCTACTCCGTGTCCGCAGAATTCATACACTGTACTAAATCCATTTTTTACTGCATACTGGTTAATCACATAACCAATGTCGCCAATTCGTTTACCCGGAACACATTGTTCGATACCTAAGCGCAAACACTCTTTAGTTACACGAATTAGTTTTTGAGCGTGTTCAGTTACTTCACCCACCGTAAACATGGTACTGGTGTCTCCATAGTATCCATTTAAAATGGGAGTTACATCCACATTTAAAATATCACCATCACGCAATTCGTATTTTCCGGGAATACCGTGGCAAATCACATCGTTTACGGAAATACAGCTGGCTTTAGGATAACCATGGTAACCAATAGTGGCAGGAATTGCACCATGATCGCGCATAAACTGCTCAGCAATATCATTTAAATACAAGGTGGTAACACCCGCTTTAACAAAAGGCTTTACTGCTTTTAAGGTTTCTCCGGCTAATTTACTGGCTTTACGAATGCCATCAATTTGCTCGGGAGTTTTAATGATAATGTTTGATTTGGTATCTCTGAATGCCACGTGTTACTGAATTGATGCACAAATGTAACGGTTTACGGGCTGACTAAAAAACGGAATACCTCTCATTATACGTATTTCATGCGATACTGTTCCTTCTTAACAATGGCTTATTTTGAGTAAACATTTACCCAACTCACATGAAAAAACTAGTACTTTCTATTTTAACCTTAGCATCATCCTTATTTTGTTCGTCACAAACTTGGCAATCGGTGGGATATCCCGGAGGCTTTGTAAACTCGATCGACACCTTTCAGAACAAACTATTTATTGCAGGTTACGCACTCCACTCTTTTGATGGCACAACTTGGACTAACATTGGTTACAATACGTTGAGCATTAAAACATCAAACAACTTATTGTTTATGGGTGTAAAGGATTTTAGCACCAATGGAGAAAACATAATTAAGGCGTATGATGGCACCAATATCATCGAAAAACAAGGGCATCGCCAATTCTCCTATCATGCCAATAAAAAAATTATTGGTATAGCTAAAGTAGGCTCAACCTTATACATGAGCGACTATTACAGTTTGTATAGATGGGATGATACGAGTACCTACTGGAGAACTGTTATGCCTCTCCCGAACATTAAAAAAATGTTCACCTTTAACAACAAACTTGGTTTCTACACCGGCAATGAATTGTATTTTTATGATGGTGCAACATTGGATAGCATGGGCTTTTCAAACATTTCAATGGCTGATAACTCATGGTTCGGAAGCATAAATCAACATTACGTTAAGGGAAACACCTTATACCTCACCGGAATGTTTTCTCACATTATTAATGTAGCAGCACAACAAGCTAAACAAGGTAACATCTTCAGTTTAACCGGAACCAATACAACTCTTCAGGCTGTTTATTTTACGGCAGATACAACTCCAATGGGTTATGCAAAATTGAATTGTATTTATGTTGATGATAACAACCACATTTATGCAACAGCCAACAAAGACCCTAATGTGAATGATGTTCATTTAATTAAATATAACGGCACTTCGTGGAGTGATATCAGCAAATTAGTGGAAGCGGGAAAAGGGTTATATCCTCAATTTCCCGGTTCTGAAATTGCAGATTACAATATGATTTTTGCTTACAATAATGCCGTTTATGTTGGAGGACGATTTGAAACCATTGGTGGTGATAGTATTTTAAACTTAGCTAAGTTAAATACGAGTGGTGGAACAGGTTTGAAGGAGGTTAAATTCAATGCGTTGAATTGTTATCCTAACCCCGTTGTGGATGTATTAAACTTGGGAATTACTTCCGAATTACAAGTTACTTGCTTTGATGCATCGGGTAAAGTTGTGCTTCAAACCCAAACTGAGCGAGGTACATTATCGGTTTCCGCATTACCCGATGGACTATACTGGCTCACCGCTTACGATAACCAAGGCCAACGCTACCAAACAAAATTTAGTAAAATACATTAAACAAAAACGGGCTCCATTGGAGCCCGTTTTTTTATGAGTGAACTGAATTATAAACTTGCCAAACTGCTGCGCAACACTTCTAATTTTGCATCTGCATCAGCTTTTTTCTGACGCTCTTTCTCTACCAACTCCGGTTTGGCATTAGCCACAAATTTTTCATTGCTCAATTTGGCTTCTACCGATTTCTTGAAACCTTCCAAGTATTCAATCTCTTTAGTGATCTTTTCTTTTTCAGCTTCTACATCTATTTGCAAATTCAAGAATGCATAAACTTCATCAGTATTAACCGGAAGTAAAACGGCCTTTTCTTGTTTATCGCTTACAAAAGTCACTTCAGTTACATTAGCTAATTTCTTAATCAAGAACAAACTGCTTTCATAAACCGCAGGTTGGGCACTTTTAATGGCAATTGCAAATGCATCTTTCGGGCTCATGCCTTTACTATTGCGCAAGTTTCTTACTTGTTGAATCAATTCAAATACGTTAGCTAAATCAACTCCTTTTTCGCTCGTAAGGTTATTCATCGGATATGCCGCTACACAAATCGATTCACCTTCTTTACGTTCGGTAATGTTTTGCCAAACTTCTTCTGTGATAAATGGCATGAATGGGTGCAACAAGCGCATCAATTCATCGAAGAAAGCAATGGTTTGTTGGTAAGCACTTTCGTTAATAGGTTTACCGTATTCCGGTTTAATCATTTCTAAGTACCAAGCACAGAAATCATCCCAAATTAACTTGTACATTCCCATCAATACCTCACTCAATTTATAGTCTTTATACTTAGTTTGAATATCAGCATAAGCCTCATTCAATTTGCCTCTAAACCAAGCAGCACTTAGTTTATTCGACTCTAAAATGGCAGTCTCAAATTCAGCATCAGGTTTCACTTCTAAACCTTTTACCAAACGGAAGGCATTCCAAATTTTATTAGCGAAGTTACGTCCTTGCTCTACCTGACTCTCATCAAATAAAATATCGTTACCGGCAGGCGAGCTTAATAACATTCCCATACGCACACCATCAGCACCGTATTGAGCAATTAAGTCTAACGGATCAGGCGAGTTACCTAATGACTTACTCATCTTTCTGCGTTGCTTGTCGCGCACAATTCCGGTGTAGTATACGTTGCTGAAAGGTTTTTGTCCCATCCACTCGTAACCGGCCATAATCATACGTGCTACCCAGAAAAACATAATTTCCGGTGCGGTAACTAAATCATTAGTTGGATAGTAATATTTAATGTCTTCATTATTCGGGTTGATTTTTCCTCCGGTAAACCCATCGAAACCATCAAACACGCTAATTGGCCACAACCACGAAGAGAACCAAGTATCAACTACGTCTTCATCTTGTTTTAGAGATTGGATGTTAGCAGCAGGATGTTGAGCTTTGTATTTAGCCAAAGCTTCTTCATGCGTTTTAGCTACTACAAAATTACCTTGCTCATCATACCAAGCCGGAATTTGTTGTCCCCACCATAACTGACGGCTAATACACCAATCCTTAATATTATCAATCCAGTGCTTGTAGGTATTTTTCATATTAGCCGGATGAAACTTAATTTCATCATTCATTACGGCATCTAAAACCTGTGGATTTTTAGCCACAAATTTTTTCATATCAACCCACCACTGTAAGGTTAAGCGTGGTTCAATTACTGCTCCAGTGCGCTCACTTGTTCCAACTTGATTTTTGTATTCTTCAATTTTAAGAATGTGGCCGGCTGCTTCTAAATCAGCAGCAATTTCTCTGCGCACCGCAAAACGGTCTTTACCAACGTAACGCGCATCTTGTGCTAACTCATTTACAAAGCCTTCCTCAGTTAAAATATCAATAACTTCAAGGTTATATTTCTTACCTAATTCGTAATCGTTTTTATCATGAGCTGGTGTAACCTTTAAGCAACCTGTACCAAATTCCATGTCAACATACTCATCGGCAATTACAGTTATAGGTCTGTTGATGAAAGGCACCAATACTTGTTTACCCACTAAGTGCTTAAAGCGTTCGTCATTAGGATTCACACAAATGGCGGCATCGGCTAAAATGGTTTCGGGACGTGTAGTTGCGATGGTTACAAATTGCGAGGCATCATC
>JACCDH010058568.1_pt1 | contig 10111 bp, 16 predicted proteins | sample 7442481 | NCBI WGS metagenome assembly JACCDH01 (sample SAMN15323433, study PRJNA562643) | freshwater metagenome | isolation source: river surface water | place: USA:Blue River Watershed | collected 2017-08-15
CATCGAAAGATGCGGGCCTATAGCTCAGTTGGTTAGAGCACCTGACTCATAATCAGGGGGTCCCAGGATCATGCCCTGGTGGGCCCACAGCCGAAAGGCAACATTATCAAGGGTTTATGCTGTTAAAGGCATAGACCCTTTTTGTTTGGGCTAAGTTCTGGCCAAGTTTGGGCCAGGTTTTGTGTTTTTAGAGGGAAAACAAGGGTGAATGGAGGTGAATGAGTGGAATTAGATAAACCTGAATAAAGTTCTATCAAATTTAATTTCAAAAAAATATCGTTTTGTCTAATTATTTAGGCGCTAATTTATATCCATTTTTTAAATTAAAACTTAAACTATATTCATTTATCTTGAAAAGATTATTAAAAATATTTTTATACTTTTTTAATATTTTAATTCTTTCATCAATTACCTTTTTTGTTTTATTGCAATCTAAACTACAAGGGAAATGCCAGCAAAATCCCATACCATAATACATTGGTATAGGATTATATAACAAATTATCTTTTATAATACCCCTCTTTTCATTTTCAAAATATAACCTACTCAAATCTCCGTGATATTTTTTTACAGCATATTCCCAATTTTTATTGAAATATTCTTGACAACACTTAGGCGTTTTAAATAAAGTGGCACTTTCGTCTGATTGATCTAATATATATGATTGTTTTAATTTTAACATATTACTAGAGAAGTAAATATGGATATCAATATCTTCTTTATAATGAGTGTCTAAATTATAAATTGATGAAATTACATTTTGAAAATCGTTTATTTGACTATCTGATTTAGAACTAAAAATATAATTTGAAAAGCAATAATAAATTGGCAATTTATGTACAATATCTATTAGCTCTTTAACTTTATTTATTGGTATACTAATCCTTGATACTTTATTACCTTCAATTGCAAGAATCAATTCAGCTATTTCAATATCATTTAAATGTCTCTTTAATTCAATTAGAATAGCTTTATTAATTTTCGATTTTTTATTGTAAAATTGAGTATTCCAAAGTTTTTCTTTGAAGACAGGGCATATTTTTTTATATATAATCTTAATCTTATTCCAATCTTTGTCATTTAATACATTATTTAAATCTTTTATCGCCTCATTAATATAAACTAAAACTTGATTTTTTCTTTTTTGAATACGGGCCTTTTCTTTAGGGTAAAGGTGTAATAAAGAATCCCAATATACATATACAGACGTATAACTAAACAAACCATGTAGCACTAATTCGGCGGATCTTGGTTTTTTAGCAAAAACAGAAAAGACAGGAGGAATCTGTCTAATGTATGAACTTACATTTTTATCAAAATATAATATATTTTCAAAAAGCAAATGGGTTGTCTCATGAGCTAACTGTTCTCCAATAATATTTGGATCTGCATTGATGTTCAAATTTATAAAACCTGGAAAGTCTTTAGTAAATCCTGAATTAATGACATTTTTCTCATCCATAATTCCAGAAACGGTTTCTAAAACTTTATACATTTTATCAAACCAAACTAATGATATTGATTTGATAATTGAGAATCCTTTATTTAATTCATCTTGTACTTTATTTTCATCGTCACATAAGCCAAGAACAAAATCTTTATCAATCACTTTGTGAAATTGATGGCGACTTTTCAGAATTTCTATTTTTTTATTATTATCACTTTTTGCTTTTGTAATTATTTTTAAAAATTTAAGATCTGATTTAAGTAATCTGTGATTCATCCTGATTTTCTCGATTAAACTAAGTGCAGTTTTTTTGGCAATCAAACTTCTTGATGCATTTTTTAATTCATCAAATGAAATATTACTAATATTAATTCCAAGATGACTTTTGCTGAGTTTTTGTAATAAATACAAGTATATATGAATCCACCTTATTTGAACTTGACTACAATTCTTATATAGTGACATGCTTATAATCTTTTTTAGAAAATTTTGAAAAATGTTCTAGCACATTATCTATTTGAGTTGAATTATCTAAATATTCAGAATTACCAATTTCGTCAACATAACTTCTTAAAATATCTAAAATGTCATTTCCAAATTTTGTAAATTTATTATTATTTGACAAAACGTTTAATGCTAAATTTACTTGAGTATATCTATAAACTATTCTTTCCTTGAATGTATTAATATATTTAGTTGGTAAATCTTTCTTTGATAATTCAATATAGAACATAATCACTCCGGTAAACACAAACGCCCCATGTAAAACCATAATTAATGGCCTTGGCTCATCTTTCCAAGGGGAATAATACAATTCATCAATGCCATCTGTGTTTTCAAATAAGTTACTTACATGCTCCAAACGATACAAGTATTGATGAAGGCATTCATGAATAAAACATTCTGCAATTAATGTACTATCATCAATTTCTGGTAGAAATACTGAACCCATGATTGACTTAGGACTCATGCTGCCATGTGATTCACCCTGAGATTCAATTACTGAAATATTTTTTACTAGTGGATTAATATCATACAGCAATTGCAAATTTACGGATCTGACAATCTCTAATGCTTTTATGAAACTTGAATCCCATGCTTCGTAACTAGATATATTATTGAATATTTTATAATTACCATACTTTAATTCTAATTTATCTACTAGGTTCAAGGGTATATTATAAACAAAACCATTAGATTCGAAACAGTAGTCTAAAAAACCAATTTCATTATCTCCTAAAGCTACTTTTTTGAATAACGTCAATATTAGCTTGCCTTTATTTACGTCAGGTAAATTTAATTTTAATGATCTTAAAACATCTAAAAAATACCAATTAATGGGGCTGTCCTCTATTTTATTCTCAATAGCTAATGATTCTAATTTTATTAAATAATGCTCATAAATAGCATATTGTGCATTTCGCTTCAATTCACCAATTAAGTATTGGTAATTCTTATTAAGATAATTTTTAGATTTTTCTAATACAAAATCTATGGGCAAAATGTCAAATAACAATTCTTTCATTTTCAATTCTTTTAGTTAAATCTTGTTGTATTGAATCTAAAAGCCAAAATAAATCTTCACAATAGACACTTGGATTGTTAAAACCATTTTGTTTTGAATACCTATTTGGGAAATATCCCCCTGCACAGCCATATAAAAATTTACAAGACTTACACTTATCATGCAAATCAGTAATCCCAGATTGTCTCATTTTTACTATATCATGACTCAAGGCTTCTGTAAAACTATTATTTAAAATATTCATATTAGTCACTTGCATTGCCTGACCTGTAGATTTTAAACAATCTACGCCTTCAATATTGCCATCTGTACTAATGGTCAACAAACCAATAGGACTTGAAGTCATAACTTCATAAATTGCCGTTCCTCCAATTAATTGTGTTATAATATTTTTAATAAACCTGACATCAATGTGCTTATTTCGCCCATTTACCCATTCTTTATAAATTTCATAATACCACTTACCATATGCAGTTTTATCAGAATTAGGATAAAAAGGTGGATTATCAAATGTTTTTAATGGAAGTAGGAAATCTATATCTACATCAAAATTTGCTAAAAAATCAAAGGTTTCTATTGGATCTGAAGTAATGTCAATTACAGATAGAATGCCAATAAACAAATCAGGCGCTTCTGACTTTAACAACTCAATGCCTTTTAAAACCCTCTCCCATGATCCCTGACCTTTTAGATCTATACGATTATTATCATGAATATCTTTTTGACCATCAAGGCTAACACTAATTCTTATATTATGTTTTTTAAAAATTGCTATATGCTCTTTTGACATTAAAACAGCATTAGTTTGCATACCAAAATGTAGTTCAATATCAGGATGGATATTTTCTTTTAATGAATATATTAACTCGTCAAGTTTTTCGGGACTCATTAATAATGGCTCGCCACCATGTAATCCAATATTATATTCACTTAAATTAAATTGCTCAATATGTTCTTGTATTCTTAATCCCAATTGTTTAGCAACAGAATTAGACATAAATTTTGATGCATTCTTCCAGGTTTCATCACCCATATTATATTCATAACAATATGTACAATTTAAATTACATCTTGAAGCTATTTTTACTACTAGTTCTATTATTGGATATTGTTCCATTATAAAGAAAAATTAATTTTTTCAAAGCCAATTTTTGAATCTAATGAAATTTCACCATTTTCATTGTTTATATATACTGGTCTTAATGAATGGGCCTTCATAATATCTGATAACTTACTGAATCCTAAATCTATAACATCTGAAAGCATGTGTTGAGAATATTCAATTGCATTAGGACATGTTAATGAACATGGAAAAAGTTCACCAATTATACTAATTCCACCCCATGTAATAGGAAATCTATTTGTAAAATGATTAGCAATTTTAATTTCAAGAAATTGGTTTAAATAAAATGTAGCCCATTTGCTGTTTAAAGTGTTAATCTTTTCTATATTATTAATACAGCATTTAGGATATCCCAAATAAGTACCGGCTTTCAAAATATCACCATAAACTTCAGCATATTCAAAATCCTCAAGTTCTTTAAGTGATCTAGAAATAGAATACATTTTTACTTCAGTATAATGATTTCTTTCAAGATCATCAATATTGGCAACAAGACTTCCAAATGAATTATTTTCTAGAGAACTAAATAAAGTTGACTCCTTTACAAAAAAACCAAAATTCTTGAATAATTCAAAGTCAAAGGGATTATTCGAATTGTCAATTACAATTCGAATAATTTTTTTTCTCCCTTTTAAAAAAGAAATGAATTCAGGAAAAACAGCTAATTGTACTTTGTGAAAAGTAAATAAATGATTAATTAGATTGTTCAATGCTGTCTATTTCCGTTTTGAAAACAGAAGATTAATCTTTTTTGTTAATTTTCTCACGCATTGCACTACTGTGCGAAGTATGTGTACTTCCACTTCTATGACCAGTAGTACTTGAAACGTGGCCAGATACTATTTCTGCTACATCACTATCAATTACTTCGTTTGCTATTCTTTTTAGAATTTCAGATTCTGTACTTAAAAGTTCTGCAGCATTTAATTTTCTTTCTGATTTCATATAAGTATTTTTAATTAATACCAAGTTAAATAAAAAACATTATATTTTTATAATATATCATAAAAATATAATTAAAGTAGATAATTTACTATGTATTATATTTTTATATTATATATAAATTCATTATATGTATTTATATATAATATAGATTATTCAATTTATAACTATTCTGTGAGATATTAAATATCTTAAATAACAAAATATTTATATATTAAAATATTGCACTATCTTACTTAAAATTCACAAGTCAATGTTTAAAGACAATCCTCTGTTAATAATATTTCTCTCTGTTTTGATTATTGTTTTTGTAATCCAATTTTATAAAGCTATCAAAAATTACAAAAGGTTTGAATGCCCTAAATGTGGTTATAAACAAAATAATTCTAAAGAAATGCATATTGATAAGTACAATTATATTGATCATGGTAGAAAAACTATTGTTGGTAAACTTGACAAAAGGTTTAACACCACTTTCGGTACAAACAAAATAATTCACTATCAAGTTGAATGCGAAGCATGTGGTTATTCTTATGAACACATTTATGACAGAATGCAAGAAAAAATAGATAACGATCCAGTTATAAAACAATTAAATCAAGAACTTGCAGATATTAATAAGGCTGCCGAACCAAGAATAAGAGCAATGAAAAAAAGAGACCCACGAATGTTCAAGAAAATGCAGGATTTGGGACTCATTAGTAAAGATTTCAAATAGATGATATGTCAAAAAAATATGGATTTAGTTTCTCCTGGAAAAGAGCGGTTGGTATTACAAGTGCTAAACAAAAATTTGCGAGGCAAACTGGAATCCCAACAACAAAAAGTGGTTTGCATAGAAAAATAGGATCATTAATGTTGAAATTCTTGTTTGGTAGAAAATAAGAGAAGATTAAAAAATGCTTTAATGGATTACTAATATTTATATAATCAAAATGTGACGATTTATAAAGACCTAACAGCTCGAACATGATTATAATCATACAGTTTATCATGAACGAATTGACCACCTTTTGCGGTTAATTTCTGTGCCCAGGCATTTTCTTTGTCAACGAGCGAAGAACTCCAATACCATGCATCAGCAAAATGTCCAATTTTGGCAAAGCCAAAAAATTTGGCGACACCCCAATACGAAGGAATAGTTGCAAGGCCGCGGATTTTAGTCTTATTTTCATAAATAAGCTCTAATTCTTCTTTAGTTGGCAATCTCCAGCCGTCACCTAGTTCTAAACATGACTGATTTGATTTATTCCAATTCATCTCATAAGGAAAATCATTCTGAGCAATTTCTAAATTTCCAATTTTAGAAGTTATTCCAATCACGTCTATATTTGTGTCCATATTACAAATTTTAAATAATATTAAAAATATTTAGTCACTTTCACTTTATTAGTGAAATAATGCTTAGAATTAAAGAGATAATTCCTAGTTTAAATGCAGCTCTCAGGCCTTGATTTGGATGATTTAAATTTGCAAATAATATTTCAAAATATTTTGCTCTTATTATTTGACAAGTTATTTCTTTAGCATTTGAATCTAGTTTATACATACTATTTTAAATTTTATATGTCCCTTGTTCCTCTATTTCTCCTGTCTTTCCAGCCTATTACTTTGCCATCTTCTAAGGTAACTTCAAAATCATAAGCATCATTGCCGAGTCTATTTAACGACTTTTCATAGTAATACTTTGTTTTAATTTTCCCATTAGTAGCGTTTTCAACAATATTTTTTGGATTACCCATCATAGTTGCTCTTAATTGATTTACATCCATACCCATTCTAATTTTCTTAAATCTTTCTTCAGCAACATTATTGTTAGTTATCGGTGGGGTAGAGTTACCGCCATATTTATTAATTAAATCTGACAGCCTTTTTCTTTCTTGTTCTATGCGATTAGCATTTTCATCCATTTCCTTTTTTTTCTTATTATTTTCATTTAGAAAATCAAAAAGCCCCATAGTTGTAAATTTTAAGAGTTCAAAATTAATTTGCAATAAAAGTTAAAAATCACGAGTGCCTCTATTTCTTCTGTCTTTCCAACCTGTCACTTTGCCATTTTCTAAAGTAACTTCAAAATCATAAGCATCATTCCCAAGTCTATTTGTCGACTTTTCGTAGTAATATTTTGTTTTGATTTTCCCATTTGTTGCATTTTCAACAATATTTTTTGGATTGCCAACCATTGTGGCCCTTAATTCATTGACATCCATTCCCAATTTAATTCTTTTAAATCGTTCTTCAGGAGTTCTACTAACAACATTAACATAAGGGGTTTTGGGATCACATTTTCCTTTTGGGCCAGAATAATTAGCTAACTTTTCAGCAATTTTCTTATTTTCTAACTCTATAGCATCCATCTGTTTTTGCCAATCAGATTTTAATTCTTCAGATTGTATATTTCTTTCCTTTGCATCAGCAAGGGCCTTGTCAATGGCATTTTGTTGCAGGGCGTCAAAAAAATTATCACTCTTTTGTTTAAGTCTATCAAAAAATCCCATGTTAAATGTTTTAAATGTTTAATTAATATTATTTATATTTTTTTAATGTAATAACCCTTTACTTTTTCCCTGCGAATAAACTCATTAATAGACCAATAATACCCCTACCCACTTTTCTCTCAAGTCCTGATTTTGTAGTTGGTATACCAGTTTGTCGAGCAAATCTTTGTTTTGCTGACGAAATTCCTACTGCACGTTTCCATGAAAATGAAAATCCATATTTTGACATAAGTTATAATTTACGAGTTAATTACTTTTTTGAATTTTTAAAAGCTATAAAATTCTGTTAGAAATTATCTATTCATAGTCTTTAGGTATTAATCCCATATCTTGATAATATTTAAATCTATCAGGTCTTTCAACTTTCATTTTTTCAATATCTAAAGCATATTTACTGTTCATTTTTTTAAAATCCGCTTGTAATTTTTTTAATGTAGGATCATTGTTCGCTAACTTTTCTTTCCAATTATTACTAATTCTTTTTTCATATTCTTTAAAGCATTTTTCACAAGTAATGCTGAAAATAGTCGTTTTATCACTTCCATAACGAGTATTATACCTTTTATCTAAATTTCCAGATATTGTTTTTCTACCATGAACTAATCTAGTGTTTATTTCGGTAGTTGAATTTGTAAATTTTTTTTGTTTATGGAAACACTTTGGGCAAGTAAATTTTCTAGGTCGAAATAAGAAATATAGTAAAATACAGATGGTTATAACAATTAAAATTGATGCTAGGTTCATTTGAATTTATATTGGATTAAAATATTATTTGTAGACCATTTTTAAAATAAACTATTTCACTAATGAAATTATGCTTAGAATTAAAGATATAATTCCTAGTTGAAATGCAGCTCTCAGGCCTTGATTTGGATGTTTTAAATTAGCAATTATAATTTCAACATAATTTGCTTTTTTTATTTGACAAGTTATTTCTCTAGTATTTGAATCAACATCATAATTATGAAGTTTAATAAATCCATCCCAATCTAAATTTATTTCAGGATTATCCCCAACACCTTTTAAAGTAGGATCAAATTTTAATTGTCTGTAGATTATTCTCTCATTTGATTGAATCTTAAACCACTTGCCATAAGATTTTCTTCTTTGAAGTTTATCGTTAATAAATACATGCGAGATTGAAAACCAACCTAATTCAAGTTGTTTATGATTTGTGTCTGACTTTTCTATATGACGAACAAACTCTAATGAAATAGTAGAAAAATTACCCCTTAACATATTGTATTTTTTTACAATTTAGTATTTTTTAAAATATGTTTACAATTTTAAAATTTATTCCCACGGCCAGGTTCCGGGCCAGGTTTTCATCAAAAACGTGTAAAAAGAGGTGAAACAGGAGAAATATAAATCTATTTCAATCTTATATCCTATTGATTAGCAATAAAAGAAAAGGTATGGAAAACCACCAGAAACCCTCATAATCAGGGGGTCCCAGGATCATGCCCTGGTGGGCCCACAGCCGAAAGGCAAGATTTTAAAGGGTTTATGCTGTTTAAGGCGTAGACCCTTTTTGTTTCCCCTTGCTGCTATTGAGTTTCATGAGATTTTACACATTTCTCGTCTCTGTTACACCTGGTGTCTATTTTGACCTTAATAAGCCAATTTATAGTGCTTTTTTAAGTGATTTAGTGTTTTGAGTTTAGTGCCTTTGATTATTACTAATATAAGCACATCATTAACCAATAAAATGAATGTGAAATGAACGTAAAAACAAGCTTTGTAGCCCTTACATCAAGGAAGAAATTAAATGGAGAAATCCCAGTCTATTGTTACTTATCTAGTGCTAATGAAACCAATCGCTTTGGCACTAATTTAAGCATTAAACCTGAAGCATGGGATAGTAAACGACACCGTGCTTAACAGACATTTATTTTTGTGATACTCCTAAAAATGACTTTCAAAATGGCTTATATTTGCACTATCATAGCATGCTGAAAAGACTATCTATATTATTTTTATTTTTAATTGGATTTACACTCTATTCCAATAGCACACTTGCATGCAGTAAACCTAATGAAAAGCACAAAGCTAAATCATTCACTTTCAAAGTGTTGCAAAAAGACAATGACAGTTGCATAAAAAAACATACTATGGGTGTAGGTCATAATTGCGATGAAAAATGTAAACATCATAATTGCGATTGCACATCTATAAATACAACCAGTTTTGATTTCAAACAGGAAATCACAATTGAGGAATTATTCTCGTTTACGATTGTCAAAAAATATAGCATTTTCACTCCGTTATATTACAAGGCCATGAATGCCTCTATTTGGCACCCTCCGAAAACTGTATAGTACATATCAGATTTAAATTCAAGTAGTTTGCTTGAATCCTTTCTCTTTTTCAAAATAAAAATTAATTTATGAAATCAATAAAGCTATTGATGGCTGCTGCCATTCTATTATGTTCTTTTAATGTAAATGCTCAAACAAATTCAAACATAACTAAAGTACTTAACTCATATATTGCTCTTAAAGACGCACTAGTTAAAACTGATGGCAATAGTGCCTCGGTATTAGCTAAAGATTTATTGACATCTATTGAATCAGTTA
>JACCDH010454173.1_pt1 | contig 10111 bp, 11 predicted proteins | sample 7442481 | NCBI WGS metagenome assembly JACCDH01 (sample SAMN15323433, study PRJNA562643) | freshwater metagenome | isolation source: river surface water | place: USA:Blue River Watershed | collected 2017-08-15
CACGTGCAAAACCACAGCACAAGGCACCGACTCACGGCACATCAACTGAAGCGCACGGCGGCAACGATGCCTCATCCGCAGATGCTCATGCCAATAACTCGACACAAGCGACCCCAAGCGCGAGCGAGGGGAATGGCAGCAAGCGTCTACGCGTAAAGCAACGCAATATTGCCGCCAATGCTGCCGTGAACCAAGCTGAGGCGAATCCGCCATCCGCAACCGAAGCCAAGGCAGGACATGGTGCCCCGGATGCACCCGCAGCGAACGCTGCGCATGACGGGCATGACGGGCATGACGCATCAACGAAGCCCGCTGATCCCGCACCGACTGCGAAACCGGCAGCAAAGGGTGGTGCGAGTATGCCTGCAGCGATAGCGCCCAAAAAAGCTTTGGTGGAAAGCGATGCACATGACAGCAATGAAAGTCATGCTGCGCCAGCGGCGGCTCATCATGATGGTCACGCAGCACCTGCTGCACCCTCAGCTCACGCTGCCGCGGATACGCATGCTGACAGCCACACCGCACCCGCAAAATCTGCCAGTGCCGAGCCATCGTCAGACTATTGCAACCCACCGCTGAAATCCGAGGTTGCGGCGCTGTTCGACCGCTGGAACGCCTCGTTGCGTACCGGTGATCCTAAAAAAGTTGCGGCCAACTATGCGCCCGGTTCTGTTCTTTTGCCGACAGTCTCGAATCGCGCGCGATTCACCACGGCAGAAAAAGAGGATTACTTCACCCACTTCCTCGCACGTCGCCCTGAAGGCACTATCGACGATCGGGTGATTGATGTCGACTGCAACAGTGCAACCGATGCCGGGCTCTACACTTTCCGGTTTTCCGATGGCACGACGGTCAAGGCACGTTACTCATTCGCGTATCGCAAGATTGGTTCGCAATGGCTGATCACGAGTCATCACTCGTCTGGCATGCCTGAAAAAACCGAGGTGGCCGCCGAGCATCACTCTACCGCTGCACCTAATCACAAACCTGCCGAGCGCGTCGAGCAAAGCTCGCCAGCCAGAGGCTGGGTACGTTATCCCTGAGTCTAAGAACCTGCCGAGACAGGTTCTTATCGTTGGCGTTCGCCTTCATTTTTTGAAGGCGTCGTCGACCGGTACTTGCAGGCTGTTGACCAGCGCATTGGTCTGACTGGCCATGCCTATGACGGCCAGCAGTTCGGCATGCTGTGCTTCCGTCATGCCTTTGGCTCGCGCGGCCGCTGTGTGGGAATGCACGCAGTACTCACATCCGTTGGCTGCTGACACAGCGATGTAGATCAGCTCCTTCGTCATTGCATCCAGTGCACCTGGCTTCATCACTCGTTGTGCCTGTGACCATATGTCTTGCAGCAATGCGGGCGAGTGCGCCAGCGCCTTCCAGAAATTGTTCACATCATCGACGCCGCGAACGCGCTTGATGTCATCAAACACCGCACGGGCTTCGGGGCTGGCATCGGCGTAGGACAGTAGAGGAACAGTAGCCATGGTATTACTCCTTGAGATCGAGGTGTGCCGAGCTTAGCATGCAGGCCTGGGTTGTCAGTCATACCTTTTTTGATAAAGCTGTGAATCTATTCCGGGTGAATTGCATGCTCACTTGCCAGCTTGCCTTTCATGCATGGTTTGTTCGGATTGGTGAAATTTATTCCTCCTTGTTCGTGATCCCGCTACGGCCGACTAAAATTCAGCTTTGATCGGTCGATTCACTCATTGAACAGGAATTTCATGGACAGCCTTCTTATTCGCGATATCCGCGCTCGTGCCGTTGTGGCGCCGCTTGCTCGACCCGTCAGAACAGCCTCGGGCTCGGTGGATGTATCACCGCTGATTCTGATCGATGTGCTGACCGAGCAGGGTGTAACCGGCAGTGCTTATTTGTTTGGCTACACGCCCGTCACACTGCGGCCGCTGCTGTCTCTGATTGATGAAATCAAGCCGGATCTGATCGGTAAAACCGTGGTGCCGGTCGCGCGCATGCAGCAGCTTGAGCAGCGCTACCGTTTGCTTGGTATGCAGGGCTTGCTGGGCATGCTCGCCTCGACGCTGGACATGGCGTACTGGGACGCGCTGGGTAAATCGGTCAACAAGCCCGTCGTTGCATTGTTGGGTGGTGAAGTAAAGCCGGTGTGGGCCTACGATAGCTACGGCATGGTGGATCCTGTGCATGACGCCAAAGCGATCGAGCATTCGATGGCGCAGGGTTTTCGTGCCATCAAGATCAAGCTAGGTGATCCGGATGCACAGCGCGACATTCATGTGACACGCGAAATTCGTCAGATGATTGGACCGAAGACGGCGCTGATGGTGGACTTCAATCAGAGCCTGCAACCGACCGAAGCCATTCGACGCATTCGCTTGCTTGAGCCGTTTGATTTGCACTGGGTGGAAGAGCCGGTGATTGCAGAAGATTTGCAGGGACACGCGCTGGTTAGAGAATCGGTCAATGCGAACATACAGACCGGTGAAAACTGGTGGTTCCCGCGCGATGCCGAGCGTGCCATCAGCGCCGGTGCCTGCGACATGATGATGCCGGACTTGATGAAGATCGGTGGGATTACCGGCTGGCTGTCAGTGATGGGTATGGCGCGCGCAGCATCGATGCCGGTATCGAGTCATTTATTCATTGAGGCCAGTGCGCATGTACTGGCAGTGACACCAACCTGTCACTGGCTGGAGTTCATGGATTTTGGTTCAGCAATACTCGCTCAGCCCTACAAGATCGTTGATGGTCAGGTGACCGCACAAGGTCCAGGACTGGGCATGGAATGGAATGAAGATGCAGTAAAGCGCTATGCGTTGAATTAGTGGTCATCCGGGATCTCTGTGGTGATCGACAATTTGTAGAACAGGAGATTCGTCCCATGAAGCACCGGAACCCCATGATCGCTGTCATCCTCAGCATGTTGTTTGCTGTGCCGGCTCATGCCGAAACCCTGAAGACCAACAACCCCGAAATTGTGGTCAAGCGCGTTTACTGTGTTGACTACAATATCGGTGGTGTGCTCGTCAACAAAGGCGATCAGCCGTTCCGTGGCAGCTTTTCGGTGGCGGTCAAAGATCAAGAGGGCGATGTCGTTGGCCGTAACAGAATGCGTCTGCGCGTTGGTGCTGAAAATGGCGCGCGCTTTTCTTTTCATTACATAAATACCCTCGATTGCAAAAAACAGAAATTTGAATTTTCGGTGGAGTAATGGCCTGAGCTTGAATGGATGACGGTTGTCTGTGCCTGTGATCCATCTGTGTTAACGTCCCATGTATGTACCCCAGCGCCAGACTTCTGATCATTCTTCTGCTCTGCTGCCTCTTGCCTGTGCAGGGTGCGTTGGCTTTTGCGCGGTCGGCGGGTATGGTCTCGCATCACGCGCGAGCGCTGCAGACTGCCACTGATACTGCGTCTGGCGCCCTTCAGCAACATCACCAAGGCCACCATCAGGTGCATCAAGCCGGGCATGGATCGGTGGATACATCTGAAAAAGCCCCAGCAAAATCGACTACGCACTCGCAGGCTTCCTGTACCGATTGCGCTAAGTGCTGCCTGACAGGCGCCACTGCGCCACCCCCCGCAGCTGTTCAGGCTAGCGCGGTTTCTTTTGTGCTCAGTGCTTTCAAATCCGTATCGATCGATGTAGCCGTCCACATCCCTGAAAAGCCTGAGCGACCGCCCCGAGCTTTCCCCCACGCTCTGACCTGACACGCAGCTTGATAGCGTGTCAGCGCTGACATGCTCGCTTGCCGCTGGCAAGCATTCACTTTGTGTCGAGGTTTTTCATGAAATTCCAATCTATGGCGCGTGCCTGTATGGTGCTGGCGTTTACTGGCGCACTGACAGCTTGCGTCGGTTTTTCGCCCGATGGTGGTCTGGATGGTGTGTCTTCACTCACCCGAGATCGCGCTGGTTTTGGTGTGAAACGCGAATCGGAAGCAGCGCAGGCACAAGTCGCTCAACTGCTTGCCAGCGATCTGACTCCGGATGGCGTCGTGCAGATCGCACTGCTCAATAACAAACGATTGCAGGTGTCGCTGGCTGATCTGGGTGTTGCTGAAGCCGATCTGGTGCAAGCGGGGCGTTTGCGCAATCCACGTCTGTCTTTTGGTCGGCTGTCGGGCAGCGATGCGACTGAAACTGATCGTGCGGTGTTGTTCGATCTGGCAGGCCTCCTGACCATGCCTTTGCGTCGCGCCATCGAACAGCGTCGCTTCAGTCAGGCGCAATTGCAGACCGCGTTGCAGGTGGTTCGTCTGGCTACCGACACGCGTCGCGCTTATTTTCAGGCTGTCGCTGCGAACCAAACCTTGAGCTACATGCGTCAGGCAGCGCAGGCAACGGAGGCTAGCGCCGAGCTCGCGCAACGAATGGCCGGCGTAGGAAACTGGAGCAAACTCGATCAGGCTCGCGAGCAGGTGTTTCATGTTGAGGTCACGGCACAGCTGGCGCGCGCCGAGCAGAGCGCCAACGCCAGCCGCGAGCGATTGATACGTTTGATGGGATTAGTGGGAGAGCAAGCGAAGATCAGCTTGCCCGATCGTCTGCCGGCGTTGCCTGACAAGCCGGATGCACCTGCTGATATCGAGAACATGGCGATCGCACGGCGACTTGATGTGCAGGCAGCCAAAATGGAAACCGAGCACACCGCTCGCACACTCGGTCTTACCCGCGCGACGCGTTTCGTGAACGTGCTCGAGGCGGGCTATCAGAACAAGAGCGCCATCGGCGAGTCACGTGCCGATGGCTACGAGATTGAGCTGAGCCTTCCCTTGTTCGACTGGGGTACGGCGCGCACACGCCGCGCCGAGGCCATTTACATGCGATCAATGATGCGAACAGCGGATGTGGCCGTTCAGGCACGCTCGGAAGTTCGGGAATATTACGCAGCCTATCGCACCAACTTTGAGGTTTCACGCCGCTACAGAGACGAGATTGTTCCTCTCAGAAAGCGCGTGTCCGAGGAAGTCCTGCTGCGCTACAACGGCATGCTGGTCAGTGTGTTTGAGCTGCTGACCGATGCGCGCGCGCAGATCGCCAGTATCAACGCCGCGATCGAAGCGCAGCGCGACTTCTGGATTGCCGATGCCGAGCTCAATTTCGCCCTGCATGGCGGCAGTTTGAATACCTCATTGGTGCCGGCTGCGCTCAGCACGCAGACACCGGCCGCGCCCGCACCTGCGGCGCACTGACAGGAGATGATCATGACGACACGCAGAGATTTTTTTCGTGATGCGGGTGTGCTAGCACTGGGTGCCGGGCTGGTGAGCAGGGCAGGTGCTGCAGCATTACCTGAGGCCCCGGCGATGAAAGACGCGAAGACCACTCCGCCGCCATTGCCCAGAGATGGCCGACCGTTTTATCCGGTGGTCACGTTAAATGGCTGGTCGCTACCCTGGCGCATGAATGAGGGTGTGAAGGAATTTCATCTGGTGGCCGAACCCGTGGTACGTGAATTCGCACCCGGCATGAAGGCTAATCTCTGGGGCTACAACGGTCAGTCACCAGGACCGACGATTGAAGTAGTGGAGGGTGACCGCGTACGTATTTTTGTCACCAACCGTTTGCCTGAGGCCACCAGCGTGCACTGGCATGGACAACGACTGCCCAATGGCATGGATGGTGTGGCTGGGCTGACGCAGCCTCGCATACCAACGGGTAAAACCTTTGTTTACGAATTTGAAGCAAAACGTGCGGGAACTTTCATGTACCACCCGCATTCGGATGAAATGGTGCAAATGGCGATGGGCATGATGGGCTTCTGGGTCACGCATCCTAAAGATGAAAATTTCATGCGCGTAGACCGAGATTTTGTTTTCTTGGTCAATAGCTTCGACATCACGCCCGGCAGCGCAACCCCACGGGTGAATACCATGCTGGACTTTAATCTCTGGGGTTTCAATAGTCGCGTTTTCCCCGGCATTGATGCGATGCGGGTGCGACAGAACGACAGGGTACGCATCCGTGTGGGTAATCTCACCATGACCAATCATCCGGTTCATTTGCACGGACATGAATTCACGGTGACGGGTACGGATGGTGGCTGGACGCCACCGGCCTCGCGCTGGCCGGAAGTGACTGTTGATATCGGCGTGGGTCAGATGCGTGCGATTGAATTTGATGCGACCGAGCCGGGCGATTGGGCATTTCATTGTCACAAATCGCATCACACGATGAACGCGATGGGCCATCAGGTGCCTACCATGATTGGTGTTGATCACCGAGGTATCGCAGAAAAAATAAACAAGCTGGTACCCGACTACATGGTGATGGGCGAGCGCGGCATGGGTGATATGGCCGACATGGAGATGCTACTTCCCGAGAACACCTTACCCATGATGACTGGTGACGGACCTTTCGGTCGTGTGGAAATGGGTGGCATGTTCACGGTGATGCAAGTTCGGACTGAGCAGAAGCCGGGCGATTACAGTAACCCGGGCTGGTACAAGCATCCACCCGGAACGATTGCGTATGAATGGCAGGGCGAATTGCCTGAGCCTTCCACTCAGGATGCAGCAGGTGGTCAGTCCATGCCAGCACAGGTCAAACCGACAAATCCTGAGCCAGTCGATATAAAGCCGCGCGGTCGAAAATCTTCAGGCCACGAAGGCCATTAAATTATTCACCACGGATCTTCAAAGGAGCACTCAAATGCATCAATCCATTCCACGGGCACTCACTCTTGCCCTCGCCCTGTCAGTGACCTGCACTATCCCCGAGGTCTGGGCCAATCATCATGAGCATGAGGCGCATGCGTCGCAGACCAGCGGTATGATCAAAGGCGAAGTGCGGCGCATCGATACCGAGAACCGCAAGATTACAATCAAGCACGAGGCGATTCCCGATTTGGATATGGCGGCCATGACGATGGCGTTTCGGGTAGCCGATGCTCTGTCAATCGACAAACTCAAGGCAGGCGACAAGATTCGATTTTCGCTGGGTAAGGTGGAGGGAAAATGGCTTGTCGTGGCGATGGAAAGTGACACAAGCCCTTGATCGAAGGTATTGGAAACAAATGCTGAGTCAGACTGAATTGGGATGAGGAAAACGCAGTGGCGGCTAGCTCTCGTATTCCTCACCCGCTTCAAAATCAAGCTCCACGCGCGCGCCGTTGGGATCATGAAAAAATAATTGCCACACACCCGTCTCTTGCTGGCGTCGTAGATCGTAAGCCAGACCGCGGGATTTCAGCGTGGCCAATGTGCCACTCAAGTCACTCGCAGAAAAAGCCATATGGTCCAGAATGCCGGCTTTTTCTTCAGGCAGCATTCCTTTGTCAATGATGTGCAGCACGGGCTCATCATCGCAGTACATCCATGCGCCCGGAAATGACATGGGTGGTCGATAACCCGTTTTGAGTCCCAGTAAGTCCTGATAAAACTCAACGGTCTCTTCAAGCGCGTCCGTGACGATGGTGAAATGATTCATTCCGGTGACTGCCATGGCGTTTCCTTAATCAGTTAAAACCTGTCTATTCGGTAGGGCATGGGATCCGTATACGTCGGTAACCCGCAAATCATCTCTGCCATCAATCGGCCGCTCGATGCTGCTTGAGTCAGCCCATGGTGTGCATGTCCGAAGCTGAACCACACGCCCGCATGTCGTGGCGCGGGACCCAGCAGAGGCAGCATGTCGGGTGTGCAGGGGCGCGAGCCTAGCCAAGGTGTTTCATCAAGCGATTCGCCCAGCGGATACAAACGGCGCGCGATCGGCTCCAGTATTTGCAGTTGCACAGGGGTGGATCGTGCGTCACGCTTTGCAAATTCGGCACCCGTGGTCAGGCGTATGCCGCGTGCCATAGGGGCCAGCGCGTAGCCGTGGTCCACATCAACCAACGTATGTCGCAGTGGAGCACCCGCGCGCTCATAGTGTCTGTGATAACCGCGTTTTCTTCCCAGTGGCAGGGTATAGCCCAACTGGCGCGCGAGATCTTCGCCCCAGGGCCCAAGAGCCACGACGACATCGCGTGATTGTGCAGGACCATCATGGGTATCGATCTGCCAGTCATCAGCAGCGCCGCGCAGGCTGCGAGCGTCACCGATGCGAAACTCACCCCCGCGCTCCTGAAACAGCGCGAGATACGCAAGCGAGAGCGCGTGCGGATCGCTGATTTGTCGTGAATCGGGATAATGCACACCGCCTCGGACGCCATCACCAATCCCGGGCTCGAGCTCAAGGAGTTCGTTCAGGGACAATTCGCGTACCTGTAGTCCATAGGCCAGACTTTGAGTCGCCATCCATCGGCTTGCTGCTTCGCTATCGGATGTTCGGTACAACTTGATCCAGCCATGTTCATTGACGAGCGCACGTGCTCCTGCTGCTTCGATCAGGGATTCATGTTCACTCCAGCTGTGCTCGATCAGAGGCAGTGCGCTGGCGACGGCCGAGGGGTAGCGTTGCGGGGAGGAGTGCAGCCAGTAGCGCACCAGCCAAGGCAGTAGGGAGGGCAGGGCTCGCGCGTGATAATGCGCAGCGGCTTTGCGCTGCAGCGCGTAATCGATCAGCGTGCGCAAGTCGCGCGGAAACGCATACGGAAATACGGAGGAGCGCTCGATCAGACCGGCATTGCCGAAACTGGTGGCGGTACCGGGAGGCTGTCGGTCAATCAACAAGACCCGACGTCCACGCAGCTGCAATTGCAGCGCCAGTGTGATGCCGACGATACCTGCACCCAGCACGATGACATCGGGGTCTGCCGAAGGTTTCAATTTATTTATCATTGCGCGCCTTCATGGCAGCTCCCCGTCTAATGAAAATCATGAGCCTAAATTACGGGATTCGTTCATGGCTTAATCCCGGCCGTGGGTGCATTATCCTCCCACTGCTTGCAGCCTTGTGAAGGCGCAGGTAAAGCGAGTTGATAACCCCCCGTAACACCACTAGGAGATAATCATGGCATGGACTACACCTGCAGCGACTGATCTGCGTTTCGGCTTCGAAATCACTATGTACATCGCTAACCGTTAATCCGGTTACCCTGTACCGCAACCTCGGTTGCAAAAGAATCGACCTTCGGGTCGATTTTTTTTGCTCTTTTTGCAGCATTTGCGGAATCTGTTTGGCGCTCGCGCCTGGTTCGGGTCGGCGGGGCCGGCCGCCGAGAACCAGTTCTGTCGTGGTCGCACGGAATAAAAATGCGGGGTGATTTGTAAGCTTTCAGAAAGGTGAAGTCATGGGCATGTGGATAGAGCTGGGTATATTTGTGCTGGTACTGCTGTTTGGCTTGCACCAGATATGGGATGTAAAGAGAGAGCAGCGCAAGCGCACGCAGCAAAAATCAGATCCTGAAGCCTGAATTTTCGCGGCGTACAGCGCGCGTAGTTATGGTGCGGTGCTTCTGTTTTGCGCCTCTAAATCAGCGTGAACAGCTTTCTTCATCTGTTTCACAAAGCCTCTGCGAGCCATTTTTTTTCGGTCGCTGCGATCGCAGGTCGGTTGACAATTAAAAATAGTTTGTGACATTTCGGGTTGTAATGAGTTATCTTACGGCCATAATTAATTACTTAAACAGGCGCAGCCGCCATCAAAGTCGTAATTCGGCTCGCGCTTCAGATGTCGCCTATGCCATCATCGGCCTGTAACTCCTTCAGGATCGCGCATGCCATTTGACCACTGCGCAGAATGTCGGCGATGCTGTTTCGTCGAGGCGGACTACCCGCCCCTCGAGATAACGCTGACCCAAAAAGAAAAGAAAAAATACGGCAGCATCTGTATTGAAACCGACTGCCCCAACCTCGGTCCGACGGGCTGCGTGCTTGGCGATACCAAACCTTTTAGTTGCAAGCTTTATCCACTCGCTTATAATCCGGCCTCAAAGACAGTCCACTACGATAAGGATTGTCCTTTAATGCCGGAGTACGTTCGCCAACTAAAAGATGCAAAGAGCGAGGCATCCAGACACCTGGCCTCCTGTAAAAAGGAAATCGTCAGGCTGGAAAAATCCGATCCCGGGTTTTTGAAAAATAACTTCGAGATCGACTCGGATTACTTTGATTTGAAAAGACTTCCGATTGCACCTTTACATAAGGACACATCAGAATGAACGGATCCCTATATCGATTGGGCGAAATCAAGAAAGCCCGTCAGTCGCCGCGGGTGATGCGTGTCGGTAACCAGAGCTGGACCGCCA
>JACCDH010128791.1_pt1 | contig 10110 bp, 4 predicted proteins | sample 7442481 | NCBI WGS metagenome assembly JACCDH01 (sample SAMN15323433, study PRJNA562643) | freshwater metagenome | isolation source: river surface water | place: USA:Blue River Watershed | collected 2017-08-15
ATCAATAAAACCCTACTAGCTTCAAATCCTCTCACCACTGGGCTTCCGCCACCAGATTGGCTTTTTTGTACAAATACCTGACCCGAAGCGGTCAAAATATCTGCTGTATTGGCTTGTTGTTGAAGCAATACTTTATCGGTTAAGGCAACCACCCTTTGTACAATATTTTTTGAAAGCGTTGGAAACTTATTGGCATAGATCACTACATCTTGCAAGGGTTTACTTGTAGTATCAGATTGCGCCATCAAGTTCAACGTCATACAAAAAACAATTAGTACGCTTAATATTAAACGCATTATAATTATTTTAAAATGAATATGAATTGCCTATCAAATGAATAATTCCACTTGACAAGCCTGTCTTATGAATTAGACAGTTTCAGGCGGGTGTAAAATCTCTCCTGCATAGCTACTCAAAATTGGTGTAGCATAGAATGAATATGTATTGATTACCAAGCTGGCATCAATAACCTGATGCTTACTTAATTGGATAGATTCATATACTGAGTAAGTCGGATTCAATTTGATCTTGGAATCCTTAGCTTTCGAATTAGAGGTGGAGGAAGCATCTAACTCTTTGCTCAAATGATGTGCTTTGTTTTGATTGGCAACAATTGCTGCTTCTTCTTCATCGGATGCAGCAATAATCTCCCAACCAGCTGGCGTCTTAGTAATAGAAACAATATCATAAAACATCCCTTTGTAGCTAAATTCACGACCCTTTTCTTCCCAGTGATATCCCTTGGGCAAAATGGATTTATTTTGGAGCGTTATTGTAATAGTAGCATGATGCTTTTCTTTCTCTAATCTTATACCCGCATCAATCATGGCAAAGCGTTCCTGCTCATGTACTTTTTCTTGAAGCCAATAAAAATAACTTAAACTACTTGTAGATAATAACAAAGCAGCAAAACAGAATATGGCTATGGCTTTTTTCAATGAACCTAAGGTACGGAAAAAGCGTCAATTTAATATTCATCTACCTTACCCAATACCAAATGATTCCAGGATTTGGATTGGTGGACGTACCACCACCTGCATCAGATAACCAAGGTGCTGGATTATAATATATATCACTTGAAATTAAAGTTCCCCACCAATTACCAGTACCGCTTGACAAAGTCAAATAGCCTTTTCCATATCCTGCAGTACTACTTCTAAAGGGCATCCTTTGTGCAATTCCATTATTATTGGTTACGTAATTCCAACTACCGAATTTTGTAGTCACCGAAACATTAGTTTGCGCATTACTTGTACTTGTAAAACTATAATTACTGTTGGCAGTCCAAATACCCCCAAAACTTTTTCTAGTCCCTGCATCAATCATATATTCAAAACTTGAAGTACTTCTTTTAATATAATCCGCCCAACCAATAATAGAATAACTAGCAGAAGCAGTACTTGTAATGTCTGCATTGGTTGAAAATGGCATCGAAGTATTGTACTCAATGGAATTGGCGTAAGTCCAAACAGAATTAGAGGAATTTTTCAAAATTAAAGTCCACCCACCACCATCTGTAGTCATATCCGCATAGATCTTGAATGGAACACCGCCATTGATATTCGCATTTTTAATCCAATAAAAGCCATCAGCTGCATTAGGATAGTCTTGTTTAATTTGATAAGCACTCGAAGATGCGGTAGCTGATGTTAAACCATCAGGGCCTAAATTGATAGATAACCTTTGAAAGTTTTTAGTAATTTCTTCTTGCGTAAGTGCTCTATTGTATACTTTAAAATTCTTGACATACATAGTTTGCATAAAGCTACTACTGAAAAGCCAAGATCCAATTCTTCCCACTCCATTATTAAAATTGACTGTTGAGGTATTCTGTGTTCCTTGAACTTGGCTTAAAGTTTGACTTACCCCATTAATATAAATTTTATTCGTTGTATAATCACCTGCATTCATTATAAATACATAATGCTTCCAATTATTAAGCAACCCTAAATTACTCACTTGTGTTGCTGTTAAACCATATTGGTCCCCCGCACTTGAATTATATCCTAAAGCACCATTATTCGCCCAAACATCAAATAAATTAAACCCAAAAAACATACCACTCGATAAAGTGGTTGGATAAACCCACATTTCTATTGTGACGGTACTTGCGCTTCCTAGATCAAAAGAAAAATCTGTATAACCTGTGGTTGTGCCATTGTAATACATCATGCCCCCAGCGCCTGTTTTGTAAGTGACCCCAGCAGCATTGGTAGCTGTTTTTTCATAACCCGAAATGTCTTTCCAAACGGTTCCTGTCCCTGGATAACTTAAATTATTCGAACTTGCATCTAAAAAATAAACCAAATCATATCTTGGTTTTTCATCAAGATAATTTTGATAAATTTCTGACCCACTTAACGCTGCTGCATAATATTCTATATTGGACAGTAAAAAATTACCATAAGCACCAGATCCCATATTTGTAGCATCATTTGCTGCAATAGAAAAATATTGTGCACTCGTTAATGATCCCATATGCGGACCAACTCTTAAATAAGTTGCAGAGCCTACTAAATTTCCATTTAAATAGGCATTTACATTGGTTCCGTCATAAACCAAACTCACAAAATACCATTTATGTAAAGACAAAGTAGTTAAAGTTGTTATAATTGTATTTTTTGGCCAAACTGAAAACTTAAGATAACCACCTACCATTTCAACATCTGCAGTATGATAACTCGAATTAATAGCACTTTGACCTAAATCTGAAATGACAACACCATTATTTGCTTTAGGATTGAACCAAAAATTCATCGTAAAAACCCCCGTTCTGTTACTTGAGGAAACAGGAGTAGAATAAGTAGATAGGTCTCCAAATGTTAAATATTGACTAGACCCATTGAATTTGATATACCCAGGATCTGCATAAAAAATTGGACTTCCACCAAAAGATCCTGAGGGTGTACTACCATTTAAATTGAATACAGTACTACCTGTGCCTGCAAAACAATTGGTATTTGAAAAATCATACTCAAGTATTTTGTTATTTTTTGTTATGGCATTTGGATAAATAGGGCTAAATAATTGCCCATAATTAAGAATAGGAATTAAAATAAATAAAAGAATACATTTTCTCATTTTGTTAATTGCTTAATTCTCCTGAAATCACCACTTTATTCGAGCCTATGTGTAAAATAGTAACCAATGCATTTTGCCCTATAGATTTTGTATAACCATTTCTATTGATAGGTACCAAACCAGAGCCAGTAAATGTAATTTGCCCTGTACCATTTTGGAAAATCATACAATTAAAACCATCAGGAAGCCCAGTTGGGATAGTAATAGTTACAGCTGTGCTTGAATTCATATTAATCACAGACCCGTTATCTTCAGCTGCCAATGTAAAACCAGCTGATTTTGAAGTTACTACAGTACCAAAACCAGATAATTTAGAGCTAGTGGATGCTCCTCCAGTTAAATTTCCAGTTGTAGAAATATTACCTGCTGTATAACTTATATCGTTCCCAGATTTAGTCCAATCTGTATTGACTCTTAACCATGATGGAGCAGCAGCTGTTCCTGTATTGACATAAAATCCGGCTGGGGCATCTGTCTGATAAACCAATAATCCATTCGCTGGAATTGGAATAGCATTTTTTTGAGCAGCAGTCATACGAGGAACTAAAAAACCTTTTGTGGTAGATGCCACTTCTAGTTTTGCAGATACATCAGGAGTAGTCGTTCCAATCCCTGTTTGTGCATTTGTTTTTATTGAAAAAAATGCAACTAATACAATAAGTGATACTTTTTTATAGATGTGTATCATATCATTGATTCATTTTTGCTTCTAATTTTAATAATCTAGCTTCTATATTCAATTGGTTCTTTTTTAATGATTCAATTTCTGCTTGTTGAGACTGAATTACTTTTAAAGACAAAGCATGCAAGGCTTGATAATTAACAGACTTTGTTTGCATACTATCATTTGCTATAGAAACAATGTCAGGAAAAAATTCCTCCACTTCTTGTGCAATTAATCCATACTGTCTATGCTTATTATCTGACCCGTCATTCCAATAATAATTTACAGGTCTTAATTGTAAATATTTGTAGATCATACTTGAATCTAAATCAACAATTGTATTCTTTAGTCTTTTATCAGATCTGGCTGATAAAGTTGTATAATAAATACCTGCACAAGAAAAATCAAACGTAATCAATCCGCCACCCCAGCCACTTGGCCAACCAGAAGCAACTGACCCTCCTTCAGTTGGTATTACTACCCTTGACTGTCCTGATCGGTTGATGGTAATGGCGTTATTTCCTGCAGTTCCAGTAGTAAAATTCCAAGTTGTATTGAATATCAACTGATCTGTTGGGTTATTTATACCCATGCTATACCCTGACACTCCTGATATGTCTAAACTCAAATAAGGCTTCCCGCTACTTGTTCCTGCAGTTCTAATTAATGCTGTCGCATTTGCAGTTGAAGAAGCATTATTGTTATTGAAAATATATAAGCTCGGAGAAGGTGTACTAGAAGGATTGGTACCAAAAATATTTCCATTTTCAATATGGATAGTAGTTGCTGGACTTTGGGTCCCAAGACCTAGATAACCATTTGTGCTTAATCTCATCTTTTCATATCCAGCAATATTCCACCTATGTGAAAGTATTCCAGCACTTGCTTCAATACCATAACCCAAATTATAGGGCTCTGCGACCGCATCAGTAGTGGCTAACCAATGTATATTGCTGACATCTTTTCCAAAATAAGATCTTGTTCCATTATTAATGATTGAAGTACTAAATTTTCCAGTGCCTGTCACATCTAAAGCTTGTGCAGGTGAAGCATTCCCAATCCCTACATATCCACTATTATTAATTCTAAATCGCTCTACACCAGCTGTCCTCATTACAATATTAGAATTCATATCTGCTACTGTAGAATAACCTGACAAATCAATAGAAGCTTGCGAATTTGAATTCGTGCCACCACCAGCGGACAATCTTAAAAAACCATCATCCCCACCATCTCTCTGAGTTGTACCCCCTTCACTACCTACACCTCTTAGTTCATAACTACCAACTGTACTAGTATTGATGGCAGGTCTATTGGTTGAATTACTAAAACCATTGTGAATTCTAATACCTCCACCCGCAATATTCAATTTAGCAGTTGGATTTGATGTCCCAATACCCACATTGCCCCCATTAGGGTTCAATAATAAATTATAGTTTACACTATAATCATCTTTTTTTCTTGCTTGTAACCAAGTACTAAAATTGTTAGTTGCATTCATTAAACCTACATCTAACAAATGATTCACACCTACTCCACTCAATCTAAGAATTCCATTTCTAACATTATTTCCGGTTGTTAAAGGATCTGCAACAATCGTTTCTACTTGAAATTTATTGACTGGAGAAGTGGTACCTATCCCTGTCTGTGCGTTTATTGTATAAAATGCACAAACCAGTATAGTTGTATAAAAATATTTTTTCATAATGCGCCATTATTTTTTTAGAACAAAGCTCTAAATACCAACCATTGTGTTCCATCTGAAACTAATTTAACCCAATTATTGGATGCTTCAATGCCTAGTGCAACTGAAGCAGCCGAAGCATTCGCGTTATCCATATAAATATTACCAGATATTGGAGTTATTGTTACTGTATTTGAGGATTTGTTTTTAATGATAATTTCTGCTCCTGCATTTCCCGCAGCTGCAGCAGGAACAGTGATCTTACCTGCTTCAGCAGTTGTGTAGTTATAGATGATATACTTTTTAGTTAAATCTGCAGCATAGGCGGTAGATGCAGTTGCAGTAGTTATTAAGAAAATGGATGCATTTGGATTGGCATTCCATGATGCATTTCCATTAGCATCTGATGTTAATATCTTACCATTACCAGCTCCAGTAGAAATTTTAACCGTACTACTAAATGTAGCAGCACCAGTCACTGTTACTGTAGAAGAAAATGTTTTCGCACCTACAAAAGTTTGAGTGCCATTAGTAACAATACCTCCATTGGTCGCATCAGCAGGTGTTAATGTGATGCTAGTACCACTAATAGTTGCACCATTTGAATTGGAAGTTCCAGCAATCGCATCCACCGTATTCACACCCGCAATAATTGAAGTAGTTGTCGCAGATGTAATTCTACCTTTAGCGTCTACCGTTAAAATTGGAATTGCAGTGGAAGAGCCATAAGTTCCAGTTGCAACGCCAGAATTAGCAAGTGTAGCAGCTGCTGTAACATTAGCGCTACCATCAAAACTAGGACTCGTATAAGTTAAATCACCTGTAATAGCTAAAGTTCTACCTGTTTGTAATTTTGTTGCAGTACCAGCATTTCCAGAAATAGTTCCTGAAATTGTTGCACTGAATGTTTTTGTACCTGCAAATGTTTGAGCACCATTGGTTACAATTCCACCATTCGTTCCATCAGCAGGAGTCAATGTCAAAGACGTCCCACTAATAGTAGCTCCATTGGCATTAGAAGTCCCCCCAATTGCTCCAATTGTATTCACTCCTGCAATAATCGAAGTGGTTGTAGCAGAAGTGATTCTACCTTTAGAATCAATCGTTATGGATGGGATAGCAGTTGAAGATCCATATGTACCAGACGCAACACCTGAATTAGCTAAGGTTGTAGCAAAAGACCCATTTCCTGACCCTGTTACATCTCCAGTTAATGTTATAGTTTGATCACCTGTATTCGTACCTGAAACATTCGCATCATTTGAAACAGTCAATATTTTAGAAGTACTGGTACCACCTGAAATGGTGAACCCAGTCGCCAATGCAGTAGGAGTTAAACTATTAATTGTTTTATTCGTTAGTGCTTCTGAACCAGAAACTGTCGCAAGTGTTCCAGTTGTAGGCAATGTTACACTTGTATTATTGGTAGTAATGAATGTAGTTGAATAATTTCCTGAAGTAACTAGATTTCCCCCCAATGTAATAGTCTTACCATTATTTGCGACGCCTGTACCGCCATTAGCACCAACAACAATGCCAGAAACATTGCTTGCATTTCCAGTTATATTTCCTGTTACATCCCCCGTTAAATTTGCAGTAATCATACCAGCTGCAAAATTACCAGAAGCATCACGCTTTACAATTGCATCTGTCGTATTGGATGCTGTTGCTGCATTTGCTGCAATAGTTGCTGTATTGATATTACTTGCTGTAGATCCGCCAACAGAAACTACCTTAGGGGATGCAGCCGTATTCCCCAAATCACCAGTCAACTGAATTTTACCCTTCACACTCGCACTTGCATCATCAATGGTTGCAGCAGCTACTTTAGTATCCACATACGTTTTAACTGCTAACTGTGTTGGGTAATTTGTATTGCTTGAAGTTGCACCACCTAAATCGGTAGCACTTGATTTATTAAGGTTTGATTCCGCATTGGTGACATCAGTCACTGGAATTGCAGCAGCTGCAGTAAATGCACTGGTTCCATTGCCTTTTAAATAACCTGTTAAAGTATTTGCCCCTGAACCTCCATTTGCAACTGCAACAACACCTGTGACATTGGTTGCGTTACCTGTTACATTACCAGTTAAATTACCAATTATATTCGCTGTAATTGAATTTGCAGAAAAATTTCCGGAAACATCTCTTCTTACAATTGCATTTGCCGTATTAGAATATACAGCAGCATTAGCCAATGAAGTGGCACTTGCAATATCATTTGCCGAAGCTCCACCAACTCTTACTACAGTTGGTGATGTTGCTGTTCCACCCAAGTCTCCCGCTAATTGAATTTTACCAGTAGCAGAACTTGTTGCTGCTGGTGTTGCAGTTGTCACTAAGTCATCTACATAAGATTTAGTTGTTGCGTCTGAACTTGAAACTGGAAGATTGTTAAGTGTAAGTCTTGGTACAGTTAAAGTACCTGTCATGACATCACCACCTTTTATTAAATATCTTGCATCAGTTGCAGCCTGATTGGTAGTAATTTCAAACCAATTAGTAGCCCCTGCTGTTCCATTAAAAATAAATGTTCTTCCATTATTTGTACCATCATTAGATACAACAAAAGTTGTTCCTGCTGTTCCAGTATAGGTTCCAGAAGATGTTGTAAAATCTGTATAAGTACCTGTCATAACTGCAACTGTTGGAACTGTAACGTTTCCATTTCCATCTGGCTGCACACCATTTACTTTCACAACCGCACCAGTGATATCTGTTACCGGAATAGTTGTTGATGAAGTAAATGCACTTGTACCATTTCCTTTCAAATATCCAGTTAGTGACGTAGCACCTGTACCGCCATTTGATACCGCTAATGTACCTGCTACTTTTGTACTTAAATCAATCCCTCCAGCCAACATATTATTGGTAACACTTGTTGCACTGATTGTTCCCACTCCATTGCTATTGATTGTAAAGTCACCCGTAATCGGAACAGCAGTTACCACTCCTCCGTTCCCAATAAATATATTGCCAGTAGTAAGCGAAGATCCTATTGGTGATACACCTGTTATTGTTGTATTAGATGCTGAAGTAATCCTACCTTTTGCATCCACTGTAAAACTTGGAACTGTTGTTGCAGATCCATAAGTTGCAGCTGTAACTCCCGTGTTCGTTAATGTTGCTGTTAAAGCACTCGTACCTGATCCTGTAAGGTCTCCAGATAAAGTGATAGTTTGATCACCTGTATTTGTTCCAGAAATTGTTGCATCATTGGTCAATGTCAAAGTTTTTGAAGTTGTTCCTCCATTTATTGAAAAACCTGTTGACAAACTATTTAAATTTAATCCATTGATGGATTTATTATTCAAAGCTTCAGAACCAGATAATGTAGCAATGGTTCCTGTTGTAGGTAATGTCAAATTGGTCGTTCCAGAATAGGTAAGTGAAAGCGCACCTGTTCCAACAGTAGCAAAATCTCCTGCAATTGTGATGGTATTACTTCCATTATCTCTTCCTGTACCCCCATTCACACCGGTAACAATACCAGTAACATTTGCAGCATTACCAGAAATATTTCCTGTAACGTTTCCTACTAAATTTGCAGTAATGTTTCTAGCACTAAAATCACCGGAAGAATTTCTTTTTACAATTGTACCAATCGTATTCGCATCAGTAGCCGAATTGGCAGCTTGTTCTGCAGCATGCAGATTAGCAGCAGTTGAACCACCTACTTTCAACACGGTGGGCGACGCAGCTGTGTTTCCTAAATCTCCTGCTAATTGAATTTTACCTTTTGTAGTAGCATCTGCATCAGTGACAGTAACAGAAGCTACCTGCGAATCAACATATGTTTTAACGGCCAACTGAGAAGGATACTTTGTATCTGAAGCTTGGTTTGCACCTAAGTCAGTTGCAGTAGCTTTATTTTGATTAGTTTCAGCTCCAGTGATATCAGCCACAGGTATCGTACCACTAGCAGTCATTGCAGAAGCACCATTACCTTTTACATAACCAGTAAGTGTTGTAGCACCAGTTCCTCCATAAGGAACAGCAATGGTACTACCATTCCAAGTACCAGTGGTGATAGTACCTAATTTAGAAATGTCTGTTCCGATTAATTTACTAGCAGTAATTCCACCAAATAATTTTGCATCAGTTATACTGTTATCAGCCACGCCGCCTGAAGAAAATTGCAGATCAACATATGTTTTTACTGCTTTTTGTGTTGGAAAAAAAATATCACTTGGATTGGTATTACCTAAATCTATTGATGAACTTTTATTAGCAGTAGGCTCAGCTCCAAGATTACTCAAAGCCAAACTCGCATTGCTAGCACCAGTTCCTCCTTTTGCAATTGCTATAGCAGTTCCACTCCAAATACCACTTGCAATGGTACCAACACTTGTTAAACTTGAAGTCAATACATTACTAGCAAGCGTTGCTCCGGTTAAAGTAGTTGCATCAGCAGCAACTGTAATATCTGATGTGCCATCAAATGCAACACCATTGATGGTTCTAGCCGTTGTTAATTTATTTGCTGTGCTTGCTGTACCACTTAATGTTCCTGTTATTGTTCCTGCTGTAAAGTTGCCACTTGCGTCTCTTGCCACAATTGCACTTGCAGTATTCGCATCTGTTGCAGTTGTTGCACTATTACTTACTTTACCTGAAGTAGTGATTGTTGCTAATTTTGTATCAGCTATTGCTGTTCCACTCCAAACACCACTTGTAATGG
>JACCDH011448222.1_pt1 | contig 10110 bp, 9 predicted proteins | sample 7442481 | NCBI WGS metagenome assembly JACCDH01 (sample SAMN15323433, study PRJNA562643) | freshwater metagenome | isolation source: river surface water | place: USA:Blue River Watershed | collected 2017-08-15
CTCCTCCACCCAACTTCAAGGGGGCCGGGATCGGTGCCGGTTTGGTGGGGGGCGTGCTGCTGGTGCTCTGGTTGGCTTCGGGATTTTTCATCGTTCAGGAAGGTCAGCAGGCGGTGATCACCCAGTTTGGCAAATACCACTCCACGGTGGGGGCAGGTTTTAACTGGCGCATGCCTTGGCCCGTGCAGCGCCATGAACTGGTTTTTGTGACCCAAATCCGCTCTCTGGACATCGGGCGCGATACCGTCATTGCCGCCACCGGCCTGCGCGAGTCGGCCATGTTGACCGAGGACGAAAACATTCTGGAGATCAAATTTGCCGTTCAGTACCGGCTGACCGACGCCAGGGCTTATTTGTTCGAATCCAAAAACCCCATCGATGCCGTGGTGCAGGCCGCCGAGACGGCTGTGCGTGAAGTGGTTGGCAGCATGCGCATGGACGCTGCTTTGTCCGAGGATCGAGATCAAATTGGCCCCCGCGTGCGCACCATCATGCAAGCCATCCTCGACCGTTACAACGTCGGCATTGAGGTCGTGGGCATCAACTTGCAGCAAGGCGGGGTGCGTCCGCCTGAACAGGTGCAGTCTTCATTTGACGATGTGCTCAAGGCGGGGCAAGAGCGCGAACGTGCCAAAAATGAGGCCGAAGCCTACGCCAACGACGTGATTCCCCGTGCCGCAGGTACCGCCTCTCGCTTGCGCGAGGAGGCTCAGGGTTACAAGTCTCGCATCGTTGCTCAGGCACAGGGCGATGCCCAACGCTTCAAGGCCATTCTGTCCGAATACCAAAAGGCGCCGCAGGTCACCCGCGACCGGCTCTACATCGACACCATGCAGCAGGTCTACACCAATGTCACCAAGGTTCTGGTGGAGAGCCGTCAAGGCTCCAATTTGCTGTATTTGCCGCTGGACAAGATCATGCAAATGACTGCTGCGGGCGGTGCGGCGGAGCCGGCCCCCGGCTCACCTGCGGGCGCCACTCCGCCGACGCCGAATTTTTCTTCCTCCGGGCAGGACAGCCGTGGCCGGGGTGATGGTCGCCAACGCGATCGCGATGGACGCTGAAAGGCAAGCACCATGAACAAACTGGGTTTTTACATTGCATCGGCGCTGATCGCCTTGGTTTTGCTGGCCTCCACGGTTTTTGTGGTCGACCAGCGTCAGTTCGGCGTGGTCTACGCTCTCGGGCAGATCAGCCGAGTCATCACCGAGCCTGGCCTGCATTTCAAATTGCCGCCGCCCTTCCAAAATGTCAACTACATCGACAAGCGACTGCTGACGCTGGATAACGCCGACACCGAGCCGATGCTGACGGCCGAGAAGCAACGCATGGTGATCGATTGGTATGTGCGTTGGCGCATCAGCGATCCATCGAGCTACATCCGCAACGTCGGTCTTGATGAGCGCGCCGGCGCGATCCAGCTCAGCCGCGTGGTTCGCAACGCATTCCAGGAAGAGATCAACAAGCGAACCGTGAAAGAGCTCCTGTCGGTCAGGCGCGAAACCTTGATGCAAGATGTCAAGGAAGAAGTTCAGGCCAAAGTCAAAGGCGCCAAACCTTGGGGCATCGAGGTGGTCGATGTCCGGATCACCCGGGCTGATTATGTGGACACCATCACCGAGTCTGTGTATCGCCGCATGGAGGCCGAGCGCAAACGGGTCGCCAATGAATTGCGATCAACGGGTGCCGCTGAGGGTGAAAAAATTCGTGCCGATGCTGATCGCCAGCGTGAAGTGATCGTGGCCAATGCTTATCGGGATGCCCAAAAAATCAAGGGCGAGGGCGATGCCGAGGCGGCTCGCGTGTATGCCGATTCATTCGGCAAGGATCCGCAGTTTGCCCAGTTCTACCGCAGCCTCGAGGCTTACAAGTCCACCTTCAACAAGAAATCTGATGTGATGGTGGTCGACCCCTCCAGCGAATTCTTCAAGGGGATGCGCAGCTCAGGTGGCAAGTAAGTCGACGGTCAGTTTCCCATGGACCTCGATGCTTTGCTGGCCACATTGGGGTTGGTATTGGTCATCGAAGGGCTGTTGCCCTTCATGGCTCCAGCCCGTTGGCGGCGCATGTTTCAGGACCTTTTGAAGCATCACGATGGCCAGATCCGGTTTTTCGGGCTGTTTTCCATCACTTTGGGTCTGATTTTCTTGTTCTTCTTCGGTGGCTGAACGCCCAAGCGGCCTTTGCGGCGGGTAAAATCACGCCTTTGTCTTTTCCCGAATTCGTCATGTCCGCCTGGGTACTCCCGGATCACCTTGCAGATGTTTTGCCCGCCGAGGCGCGGCGCATAGAAGAACTCCGCCGCTTGTGGTTGGACACCGCCCGTGGGTTCGGCTTCGAGTTGGTCATGCCGCCGCTGCTCGAGCACCTCGAGTCCTTGCTCAGCGGCACCGGCAGCGCGCTCGATTTGCAAACTTTCAAGCTGGTCGATCAACTTTCGGGGCGAAGCATGGGCTTGCGCGCCGACACCACCCCCCAGGTGGCTCGCATCGATGCGCACCTGCTCAACCGCCAGGGCATTGCCCGACTGTGTTATTGTGGTCCGGTGTTGCACACCCGACCCGAGGGTCCTTTTGCCAGCCGCGAGCCGCTTCAGTGGGGTGCCGAGTTGTATGGCCATGGTGGCCTCGAGGCCGATCTCGAAGTTCTGGATCTGGCCCTGCAAGGTCTGACCCAATCTGGCCTGAGCGATTGTGTCATTGACCTGGGAGACGCTCGCATTGTGCCGTCTTTGTTGGCCGGCCAGGATCTGTCCGAGGCGCACCAGGACGCCCTCATGGTGGCCTTGGCGGCCAAAGATACGGCGGCTCTGCAATCCCTCTCGGCGCATCTCGATCCTGCCGTGCGACAAGCCTTGATGCACTTGATTTCGGCCTATGGAGGCCCGGAAGTCCTCGCGCATTCCCGTCAGGCGTTGGCTCAGTGGCCTGGTGCTTTGCGTGCGATCGACGAATTGCAATGGCTGGCGCAGCACTTGGCGCGGCCCGTGCAGTTCGATCTGGCCGATGCCCGGGGGTATGCCTACTACAGCGGCATTCGTTTCGCCATCTACACCACTCAAGTCCATGAGGCGCTGGTCAGGGGTGGGCGTTACGATGAAGTCGGGGCGGTGTTTGGTCGCCGCCGTGCTGCGGTGGGTTTCAGCCTCGATCTCAAGGCTCTGGCAGCTTGTGTGCCTCCAGCCAGCCACCACCCGGCCATCCGGGCTCCTTGGGCCGATCACGCGTTGTGGCGCGCCGCCATTGCCCGACTGCGTCAGCGTGGTGAGACCGTCATTTGTGTGCTGCCCGGTCACGAGAATGAAACCGATGAATTCGCGTGCGATCGAGAACTGGTCCTTGAAGGCGGCCAGTGGATCGTGCGTCCCCTTTGATTTTTACGAGAAACAGGCATGAACATCACCCGAGGTCGACATGTGGTCGTGGTCGGAACCCAGTGGGGCGACGAAGGCAAAGGCAAACTGGTCGATTGGTTGACCGAAACCGCCACCGGCGTGATTCGGTTTCAGGGCGGTCACAACGCAGGCCACACGCTGGTCATCAACGGCATCAAAACAGCGTTGCACCTGATCCCCAGCGGGATCATGCGCGCCGGGGTCCGTTGTTACATTGGCAATGGCGTGGTGTTGTCCATCGCCAAACTGCTGGAAGAAATCGCGGGCCTCGAAAAAGCCGGTGTTGAAGTTCGCTCTCGCCTGCGCATCTCTGAGGCCTGCCCGTTGATCCTGCCTTACCATTCGGCGCTGGATGTGGCCCGCGAAGCAGCCAAAGAAAAATCCGGACAGGCCAAGATTGGCACCACCGGTCGTGGCATCGGCCCCGCCTACGAGGACAAAATCGCCCGCCGTGCGCTGCGCGTCCAGGATCTCAAGCACCCCGAACGTTTTGCCGCCAAGTTGCGCGAAAACCTGGCCCTGCACAACCACATCCTGACCGATATTTTGCATGCTCAGGCGCTCGATTTTCAGGCCATCTTTGACGAGACCATGGCTCAAGCCCGGCACATTTTGCCGATGGTGGCTGATGTCTCGCGCGAACTCAACGAAGCTCATGCGCAAGGCCAAAACCTGTTGTTCGAAGGTGCTCAAGGCACGTTGCTCGATGTCGATCACGGCACTTATCCCTTTGTCACCAGCAGCAACTGCGTAGCGGGTAATGCCGCTGCCGGCTCGGGCGTGGGCCCGAGTCTGTTGCACTATGTGCTGGGCATCACCAAAGCCTATTGCACCCGCGTGGGGGGGGGGCCCTTCCCGACCGAGCTCGAATGGGAAAAAGAAGGCACACCAGGCTGGCACATGGCCACGGTGGGGGCCGAAAAGGGCACCACCACGGGTCGCTCGCGGCGTTGCGGCTGGTTTGACGCCGCTTTGCTCAAGCGCAGCGCCCAGGTCAATGGCCTGAGCGGTTTGTGCATCACCAAGCTGGATGTCCTGGATGGCCTGAAAGAGCTCAAGTTGTGCGTGGCCTACGAACTTGACGGGGAGCGCATTGATCTATTGCCCTTGGGTGCTGACGACATCGAGCGCTGCAAACCCATCTACGAAACCTTGCCCGGCTGGAGCCAGAGCACGGTGGGCGTGACCCGCATTGATGACCTGCCCGCAGAGGCGCGCCGTTACCTGCGTCGCATCGAGGAAACCTCTGGCGTGCCCATCCACATGGTTTCAACCAGCCCCGACCGCGATCACACCATTTTGTTGCGCCACCCCTACGTGGCCTGATCTCAACGCATCACCAGGAGACACCCCATGCTCACCGAAGACGGCAAACACCTCTATGTTTCTTACGACGAGTATCACAACCTGATCGAAAAGCTGGCCCTTAAAATCCACTCGTCCGGATGGCAATTCGACACCATCTTGTGCCTGGCCCGTGGGGGCATGCGTCCCGGTGACATCCTTTCACGCATCTTCGATGTGCCTTTGGCGATCATGTCGACCAGTTCGTATCGGGCTGAATCCGGCACGGTGCAAGGCCATCTGGACATTGCCCGTTACATCACCACGCCCAAAGGCGAGATTGCCGGCCGGGTGTTGTTGGTCGATGATCTGGCCGACACCGGACACACCCTGAAAGCGGTGGTCGATATGCTCAAAACCAATTACGCTCCGATCACCGAATTGCGCAGTGCGGTCATCTGGACCAAGGGCGTGTCGGCGTTCCAACCCGATTATTCGGTGGAATTTTTGCCCACCAACCCCTGGATTCATCAGCCTTTCGAGCCGTACGACTCGATGCGCCCCGCGGCCCTGATGGAGAAGTGGAAGGTCTGAGAGGCTGGCGATGAGCGACTCGCACGACATCGATCTGACGGGTTTGATTCATCACCCCTACCGGCCGCCGGCGGGCTTTGACGCACCCCAACCTGGGGTTCACAAAGCCTCCACGGTGTATTTTCCGGATGTCGCCGCCCTGCGTGCCCGCGATTGGCGCGAGAAGTCTGGCTATACCTATGGCCTGCACGGGACACCCACCACCTATGTGCTCGAAGAGCGCATTGCACACCTCGAAGGTGGCTTGCAAACCGTGCTCGTGCCCAGTGGGCTGAGTGCCATCAGCACCACAGGGTTCGCTTTTTTGCAAGCGGGCGATGAGGTGCTGATCCCCGAAAACGCCTATGGTCCCAACAAGGCATTTGCCGAAGGTGAGCTCAGCCGCCTGGGGGTTGCCCACCAGTGGTATGACCCGATGGATGTCGCGGATCTGGCAAACCGCATCGGGCCCCAAACCCGGTTGGTTTGGCTGGAGGCCCCGGGCTCGGTCACCATGGAGTTTCCCGATCTGATTGAACAGGTTCGGGTGTGCCGGCAGCGCGGCGTCGTGTCTGCCTTGGACAACACCTGGGGCGCTGGCTTGGCGTTCAATGCCTTTGATTTGTTGGGCGATGGCAGCCTGGGTGTCGATGTCAGCGTACACGCTCTGACCAAATACCCCAGTGGCGGCGGGGATGTGCTGATGGGGGCCATCACCACCCGGGTCGAAGCGCTGCATCATCAAATCAAACTGTGCCACATGCGATTGGGTTTGGGGGTGGGCGCCAACGATGTCGAATTGGTGTTGCGGGCTTTGCCCAGCATCGCCGTTCGATATGTGGCCCAGGACCAGAGCGCCCGCGCTTTGGTGGAGTGGTTCAGTCAGCAGGAATTTTGTGCCCAGGTTTTGCATCCGGCCATGCCCGGCTCGCCGGGTCATGAGCATTGGCAAGCCGTGTGTCGGCGCGGCGGACATGGCAGCGCCGGCTTGGCCGCCGGTTTGTTCAGCATCCTCATCCGCGAAGAGCTCGGTGCGGCCCAGGTCGACGCGTTTCTCAATGGCCTGAGGCGGTTCAAATTGGGTTACAGCTGGGGGGGGCCGGTCAGTTTGGCGGTGCCCTACGCCTTGCGCGACATGCGTCCGTCGTGGCCTGCCCATCTCAGGCGCGGCACGCTGGTGCGCTTTTCTGTGGGCCTGGAGTCAGCGGCAGCGCTGATCGAGGATTTGCAAGCCTCCGCGCGCCTCCATCTGGCGTAAGACCCGTTGGGCCGGTTCAGGCCATTTTCATCTCAAAGCCGATCGGGCCCTCGGGGGCATCCGGATGATGGCGCAATTCGATCACAGCACCCTGAATGCCGATTTCGGCCACACCGGGTCCCCCCACAGGCTTCATCCGCGGGCCGAGCAACTGCTGGTACCGTTGCACCGAGGTGGTCAAATCGTGGACAGAAACGATCACCCGTCCGATCCCCTGCGCACCGTTGGGATGATGGCGGATGTCGCCTTCGGGTACCCGCAGGTGGCGGGGGGTGACATCACCGCACAAAAAGGGCAGGTCACGGGTGGCCTGCCGTGCGGTGGTCCATTTCAGTTCTGCGCCGTCCGGTCGCAGACGTCCGCCATCAACCGGACCGACGATGCCATCCAAACCACGCTCTCTGGCGGCTTCAATGACTTGAGCGGTGTCATGCGGCAGCAGCGCAAAGTCGATCAAGCCCTCACCCTGCTGTTGCAAGATGTGCCACCAGGCCTCGGCCGGTGCGTCGGCGCTCCAGGTGATGAGTTCGAAGTAAGAGCCATCTGCAAACACCACCAAAGCGTTGTGCGACAACCGCCCAGGGTGTTTGCCCCCTACCACCACGGTGTAGCCTTGTTCGCGGTGCTTTTGCATCGCGAGATCGAGATCGCGCACCGCAATCACCAAGTGATCGAGCGACATCGCAGGGGTGAGTGTGATGGTGCTCATTGTTCCAGCTTGATTCCGGTTTCCTTGATGAAGGCGCTCCAGCGGTTGAATTGATCGCGTGCATAGCGATCAACGCCAGGACCGTCGGTGGCCATGACTTCAAATCCACCCGCGGTCAGTTTGCCATGGACTTCGGAGTTGTTCAAGGTGGCCCGGAAGTCTTCGGTGAGTTTGGCCAACACCGGTTGCGGCGTGGCTGCCGGGGCGAAGATCCCGATCCACGAATAGGCTTCAAAGCCGGCAAAACCGGATTCGGCCACGGTGGGCACCTGGGGTAGGTCGGCCAATCGCTTGCTGCCGGTCACGGCCAGGGCCTTGACCTTGCCAGCCTGGATCTGGGCGCGCAAAGCAGCGTAACTCAATAAAGTGATCTGGCTGGTGTCGCCCAGCACAGCCTGCACAGCGGGTCCGCCGCCGGCGTAGGGCACGTGCAACACATCGATCTTGGCGCGGCGTTTGATGTCCTCCATCACCAGGTGGTTCATGGACCCCAATCCGGTCGAGGCATAACTGAATTTGGCGGGTTGTTGGCGAGCTTCTTCCACAAAGCCTTTGAGATCGCTGGACTTGACGCTGGCGCTGGCGGCGATGACCAACGGGAAGCGCACGGCCAGGGTGATGCCGGCGAAGTCCTTGAAGGTGTCGTAGGGCAGGTTGGGCTTGGCGATCGGGTTGATCGCGTGCGAGTCAAAACTGACCAGCACCGTGTTGCCGTCGGCCGGGGCTTTGGCGACAAACTGGGTGCCGACTTGGCTGGCAGCCCCCGGCTTGTTTTCGACCACCACGGGGCGCCCCATGCGTTGCGCCAGCACCGGCTGCAAAATGCGGGCGGTGATGTCGGTGCTGCCCCCGGGCGGGAATGTGACCACCAGCCGCAGGGTGTTGTCAGCTTGAGCCGTGGCCCAGGATGGCAATCCCAGGGTCGAGGCTGCGGCCGCAGTGGCCAAGAGTTGACGGCGATTGATTGTTTTGATGTTCATGGTTACTCCTGTTTCATCCCATCCATTGGCTCACCGGGGTGGCCGCATCTTGCAATTGTTGTGACACCACGTCGATCAAGGCCGGGCCGGGGTGCGCCAGCGCAGCCTGGATGGCGGCGCCCAGTTGAGCCGGATCCTCGACCCGCCATGACTTGACACCAAAGGCCTCGGCCACCTTGGCGTGTTCGGTGCGACCGAAGTCGACCGAGAAGTAGCGCTGGTCGTAGCCGACCTTTTGGCTGGCTTTGATCCAGCCAAAGACCGTGTTGGAGAACACCACCATCTTGAGCGGCACCTGCCGGCGCACGATGGTTTCCAATTCTCCACAAGTGAAGCCGAAGCTGCCGTCGCCCATGACAGAAACCACGGTGCTGTCGGGGCGGCCAAACCAGGCGCCGACCCCGGCCGACATGGCATAACCCAAAGCGCCATGGGCCCGGTTGGTGATGAAGTGCCGTCCTGGTACGGTCGAATTGTGGAAGTAAGCCGAAAAATAAGGGCAGGGCGTGCCGGGATCGGCCACCAAGATGCTGTTGGGGGGCAGCAGCCGGTTGAGGGCATCGACGACGCGCTCGGGTTTGATGGGGCGATCGAGCGAGGCGGCCAGCGGGGCCAAAGCCGCCCATTTGCGCGCCCGGGTTTGTTCAGCGATGGCACGACCATCGGCCACCCCGCTGCGCGGTCGATGCTTTAATCGATCGGCCAATGCGGCATTGAGGGCGCGCAAACTCAGCAGGGCATCCCCCACCAGCGGCACCTCAGTGCGATAGTTGGCGGCCACGGTGGCCGGGTCCACATCGAGGTGGATCAGTTTCACATCCCGGGCGGGAACTTTCCAGTGCTCGGTCGAGGTCGAACCCACCCGGCAACCGATGAACATCACCAGATCAGCCTGCGCCACGACATCCCGGGTGGCATCGATGCCGCCGTTGGAGCCGACCACGCCCGCATTCAGCGGGTGATGGTCAGCCAGACTACCCTGGCCGCTGACGGTGGTGACCAGCGGGGCATTGAGCATCGTGACCAAACGATCGAGTTCGGCACTGGCCCCGGAAATCACCACGCCACCCCCACAAAAAACGACCGGACTGCGCGCATGCGCCAGCAATTCGGCGGCACGCTCGATCTCGGTCGGATCGGCCATCGATCGCAAGGCGGGCACTTGGCTGTGGCCCCTTTGGGCCCAGACGTCGCCGGGATCGGCCGCGTGCTTTTGAATGTCGTAGGGCAGGCCGATGTGGGCGGCACCGGGCCGGCCGGTGGTGATGTGGCGAAACGCCGTTCTGACCGCGTGCGGGATCTGATCCACGCGGTCGATCACGGTGTTCCAGCTGGTCAGGGGTTTGTACAAGGCGCGCTGATCCAGCTCGGTGAGTGGAAATTTGCCCCTCGAGCCGACTGAAATGTCGCTGGTGATGGCCAGCAGCGGGACCGAGGACTCGTTGGCTTCGATCACACCCGGCAAGAGGTAGGTGGCGCCACCGCCACTCGGACCCTCGCAGACCCCGACGCGACCGGTGACGCGGGCATAACCGTCGGCCATGTAGGCGGCGCTGCGCTCGTCGCGTGTGAGGATGTGGTCGATGCCATGATCCAATCGGGCCAGGGCATCGTAATAGGGCAAGCTGGTGTCGCCACACAGGCCAAAAATGTGTTTCACACCATACAGTTGCAACATGCGCACCAGTGCGTCGGCTCCATTCATTCGATGTCTTCCTTGTTCAAAACCCTCAGACCCAACCCAATAAACCCAAGGTGGCCCCTGCAGCCAGCAGCCACAACAGATGCACACGGGTTGTCAAGACGATCCCGACGGTGACGGTCATCAGCAACCACAGCCCGATGTCTGCGGGCCACTCCTGATGGCGCGACTGCATGAGCCAGCCGGTTGATGTCATGAGCCCGATCACGA
>JACCDH011409469.1_pt1 | contig 10109 bp, 9 predicted proteins | sample 7442481 | NCBI WGS metagenome assembly JACCDH01 (sample SAMN15323433, study PRJNA562643) | freshwater metagenome | isolation source: river surface water | place: USA:Blue River Watershed | collected 2017-08-15
CGGCAAGTTCATGTCCGACGTGCTGACGCTGGGCTTTCCTGATGCGCATGGGGCCGTCGTGTTGTTTGCCCCGGATCAGTCCGTCCCACTGGGTGGGCGGCTGTTTTAGTCCTGGCGGACAGGGTGTCCTTCTAACTATAATCCATTCTGGTTCGCAAGCGTCTCAGTTGACCCATAAAAACAGTCACATTTATGCACAGGCAGAAGCTCAACCGTCCGAGCGCGTCCCATTGCGTTCCCATAAAACCGAACTATTATCGGGGAACGGTTTTGGGAACGGAGACGCCCCGCTATGCCCCGCAAGGTCAACAACGCGCTCACGCCCTTGGCGGTGAAGAATGCAAAGCCCGGTCGCCATGCCGATGGCGGGGGCTTGCATTTGCTTGTGAAGGAAAGCGGCGCCCGATCATGGGTCTACCGCTTCATGCTCAACGGCAAATCGCGCGATGTAGGCCTTGGTCCGGCGGGGCAAGGCGGCATTTCCCTTGCCGATGCCCGGACGGCGCGGGACGCACTGCGCCTCAAGGTGAAGGCCGGAATTGATCCCCTTGAGGAACGTCAGCGCGAGGCTGCCGAGGCCCTTGCCGCGGCTCAGGCGGCCCAGGTTGCGGGGATTACGTTCCAGGCCGTCGCAGAGGCTTACATCGACGCGAATGAGGAAAGCTGGCGCAATGACAAGCACCGGCAACAATGGAAGAACACGCTGACGACCTATGTCTATCCGGTGATCGGGGAATTGCCCGTTGCCGAGGTCGGGACTGCCCATATCCTGCAAATCCTTGAGCCGATCTGGAAAGCCAAGGCCGAGACTGCCAGCCGCATCCGGGGACGCATGGAAACGATCCTCGATGCCGCCAAGGCGCGCGGTTACCGAGAGGGCGAAAATCCAGCGCGGTGGCGCGGCCATATCGCGCAAATACTGCCGGCCCGCTCCCGCCTCACGCGCGGCCATCACAAGGCCATGCCCTTTGAAGCTATCCCTGCATTCGTCGGCGCGCTGCACACGCGGGAGGCTGTCGCTGCGCTGGCGTTGGAATTTACGATCCTGACCGCTGCCCGCACAGGTGAGGTGATCGGCGCGAAGTGGGATGAAGTCGATTTGGACAAGGCGATTTGGACGATCCCGGCCAGCCGCATGAAGGCGGGCAAGGAACATCGCGTGCCGCTGTCGCCACGTGCCTTGGAAATTTTGGGGTCTACGCAGGTGTTGGGGAAGGAATGGCTATTCCCTGCTGCTGGAGGCGGAAAGTTGTCCGGCATGGCCATGGCAATGCTGCTGCGCCGGATGAAGGTTGACGTGACCGTTCACGGCTTCCGTTCCGGCTTCCGAGATTGGTGCGCCGAATGCACGGGGTACGCCCACGAGGTTGCCGAAATGGCCTTGGCGCATACGATCGATAACAAGGTGGAACGGGCCTATCGGCGCGGTGATCTCTTCGACAAGCGGCGGCGTCTCATGGACGAATGGGCTGAGTTTTGTGCGAATGGCGTCAGTGCAGTTGGTGACAATGTGAAGCCGATCCGAGGTGCGGCATGACGCGTCGTAAGCTGCCGGTAGCAAAATCGAAGCAGAGCCCCGATGGCGATGCCACGATAGCATTACAGACTGACTTCCTGACAAGGTCTGCTGCGGTCCAGCCCTACGATATCGCGCTGAACGAGTTTCAGGCGCGGCTGGCGATTGCGAAAGCGATATTCGAACAACAGGGCGATGGGGGGAAAGCTGGCGCCTATAACGCGATTTTGCACGTCATCGACTTCTTTGCCAGCCAAGGCTTCCCCCTTACCATTTTGACCCCTCTATCTGCAATTGCCGAGGCGATGATTGATGCCGAACGTGGCGCCTCAAACCCGCTATTGCAGCAGAGGCGTAGGGGAAAGGCAGGGGCGCCTCCGGCGTCTGTCGGCCAGTTGGTTATCGAAGGTCAGCTGGCCGTGATCACTGAATGTTGTGTGCGCCATTTTCAGCAAGAAGGCGCAACTCCGTATGTGGGACCTGCTACTGATGCAGCCGTGAAGCTGGTTAAGGAGTCGAATTGGCCAATTGATCCAACTGCGACGAACATGCGGGAGATTAGGGAGCGGGTCCGCCGTTTGGTTGGGACGCAGTCACCCGACCGCTTAGTTTTTGATGCGCTAATGAACACAGCAGGCGCGAAAAAGGCACCACTAGCTTTTGCAAAGCAGCTGCTGAAAAGTGCGCTGTCCGAGCGCCTCCCCGACACATTTCTCCAGAACCCCTGATTTTATGCGGAACGGTTTCCTGTTTGACGCTGTCCTACAGCGACCGGGCGCATCCGCCTTTGCGAGTTGCTGTAGGGAAAAGCGGAAATGCACACCTACGCACCAAAGCTCGGATATAGCATCCGAGAGGCCTGTCAGGCATCCAGCCTAGGTAGGACCACGCTCTACAATCACATCGCTGCGGGGCGTTTGCGCGTCACGCGCGTAGGCGGTCGAACAATTGTCCCCGCCGAAAACCTTCACGCGCTTATCGCCGGGGAGGATACGCAATGAGCATTAATGAAAAGGCCGGGGCTGCAACCCCGGCCAATACCAGCTGCCAGCGAGCGGCCGGTAGGGCGAATATAGCAAACAAATCGGATCCTTCAAAATTCGGAGGCCCACGCATCTTTATCGCGGGGAAAATTCGTCCTTACTGCTTCCGGCATGACTTGGTCCCCGGGCTTCGCAGCGAGTGGGATGGAAGAGTCGCGCTCCCGTGCGATGGCTTTACCTATGTTGGCCCCTTCATGGACGCGTGCGATCACGGTTGCCGTCACGGGCCGGCCAGCCATGGCGTTTTGGGCGTTGCCGGTTTTGGCTGCGAAGGCGTCGAAGCCACCCGGTCAGAGGTATATCAGCGCAATGAATTTGGCATTCGAATTGCGGACCTAATCGTTGCCTATATCGATGCGCCAGACTGCTACGGGACGATTTTTGAACTGGGCTGCGCCGCTCGCGCGGGCACTCCGTATGTCGTTCTATTTGCGCCTGAGATTGACGTTCCGGATTTTTGGTATCTCCAGCAAGCACAAGCGCGCTTTCGTGCGCCGCATGTCGTATCCCGGCGCCAGCTGCCCTCCGTTTTTGCCAGCATCCTTGATCAATGGAGGCTGGCCCAATGACACGGGAAGAAGCAATCGCTGCCGGCGACGTGCGGTCGTTGACGAAGCTGCTGCGGGCTGAACTTCAACGCAATGCACCAAACATCCCGGATGCCCTGAAAACGCTTAAAATCTGGCTGAATTGGAAGGTCACTAAAACCAACGCTACCAGCGGAAAGTTCGACAAGGTGCCATTCTACCCTGCCTCTCAGAGGAAACGTCATGGGCAGCAGGGGGGTGATAATGATCTCGCCAACTTGGGGACATGGACAGAGGCATGGGTGGCTTTCAGCGCAAATCCGGACATTGCGGGCGTTGGCGTTGCCATGCTGCCGGAATTCGGTCTGGTCGCGTTGGACGCCGACAAATGTATTCGCGGTGGGGCCGAGGGGATCGTCATTGCCCATGCAGTCTCGAAAATCAGTGACACCACCTACTCCGAACTGAGCCCGTCCCGGAATGGCGTTCGGGCATTCTGGCTAGGGACGGCGCAGGACGGTAAGAACCATGACGAAGGCTTTGAGCTCTTTCACGCGAAGGGCTTTGTCACGGTCACCGGCGATTGTCTGACTGTTGGCGAGCCTGACCAGTTGAAAAACTCCATGCGAGCCCAGCTGGAGCGTATGTGCAATTCCAGCACCTCTCGGACAGCAGAGGGCACCCGGTCTGCCCCAAATGTGTTGCCACCCCACCCGCTGGTGGAGGCGCAGCTGCGGAGTCTTGCAGATGCGTTGGCGGTGATCAGTGCGGATGACCGCGAATTGTGGGTGCGGATGGGGCACGCACTGAAAACCCTTGGTGAAGCTGCATGGCCGCTTTGGCACGAATGGTCCGCTCGGTCGGTAAAATACGACAGGGCGGATGCAGATAGAGTGTGGGCATCATTCCAGCCTGACAGGACGGGCTGTGAGGCTGTCTTTGCCGAGGCGCGCCGGTGCGGTTGGTCCGGAACGGCACCGCGAACGGGGTGCGAAGGCGGTGACCCTGTGCCCCTTGACCTGAAATCCCTACCCATGGTGCCGCCGGCTGTAGCCTTTGTTATTCCTGGCTGGCTGCCCGCCAACGTAGTGACCTTGTTCTCTGCGCATGGCGGCGCAGGCAAATCATTCATCTCGCTCTACGTGGCCATCTGCGTTGCCGTCGGACGCCACCCCTTCCGTATAGGGGAAGCCATCCCCCGGAAACGCGTCGTCCTGTACAGTGCCGAAGATGATACGATCGCTTTGCAGGGGCGTTTGCGACGATATCTCGACTACATGTCGATTGATCCGATTGAACTTGAAGGTTGGCTCCTCCTACTTGACGCCACCGCCTGCGATAACGTGTTGTTCAAGACCGAGCGAGATGGCTGCACCACGACCGCGCGTTTCGAATGGCTGGCGGCCACTGTGCAGACCCATCAAGCCGAGTTGGTGATTTTCGACAACGCGTCCGACGCGCTAGAGGCGAACGAAAACGACCGCACTGCGGTGAGGCAGTTTTTCTCTGCGCTGCGGCGCCTGAAAACGACCGTGCTGCTGCTTTCTCATGTCGATGCCGCAAGCAGTATGGCAAAGCCGCGTGATGCTAAAGGGTACTCGGGCAGCACGGCCTGGAATAACTCGGCTCGATCCCGGTGGTTTCTGACGCGGGATGAAAATGGCCTGACGCTGACCCAGCCCAAGGTGAACTACGCGCGGGCAGGATCGCAGGTCACTTTTCAATGGGACAGCGTGCATCAGGTCTTCGCTGTGACCGGCTGCTATGATGAAGCGCCAACCGGCAAAACCTATCGCGCGGTGCTGCTGAAGCTTATCGCTGACGTTCTCGACGAGGGGGCCAACATCAGCATCAGCCCCAACGCAACCAACAACGCGTTCGCTCTGATAAAGGCGCGACAGGCGTTTCCCAGGGGGCTGGACCGCGCGACGGTGCTTCAGGAAATCGCCGCATGGCGGGCGGAAGGACTGGCGGTCTTGGAAGAATACACCCAGTCCAATCGGCGCACTGGTAAACGTTTAGTTCTGACTGCGCCGGGGTGGGGCGAAGCAAAAGCCGGAACAGCCACAAGTTCATTCGCATCTATGGCTACAGCGCGTGCAGAAAACGTCGTCCAGTGACTGGTGTGGGGGCAGGAGCGTGCACGCACGCACTCCCCCATACCCCCTATGTGCGTGCGCGTGCACGCGCGCACCCACTGCACTTACTGCACGTGCTTAAGTGTGTGCAGACCTTGTGCAGTTCGCATTTGCTAAGCTTTAAAGCGGCCCTGGTATCGACACCCATTATAACGCGGATCACCATCGGTGCTCGGGCGCGGGACCAAAACGACTATGCGCTCGTTCGATTGTTGACCCGAACGGCTAGCGCGTTCTTACTCGCGCTGATGATTCGTTAATAAGTAGAGAGACGCCCGCTGTCCCAGTTCGATCCATACTCTACCTTAGGAGTGGCACCCGATGCTCCCGACTTTGTGGTACAGGCTGCGTATCGAGCTTGCATAAAAAAGTTTCACCCTGACCACTACAGTGGCGCCGATGCCAGGCAGAAAACAGCCGACATCCTTGAAGCTTATCGACTCATTGGTTCTGCTGAAGCGCGCGCGGAATTTGATCGTTCGCGCTATGGGGCTCGAGCAGATCGTGAGTCGCGTGAAGCTCCTACTGCAAATGATAGAAAAAAATCCGCAGACGGAAATGAGCCGCCGCCGGCTAAGCAGCTGGTTGTCAGACATAAATTGTCTTTGCATTGGCTGCTCCTAGCGGGCGCAGCTCTGGCAATCTACGCGTCATTCCAATCGCTTAGTGGATCTTTCGGAACGTCGAAATCAAACGGCCAGGATGCGACGTCTGGTTGGGGGCCTGTAGTGGAGGTTACAAGTGCGCCCCCTTCACCAATGCCTTCGCAATCTAAAATCGCAAATCTCGACGAGGTCCTACAATTCACTAATCCAAGCGCTTGTGAAATGACCAGCGCGACTGATAATCTTTTTAAAAACCTCATTATTTTTGATCCGCCGGAATACATTGGTCGGAGGGGGCCAGCTGTCAGGGTTAAAGGTTTTGAAAAGCCTCTTTTGCCATCATTTTCTCGGACGGTAGGGACGAACGAAGGCGGATATCCTCGCGACAATGAGGCTACACTTGCGATAGCAGGTAATTGGCACGGTCTTAAGGTTAGTAAAATTAGGATCAGGGCCATGGAAAGTTCGAGCTTTTGGGAGCGACAAATTCGATTTCTTGAACCCGCGTCGCGTGTTCGCGAGAAACTGAACGAGTTGGGTTTTCAGCTGCCGGCTATTGGTCAATTTCGCGAAATTAGTGAGCAGAATGTGGTGTCGGTGGGGATTGGAATAGAAGAGGTACCGGGTGGTTCCGCTCTCTACTGCGGTTCATCGATCTACTATTGAACAATAGATGAGCTGAAAGGTTCGTATGGCGATAAATTGGTTTGAGGGTGGTCGTCGAATAAGCAATTTGTGCAGTGGCGTAGTTGTAATCATTGGCGTTGTGACGGTCTTATGGCGAGATGATCCAGATCCCGTTCTCTCCATCCGGGGGCCAACTATGCCATGGTTCGTTTCCGAGGAACCTTGCCCTGAGAATGCTTACGTACATCACCTCCGGGATTATGACTGGGGTGGTGAAAAACCTGGACTACGGCTCTGTTTTCTGCCGATAAATGGACAAATTCCGTATGCAATTGCGCCGACGCCGCCCGAAGTAATTGAACAGCAGGCTCAAGCAGATCAAGAAAACCAACGGCGCAATACGAAAGAAAACGAGCGGCGTATGGCAAATGGGGAGGCGCCGTTGGTCCCAGTTCCTCCCATGAGGTCGCCGTGGTTCTATACTGCGCCAGAATACGATGAAAGGGCGCAAGCGTACGTTTCGGAGAGTATATCTAACCTTCGCATCACACCCGAATTAGCGACCGCGCTGAATGATTCCGTTTCATCGGTGCTCTGGGAGGACCGAAAAGAGGCGTTTAGGAAGGCTTCACCGTGGATCTTCGGAATATGGTCTTTTATTGTGGCATTCACCTTTGTGACGGGATGGATAATTCGTGGCTTTGCGGGCATTCCAGCAGGAAAAGACTTCAAGCCGACTAAGTGAGTGACGAGAAGGGATGGCTCGCGCGCCCTGCAATGCAAGCCTCGATGGACGTTTTTCGTTTTCGCGCGCGATAGCTGGGCTTTAATGTCTACTCATGCTATAGACATTAACTTCGAAGCCCACGAGGTGCGCCATGAACATTACCGTTACGAAGCGAAGCGCAGGCCGTCCGCCAGTAATTGATCCGGCCGAAGTCTGGCCGCAGGTTCTTGGCTACATCGCCAGCGGCGACGCCCTCTCAACAGCCTTGCAGCGGCTTGACCCGGCGCCGTCCTACACCTGGGCGAAGGTCCAGTTGCGCGAAAATCCCGACCTGCAAACTGCCTACCGCGCTGCTATCGAAGACCGCGCCGACACTCTGGCAGATGACATCATCGCCTTGGCAGACAGTGAACCGCCAGCACACCTTGAAGGCCCGGCGCTGTCGGCTTGGGTGCAGCAGCTAAAGCTGCGCGTCCATGCTCGCGAATGGACCGCCGCTAAACTGCGTCCGCGCGTCTATGGCGAGAAGATCGACGTTTCGGTCCAGCATACGCAGATCAGTGTGTTGGCGGCGCTCGAACGGGCAGAGCAGCGAATTATAGAGCTAAGCTAGGGAGCCTCGTCGATTGAAACCGCAAAGTTCAGATTCCCAATCGTTTCTAGCCCTGACGAAGTAATTCCGATTAGTCTGCCTTGAGCGTCAAAAAGAGCGCCGCCTGAAGATCCGTGGGCTATTGGAGCGGTTATCTGAATTTTCCGGACGTTGCCTTCTGTCCGGAGTGCCGAGATTATACCTTCAGAAAGTGTATTTTCGAGACCCTCGGGCGAACCAATAGCGTACACCTTTTCGCCGACCTTAAGGGTATCGTATCTTCTAAATTCAGCGATTGAAGTTACAGGGTGTTCCGTTTTGTAGACACATAAGTCGACCTCCTTCTTAGATTTGAAGTCAAACATCGGATTTACTTTTCCGTTTTTAATTATTCCATAATATTTCATGCCTGCTGTAACGTGGCAGTTAGTTATTACAGAATAATTATCGACGGCCACGGCAGAGCCTTGGCTTACCTCACCCAATCTATCCTTGATTGCCGCTATCTTAAAGACACTCTGCGAGTACCGCTGGTAAATTTCGACAGGCGAAATTTCACGGGTTATCCTAGTGGGCCCTGAAGTTAATTTGGGCAGATTCGTTTGCGCTTGCTGAGCTGTCGGATTGTAGACGATATTATAATTAGCAAAGAGTAAGTTCCGCGCTTCGACAAGCCCTGCATTCGCCGCAGCCTTGTACAGCTCGATTGCGGTGGCCATATCCTTGGGTACTCCCAACCCTTCAGCATAAAGATTACCGAGATTTAGCGCTGCCTTGGGCAAACCAAGCGAAATTGCCTTTTTGAAATGTTCGACTGCCTTCGGGTAGTCTGGCGCAGTGTACCCCCTCGGCGGATTTGCGGCGTATTGGCCAAGGAAGTTTTCTGCGTCAGGATCACCTTGATCTGCAGACCGCTGCAACCACTCCAAGGCCTCGAGTGGTGGAGCCTTCGCAATTTCCATCAAGATAAGGCCTAAGAAGCGCTGCGCATTCGCATTCCCTGATCGAGCAGCGAGTAAGAACCAACCACCTGCTTCCTGGAGATCGCTTGGCGTTCCCTTGGTCAAAAGCAACAAGGCTAGTTCAACTTGGGCTTGCTCATTCCCCCGTCGAGCATGCCAATTCAGCGCATTGCGGGCTTGTGCGACATCGCCCGAGTTTAGAAACTGGAACGAAGTAGCGAGACTGAAAGGTGCAATTTGCTCGCTTGGTGGCGAAAATAATTCCGCGTGCGATGCCAAGATCACATCAGGGTACGCCTGCAACACTTCTAAGGCTTTTGAGCTGCCTTCAGAGCCCAGCTGTTTAGCACGAAGAAAGTACGGAACGGCTTCAATTCGTTTGGTTGGCCTCGATCCTTCAAAGCCTGTCATCAACTGATAACCCATTTCCCAGTTGGCTATCTTAGCCCAAGTTGGATCAGAGCTTTGTGCTGCTATGGCCAAATAGCGTAGAGCTTCGTCGACATCCTTGGGGACGCCCATTCCGTTCAAATAATACTTGTAGAGTTTAAAGGCGGCTGCGGCAGCCAACTCTGGACTGCTCCCTTCAACTACCTTCGCGTAAAGCTTTGCAGCCTTAATGTAGTCTCCATTTTCGTCGGCTTTGTTGGCTGACAGAAACGCCGTGTTGTTAAAAAATCCCGCCTGGGCTGGTTGAGCCCCTGCGAGTAGCGCTGACAAAGCGAGTGTTGAGGCTGCGACTTTGAGGTGCTTAAACACAGACCTTCTCCTACTGCCAATCGCACTCTGCCTATCGAATGTTATGACTGCGATGCGATATCAGCTGAGTCAATTGAACTAAGCGCCTACCGCTGTAGCCTTGTATTGGTGCGGATGGCGGGACTCGAACCCGCACGAGGATAACCTCACAAGATTTTAAGTCTCGGGCGTCTACCATTCCGCCACATCCGCACGGCACTGGGCCGACGCTGGTTTATGCCGGGCCAGACTGCATTTTCCAGTTCATCTGCAAAAAAATTTCGCGCGGGGGTAGCCCGTGACAGTCGCGCCACGCTCGGCCCCACCCCCGGGGGAGGGCGCGGCTTAAATCGAGAAGCGAAGCGATGGATTGGGACGGCGTGTGGCCCATCGGTCTTGTCCTGGAACCGTGAACGCGGCGGCCCATTCAAGTCGGCTCTCTATCGGGGAGCCATTATGGTAACGAGCGGATACGGAGTACGAAAGTCCAGTATTTACCAAGGTAATTGGCGGACAGGGTGGGATTCGAACCCACGGTGAGCTTGCACCCACGGCGGTTTTCAAGACCGCTGCCTTAAACCACTCGGCCACCTGTCCATACCAGTACGAAGCCCGCTAGCGACAAAGTGCAGGA
>JACCDH011343192.1_pt1 | contig 10108 bp, 15 predicted proteins | sample 7442481 | NCBI WGS metagenome assembly JACCDH01 (sample SAMN15323433, study PRJNA562643) | freshwater metagenome | isolation source: river surface water | place: USA:Blue River Watershed | collected 2017-08-15
ACATGAACACCATCCACGTTGATGTTGTCAGTGCAGAAGAGACTATTTACTCGGGTCAAGCCCGGTGTGTGGCCTTGCCTGGTGAGTCTGGCGAATTGGGCATTTACCCCCGTCACACCCCCCTGATCACCCGCATCAAGGCCGGTTCGGTTCGCATCGAAAAGGCCGACGGTGGCGAAGAATTCGTTTTCGTGGCCGGTGGCATTCTGGAAGTGCAGCCCGATTGTGTGACCGTGCTGTCGGACACCGCGATTCGTGGCAAAGACCTCGACGAAGAAAAAGCCAACGCAGCCAAGCAAGTGGCCGAAGAAGCCTTGCGCAATGCCAAAAGCGAAATCGACATGGCCGTGGCCCAGTCTGAACTGGCTGTGCTCGCAGCTCAGCTGTCTGCGCTGCGCAAATACCGTAAAAAGTAAGCGACAAGCCATGCATGGGCCGTCCAGTTGTGTACGGCAAATCACAGAACCCGGCGCAGTGATGCGACCGGGTTTTTTGTTGGCAAAATGGCTAGAACAGAACGGAAGATCGAACGCATGAAACGCACCAAAATGACCGCTGCATTGGTCGGTGGTTCCCCAGACGATGTGGAGCAAGCTTTCTATGAAGCGCTGCACGATGCCGATCTGGACAAACTCATGGCGTGCTGGGCCGAGGAGGACGACATTGTCTGCGTGCACCCTGGAGGGGGGCGCATGATCGGGGCGAGCGCGATCCGGGCGGTGTTTGAAACGATGTTCAACAACGGCAGCGTGCAGGCCCATCCCGAACGCGTACACAAAATCGAATCATTGGCGTGTTCGGTTCACCACCTGGTGGAGCGTGTGGAACTCATCACCCCGCAAGGCGCCAAGCAGGCCTATGTGATCGCCACCAATGTTTATCAAAAAACAGCGCAGGGTTGGCGCATGGTGGCCCACCATGCCAGCCCTGGAACCGCCAAAGATGCAGCCGATACCAGTCTGCAGCCGACCCTGTTGCACTGAAGCGATGAACTACGCCGCTCCCGCATGGCTGCCTGGTGGTCATATCCAAACCATCTGGTCCGCCCTGTGTGCCCGCAACAGGCACGAATCGGCCAGGTCCCTGCAAAGAGAGCGCTGGACAACACCGGATGGCGACTTCATGGATGTCGATCATCAGCCAGCCAGCCACAGCAGCAGGCCCATGCTGGTGCTTTTCCATGGCCTGGAGGGGTCGTCGGCCAGTCATTACGCGCAGGCATTCGCCGATTGGGCCGCGCAGAGGGATGTGCATTTGACCTTGCCCCACTTTCGGGGATGCAGTGGCGAAATCAATCTGGCCCCCAGGGCCTACCATTCTGGAGACCATGCCGAGATCGACTGGGTGCTCAAAAGATTGAGAAAGCAGCACCGGCAGCATGGCGGTACCACTTTGTTGGTTGCGGGTGTTTCCTTGGGTGGAAACGCTTTGATGCGTTGGGCCGCAGAGCATGGCAGCGAGGCCACGCAATCTGCCGATGCGATTGCTTCCATTTGTTCACCGCTGGATCTGGCACTCAGTGGCGCAGCCATTGGCAAAGGATTGAACAGGCGCATCTATACACCGATGTTTCTGAAAACCATGAAACCCAAGGCGCTGGCCAAGTGGGAGCAGTTCCCCGGTCTGTTCGATAAACAGGCGATGTTGCGTGCCAAGGATTTGTATGAATTCGACAATGTGTTCACCGCACCGTTGCATGGTTTCAAAAGCACGCCGGATTACTGGTGCAAAGCGTCAGCCAAGCCTCTCATGCGCGATATTCGGGTGCCCGCACTGGCCTTGAATGCACGCAACGACCCCTTTGTCCCAGCGTACAGCTTGCCCCAAAAGAGCGATGTGTCCAGCAGTGTGACTTTGTGGCAACCCGCACAGGGTGGGCACGTCGGATTTGCCAGCGGCGCCTGGCCAGGTCATGTCCGGGGCATGCCCGATGCGGTGGGTGGCTGGCTTTTGGCTGCAACAGGGCAGGGTGATTCAAAGGCCTTGAGTATGAAAGGGCTGCGGGGTGGATGACATTGTTCGACAGGCCATGGCCAAGTGGCCGAATGTGCCCGATTGTTTCGGCTGGCTGGCTTTGGATGCCCGCGGCCAATGGCTCATGCGCGATGACCGCGTGCAGGCGCTGGGCACTTTCCAGGACGGCCCCAGTGCAGCCAGGGGGTCTGTGCTGCAGCACGACAAGCTCATCGGGTTCATCGGGCGCAATTACGCCAGCAATGAGCAAGGGTGGTGGTATTTCCAAAATGGCCCGCAACGGGTTTTTGTGGAGTTGGCCTTGACGCCCTTCATTTGGCGCCTGAACGATGCAATGGAGGTGACGGCGCACACCGGTGCACTGGCCTTGCCCAAAGCTTGCTTGGTGGACGAAGCAGGGCGCGCCTATTTGGCCACCGACCTGGGTTTTGGCTTGGTGCACACCATGGATGTGCCCAGATTGGCGAAAGCGCTCGATCAGGAAGTCTGGACCTGTGAAACCTGCCAGGCCAGCGAGCTGCCCCAAAGGTTTGGCTACGCGCTCAGCCCACAAGCTGAACAGGCTCGACAGCCATCGAGGGCATAAAAAAACCGACCCCTTGGGGTCGGTTTAGCAAAAGCTGAGCAGGCTTACTTGGCGGCCTCAGCAGCAGGTGCCTTGGGCACTTCAAACTTGCCGCCAGCGCTGTTGACCAAGTGAACCACTGCGCGTGCGATTTCGGTGTCATTGAAATCACCACCACCTTGGGCACCCATGGCGCCTTTGCCCTTCAGGGCTGAATTGACCAGGCCATTCAGGCCTTGTCCCAGACGCGCGCTCCAAGCGGCCGCTGCGCCGAACTTAGGCGCACCAGCAGCACCCGCGTCGTGGCAGGCTGCGCATTGAGCTTTGTAAACTTCGTCGCCGTTCTTGAGCGGGCGGTTGGCATCACGAACTTCCACAACGCCCACTTTCTGGATGCGCTGGGCCGTGGCTTTTTCAACATCGACAGCGCCAGCGGCGGGTTTGTTGGCAGAGGTGACGTAATACACCAAGCCAATGATGATGAACACGGGCAGAACGAATGACGCCACACTCAGCATCAGCATTTGTTTGGGGGTTTTGACTGGGCCTGTGTGGGCTTCGTGTTGATCGTGGCTGTTGTCGCTCATGAAATCCTCTTTGGGGGATGGCCGCAAGGGCTGGTGTGTAGATCAAAATCAACACAAGATTATAGCGGCCCACCCTTCACCGATCTTTCAAAACGGCCATGCTCACAGCAAGCCGTGACATAATCATTGGCTACTGTTGCGGCTGTAGCTCAGTGGATAGAGTATTGGCCTCCGAAGCCAAGGGTCGTGGGTTCGATCCCCGCCAGCCGCACCACCCAGCTCACACGAGGCAAGCGTCAAACGCCGTACTGGTCGCGGTAGGCCTGTACCTTGGGCAGGTGTTGCCCCAACTCGCTGCCACTTTGTTGGCCCAGGAAAGCCAGCAGGTCTTCGAGCTTGGCAATGGTGCAGACTTGCATGCCCAAGCTGTTGCGCACGTACTGCACGGCGCTGTGAGGCACGTCGCGGGTCGATCCGTCGGCTTGCTTTTCGGTGGCCATCTCCTGGCGATCCAAAGCAATCGCCACAGCGTGCGCAGTGGCTCCGGCGGCCTGGATCAGGGCAATCGACTCGCGCGCAGCGGTGCCGGCACTCATCACGTCGTCTACGATCAAAACACGGCCTTTGAGCGGGGCGCCCACCAAGGAGCCGCCTTCACCGTGGTCTTTGGCTTCCTTGCGGTTGTAGGCAAACGGCACATTCTTGCCCAAGCGCGCCAGCTCAACCGAGACTGCCGCACCCAGCGGAATGCCTTTGTAGGCGGGCCCAAAAATCATGTCGAATTCGATGCCGCTGGCCACCAGGGCTTTTGCATAGAATTGCGCCAGTCGGCCCAGCTTGGCGCCATCGTCAAACAAGCCGGCGTTGAAGAAGTAGGGGCTCATGCGCCCGGCTTTGGTTTTGAATTGCCCAAAGCGCAAAACGCCCGCATCGACTGCAAACTGTACAAATTCCTGAGCGAGCGCCTGCACATCGGCGTTGCTTGCCTGTCCTGTCACCATGGGGAAATCCTTGTTCAAACTCACCAGCCTCAACCTCAACGGCAGCCGTTCAGCCACGACCAAAGGGGTCGAAGCATGGCTGGCGCAAGAGAGCCCTGATTGTATTTGCGTGCAAGAGGTCAAGGCTCAGGCGAGCGATGTGGCGGGCAAGTTCGAAGCGTTGGCCGGTCTGAAGGGCCACTTCCACTTTGCCGAGAAAAAAGGTTATTCGGGCGTGGGCGTTTACACCCGGCATGAACCCAGCGATGTGTTGGCGGGCTTTGACGGCGGCGAATTCGACGCCGAAGGCCGCTATGTCGAAACGCGGTTTGACACGCCATCGCGCAAGCTGTCCATCATCAGCGTGTATTTTCCCAGTGGTTCATCCGGCCCTGAGCGGCAGCAGGCCAAGTTCCGCTTTTTGGACAAGATGTATCCGCACTTGATGGCCCTCAAGGCCGAGCGAGACTTCATCATCTGCAGTGACGTGAACATCGCCCACCAGCAGGCCGATCTCAAGAACTGGAAAGGCAACCTCAAGAACAGTGGCTTTCTGCCCGAAGAGCGTGCCTGGATGACGCAGCTGACCACCGAGGGCGGCGTGGTCGATGTCTACCGGCGACTGCAGCCGCACACCACCGACGCCTGCTACACCTGGTGGAGCAACCGGGGTCAGGCCTACGCCAAGAACGTGGGCTGGCGGCTGGACTACCACTTGGCCACGCCCGCCGTGGCCGAGAAGGCCCGCACCGAGCACATTTACAAGGGCGAAAAATTCTCGGACCACGCGCCGATCACCATCGGCTACGACCTGAGCTTGTGATGCGCTGACCGACCAGGTCGCAGCCGAACGGGTTGCATTGACCAGAAGCGCCCTCGATCAAGGACGAACGGCAATCTCGTTGCGCACCGAGGTGACGCCCTTGACGCCTCGGGCAATCGTTTCGGCCCTGTTGCGCTCCAATGTGCTTTTGGCAAAACCGGAAAGCAGCACGGTGCCGTTCAGTGTTTCCACGCTGATGGATGAGCCTGCCACGTCTTTGTCTTCGAAAAAGCGTGATTTCACCAAGCTGGTGATGCCCGTGTCGTCGATGTATGAACCCACGGATTCTTGCCCACGCGTGACCGCGCAGCCAGATGCAAACACCAGAATCAATGAGGCGGCCAAAGTGGCCCAAGTGGTTTTTCGAGTCATGTTGAAGTCCTATCGTGCAATCAGTCAAAAAAGCCAAGCCAACGCTTGACCCCATGCTTGAAGTCGCTCCCTGATCAGCTGACAACCCAAGTCGCTGGATGTTGGACCGGGCTGTCGCGCATGTCGGTATGCCAGCCCACAGACACAGCTGGGTGTGATGCCTAAAGTGAATGTCCCCCCTTTCATTCACTTCAAGGATCCCTATGTCTGATTTAAAAACCGCCACCGAAAAAATGTCCTCTTTGGGTGCCAGCGTCAACAGCAATGTCGATGAGTTGCTCAGTGAGGCGCGACCTGTGTTCAGTCGCATGACCGATCGGGTCAAAGACGAGTTGCATGAACTGGGCGAGTCTGGCAAAGAGGCCATGTCGGATGTCAAGCACAAGCTTGAAAATGAAGCGCGACATGTGCGGGTCAAAACCGAGCACTTCATTCAGCACGAGCCATTTGCCTCTGTACTGATTGCAGCCGGTACAGGGGCTGCAGCCGCGTTGGCCGTGTCCTGGTTCATGCGCTCCCGCCAACACTGATGTTCAAGCAGCTGCTGAAAATCATCTTGCTGCCACCGGATCTGATCAAGTCCCATGCCAACGGCTATGTGGACTTGGCCAGCGAGGCGGGCCGGCGCTTCTTGCATGCACTCAAAAACAAATGTTGGATGTATGGCCTGAGTGTGCTGGCCTTGGTGTTGGCCTTGATCTTTGGTGGCATGGCCTTGATGCTGTGGAGCACGCTATCGATGGCTGACGCACCGCAGGCATGGGTCTTGTGGGCATTGCCTGGCAGTTGCCTGCTCATCAGCGGGCTGTGCGGGTGGCGTGCGCGCAGCCTGTGCCTGCCGTCTTTGTTGCAAGACATCGAGGCGCAGTGGCAACTTGACCTTGCCTTGATTCAAGCGAGGGACACCCCATGAATGCCGACATGACACCGATTGAACGTCTGACCCTTTCACGAAGCCAGTTGGCCCAAGCTTTGCGCGACCCTGTCTGGCTGATCCTGCTGCGGCGCTGGCTGAAGGAAAAACCGCCAGGCTAGTTGCAGACCCGTTCAGAGGCCTTGCGCATGCGCGCCTGAACTTCAACCAAGCCATTCACAACCAAATCCGGAAATCTCCAAATGAAACACAACAAATTCAAAATCCGCCCTACCCTGTTGGCAACGCTTGTTTTGGCTGCGCCATGCGCATTTGCCCAATCGAGCATTGATAACACGGGCATGTACATGGGCATTGGAGCTGGCGAGTCCAAAGCCAAGTTCAACCACGACAGCGCTGCGCAAAACGCGTTGGGCGCAGGCGTGACGCCGGGGCCCTTGTCGGTGGACGAGCGTGGCAATGCCTACAAGATCTATCTGGGTTTCCCCATGTCACCCAACTGGGCCGTGGAGGCGGGTTACTTCAATTTGGGCCGTTTCGGGTTTGATGGCAGCACCACACCACCAGGGACGGTGAGCGGGTCCGCCAAAATTCAAGGTCTGAATCTGGATCTGGTCGGCACGCTGCCCATCACGGACCGCTGGTCTTTGCTGGGACGTGTTGGTGCGGCCTATGCCGAGACCAAGAGCAGCATCAGCGGGACAGGCGCGGGTGAGGTCGCTGCATCTTCTTCCAGCAAGCGCGACACCCATTACAAATATGGTTTTGGCACCCAATACGCATTCACACCTGCTTTGACCCTGCGCTTGGAGGGCGAGCGCTACCGGGTCAACGACATGGTGGGTCAGCGCTCGGATGTGGACCTGATTTCGGTGGGTCTCGTTTACCGTTTTGGCGCTCCTGCTGCCTCGGCCCAACCGGTGCGAGCCGCTTATGAGCCGCCAGCACCGGCTTACCGCCCCGAACCGGTCGTGCCGCCAGCGCCCGCTGCCACGCCAGTACCTGAAGTTGTTGCAGTGCCTGCACCGCTGCCAGAGCCTGTGCCCCCCAAGTCTTGGGTCAAGGTGAAGTTGGAGGCCGATTCCTTGTTCGGCTTTGATCAGGACAGCTTGCAAGCCGATGGCAAAAAAGCACTGGACAAACTGATCGAGGAACTTCGGGGCGTCAATGTCGAGGCCATCCAGGTCACGGGCCACACGGATCGCTTGGGCAGCAAGGCTTACAACGAGAAGCTTTCAACCCGCCGCGCGGAGGCGGTACGTAACTATCTGGTCCAAGTGGGCGGCTTGTCGTCCAGCAAAGTGACTGCGGTGGGCGTGGGCTAGACGCAGCCCGAAACGGCCTTCGGTCAGTGCAAGGGTGTCAAAGCCAGTCAGGCATTGATCACCTGCTTGCGGGTTGATCGTCGCGTGGAGGTGGAAGTGACCGGTACACAGCTGCAGCCCTGATGTGCCAAGCATCAAAGCCTGCACCACAAGACGTGGTGCAGGCTTTGTGTTGTTGGGGTTGTCCGGCTGCAGATGACTTGTCAGAGGCGTCGGCCTTGAATGACGCGTATCAGGATCACCACCAGGGCAATGACCAACAAAATATGGATGAAGCCGCCCAAGGTGTAGGAGGACATCAACCCCAATAGCCAGAGGAGTACCAGTGCGATGGCAATCGTTTCAAGCATGATGGCCTCTGCCTATTTGGATTTGTCAATTTCATGGCCAATGACGCCACCGACTGCAGCGCCACCCAGCGTCCCAGTCGTGCTGCCGCCGGTCAAGATCGAGCCGCCGACAGCGCCAACCCCTGCGCCGATGGCGGTGTTTTTTTCTTGTTGCGTCATGCCGGAGCAGGCGCTCAGCGCCAGCGTGGTCATGGCGAGCAGGGCTGAGCCTGTAATGCGAAACAGTGGATGCGTGGTGTACATGAGGAGCTCCTTGTGTCTGAAAAGAAGACTTGACACAGGCCTGTGCCGATATGGCCAAGGCCGATCAAGCCACTTCAGCATAAGGACGGCCCTGGGCGCTGTCTGTGGGTTGGCCAACAGGCAGCAAAGCCAGGGTGTGGTTGTGGGCGTTCCTATAATTTGCCCATGCTGAAATACCAAACCATTCCTGTCACGCCCTTCCAGCAAAACTGCTCCTTGATCTGGGACGACCAAAGCTTGCAAGCGGCGGTGGTTGATCCGGGCGGTGATCTGGACTTGATCCTGGAAGCGGTGCAGCAGCGGGGCCTGAAGCTGGAGCAAATCTGGATCACCCATGGTCATTTGGACCATGCCTCGGGCACGGCCGATTTGGCCGAACAGTTGGGCGGCTTGCCCATCATCGGGCCGCACCCGGCAGACCAGTTCTGGATTGATGGTTTGCCACAGGCCGCTGCGGCTTATGGCTTTCCGCCCGCGCGGGTGTTCAAGCCCACACGTTGGCTGGCCGATGGCGACACCGTCACGCTGGGAGCGCACACCTTGCAGGTGCGGCACTGTCCGGGCCACACGCCGGGCCATGTGGTGTTTTATTCACCCGAGATCAAACGTGCATTTGTGGGGGATGTGCTGTTTGCCGGCAGCATTGGCCGCACCGATTTCCCGCAAGGCAACCACGACGATTTAATTGCCAGCATCACCCAGCGCCTGTGGCCTATGGGCAATGACACGGTGTTCATTCCCGGCCACGGCCCCGAGAGCACGTTTGAACGGGAGCGACGCAGCAACCCGTATGTGGGCGGCACCTGAAGCAAGGCTTAGGCATCAGCCTTTTTGTGCTTGTTCGTACAGGTGCTGCACCTTGGGCAGGTTGGCCTGAAGTTCTTCGATGCGGTTGCTGCCGCTGGGGTGGGTAGACAAAAACGACGGGCCTCCGTTGCCGCTGGCCGATTGCATTTTTTGCCACAAACTCACACTGGCCTCGGGCTTGTAACCCCCGCGAGCGGCGATTTCCAGGCCCACCAGATCGGATTCGGTTTCGTTGTCGCGGCTGTACTTCAAGGTGAGCAATTGCGTGCCCAGATTGGCCGCCGCATCTCCCAAAGCGCCCAAGCCCAGCAGTTGCGAGGCGATCGACAGGCCCAAGCTGGTGGCCTGACTTTTGGCCAGACGTTCTCGGGCGTGCTCACGCAAGGCATGCGCCATCTCGTGGCCCATGATCATGGCGGCTTCATCGTCGGTCAGTTTCAGCTGGTCCAGGATGCCGGTATAAAAAGCAATCTTGCCGCCGGGCATGCACCAGGCGTTGATCTGTTTGCTGCCAATCAAGTTGACTTGCCAGCGCCACTCGCGCGACCGAGGGTTCCACTGGGCGCTGTGCGGAATCAGTCTGTTGGCAATGGCCCTGAGGCGCAGCAATTGGGGGTAGTCATCAGGGGCCAGCGCGCCCTTGGACCGTGCTTCTGAAAGCACCTGAGAATATTGCTGCCGAGCAGAGTTTTCCAGTGTTTCAGCAGGCACCAACTTGCGCAGGCCAGACGCTGAGCCCACATCCACCTGTGCCAGAGTCCCCTTAGCGCCCATCGCCGCCGTGGCCCCTGCGGCCAGCATGAAGGCACGCCTTGCTTGCCACCTGGGTGATGATGCCGGCGATGTGTCCGTGGATGCATGCCCGGAGGCAGCCGACGCAGAAGTTTTGAAGTCGCAAATAAAACACATGGTGGGCAAATGATAGCGAAAGCACAGGATTCAACAGAGGCCAGTTGATAATCCGCACATGTCAGAAGCCATTGCTCCTCAAGACCCATCCCCGTCCACCACGGTGCGCACCTGGCGCGAGGCGCTGCGCCTGTATTTGCAGCCTGCCAGCTTGCGTATGCTGGCGCTGGGTTTTGCGGCGGGCCTGCCGCTGTTGCTGGTGCTGGGCACCCTCAGTTTCCGCCTGCGTGAAGCGGGCATTGACCGCAGCACCATCGGTTACCTCAGCTGGGTAGGCTTGGCCTATCGCGTGAAATGGATGTGGGCCCCGCTGGTGGCCCGCATGCCCATTCCCTGGCTCACACGCCAACTGGGGCGCA
>JACCDH011395600.1_pt1 | contig 10107 bp, 9 predicted proteins | sample 7442481 | NCBI WGS metagenome assembly JACCDH01 (sample SAMN15323433, study PRJNA562643) | freshwater metagenome | isolation source: river surface water | place: USA:Blue River Watershed | collected 2017-08-15
AAACTATCCAAGAACATCAATTGTGCTTGAACAACGGTAGACATATGGTCATTAACTTCACCCGCAACCCAAATAATCCTTTCCAGCATTAAACGAGAAAATACGTCAATTTGTGTAACATTCATTTGTCTCTCTTCAAGGACATATGGTGTCATACTACTTTCAATTTTTTTCATGTGGTAATCTAAGTTCAATGAACTAATACCATGGTCTTTAGCGAAAAGACCGAAACCTTTGTAATCGTTTGGTGTCATAATTAATTTATTTTATGGTACAAATATATGTGATTATTTTTAAACTAAGAAATTTTTGTGGTAATATAATCGATAGATGATACGTTTTCTTCTTTTTTCACCATAAACAGGTTATCCGACCAGTTACGTATTAAAGAATTATGTGATATAACGAAGATATGTTCGAAGTAATTCTTAATTTTTTTGAAGAATTCACCAACCATTTCTAAATTTTCATCTGCAATCTTACCGAATACCTCATCCATTACAACAATGTTTGGTTTCGGTAAAGATGAGATTTTGGTTAAAACACTTCTAAGTGCCAATGATGATATTGTTCTTTCGTAACCTGAACCTGAATTTAAAGGTTTTATTACTCTTGTTTCTGTATCAATCATTACGAACTCAACTTCATTTCTATCGTTAATGTTCATCTCTAAAATAAAGTGACAACTATCAACCAATAAACGATATAATTCCTGATTAATCAGTGGAACCATATTTTTAAGGATTACTTTAGAGATACCGTTTTTACCGTAAATTGTAAGGTAAATTTTAAACACTGCCAATAATTCTTCTTCCGATTTAATTTTCTTCATTAAATCTTCGTTGATGGAAATCTTCTCTTTCATGTTTGCAATGTTCCCCACATGTTTTTCAATGTTGGTTGTTGATTGTCTAATGTCACCATTTACGGTTTCCAACTTAGTTCTCAACGCCATTACTTCAGCATCAATCTTCTGATTTTCTTCAAGTTTCTTTTTGTTGTCTTCGTATCTATCTAAACGTAATTGTTTAATATTAATTTCCAATTGTTTTTGTTCAACTTCCAACTCATATCTTTCTTTACGAAGTTTGTTTCTTTCGTAAATGTCAAATTCCGTTTTCAAGGTCTCAAATTCATCAGATTTTGTTTTTAATTTACCTAAAGTAATTTCATCCTTATCGATTTCCGTTTGTAAATTTTCAACCTCTTTCTTCAAAGAATTAATCTCATCAGTGTGGTCAACTTGGTCTAACGGTCTATGACATGTTGGGCAGTTTACCCCTTCAACTAATTGAGTGATTAATTTTTCTTTTTCTTTGATTACAAATTTAGATGTTGATATATTAGCGGAATGTTCTCCCATTTCCGTCTTAAGTTGTCCATGGTCATCTTCATCGTAATATTTTGAAGGTTCAACAACTTTAATCTCATTAGATTGAACTTTACTTGCTAATTTTAGTTTTTCTAAATCGGCAATTTCTCTTTCAAGTAACGTAGGGTTGGTATTGATTAATTCTTTATCAACATCATTATTACGTGAGGATAAAACTTCATCCCTTCTTGATTCCAATCTTTTCAATTCCTTTTCAAAATCCGATAAAGCAATATTCAACTCTTTTATCGTTTCATTTGAATCGTCAATACTTGTTGTATATTTTTCGTTATCTAACGTTAATTGGGAAGTGTTATAAGTGTTGGAGATTAGTTTTCTACCCCAATCATTATAAATTTCTTTTGCAGTTTCTTCCTTAGCTTTTAAACTTTCTAAACCTAAAAACTTTGTTAAAATTTGTCCACGTGCAGTTGGTTTAGATTCGATTAACTCCTCTAAATTATAACCGGTGGTTAATATGGTAGATAAGAAATCTTCTTGTGTTCCGATTGCCGATGCGATAAACGCTTCGGTTTCTCTTCTTTGTTCACCAGATAAATTTTCAATTGTACCGTCGTCTTTCTTTTTATAGAATTCCAATTTATTGGTTACAGTATAGTCGCCTGATTTCGATTTCTTTCTTAATGTCTTTCTTTCAATTACATAATCGTCCCCATCAATTGTGATTTCACCCGTAACGCTAACCTCATCTTTATCGGTAAATCTATTAAAGATTTCAGAATTTGTTTTAGTTTTAGTTGTTGAGTTGAAAAACAAAAACATTAGAAGATCGACCGTTGATGTCGATTTACCCCCAAAGTTTTTAGGTGTTGATTCAACAACGGTGATACCATCTAAATTGGTGAAGTCAATTACGTTATCTTCACCGAATGATAGGAAATTTGAGAAACTAATTTTTTTAATTGACCACTTATTGTATCGAACTTTATTTTCGTTAAGTTTGTCAATTTGTGCATTTACTTTACTATCCAATCTATCAACAAGTTCCCACTTAATGTTAATTTCATTTTCTTTGATGAAATCTTTCATTAATGTTTTTTGGTATTCTTGGTCAAGAATGTTGTCAGAAACCTCCAATGATTTTAATCTGGTATCTTGTACTTGAGATAATGTTTTGGTTATCACTTGTACATTTTTAGATTTATATTTTTCTTGGAAGTACGACTTTACTCTTCTGATTTTCTCAGGTGTAAAATTTTCAGGAACGTCTTGCCACGTTACTTTAATAAATGGGTTAGTCTGCGACATAATTTTTTTAATATGTTAGTTTTTTCTACTTGTTCTAAAACAAAAGTTCCGTCGATTAATGTGTACGTCTCAACGTCTTCACGTCTAAAAGATAACCAATTCTCAACTTCATTACTGTTCTTTGGTTGGAATCGTGTTCTAACCATTTTATTTTTATCCCTAACCGTATTTGACCTTATTACAATCACTTGTGTAAAATCTTTATTGGTTCTCATGAAGATGTTTTTTTGGTAACTTAAATTGTCAGTTACTTTACTTCTTACAGTGTTTTCGGGTAAAAAATACTTTTCTTTTCTACCGGGAATGTTAATTGTTCTGAATTTCTGCTCCGAAATTAGTGAATAATTGTCATTCTCCCAAAAATTTCCTTCCCATTTTCCATGTTCAACTTCAACCCCTAACAATAAATCATCAACCCCTAACAAGTCGATTTTATATAATTCATCATTAGATTTAAGTTTCATGGACCATTTTTCATCACAAAATTTGATGATGAACTCTCTTACAAGTGTGTCATCATAACTTGTGCGTTTTAATTTTGCCATTAAATTTTATTTAATCCTACTCTCCTCGAAAAACTCGACGATAGCATTTATAGCCCAAACGGCTCCTGCGGTAAACATCCCATCAAAGAATATACAAACTACCCATGGTAAATCATGTGCGGTAAATATTGTTTGTGTGGGTGAACCGAGTACAATCGACATAAAGAATCCTACCCATGTCGAAGTACATAATGTACAACTGATTAGTGTACCAAAAAATTTTGATTTTCTTGCGATGAACGCTCTTGTACTTTCGAAAATACTTCCCCATACAAGAATGGACGTAAATCCGTATGCAATAAAAATCCAAAGAAATAATGTTACCATATGTTTATATTGTTTTGGATAATATAGAGAAAAAATCCCATAATACCAAATTATTCACTATATAGTGAACCTAAATCGCTATTCTTCATGAATGTACCCTTGTTAAATTTATTTAATGAGGATGTGATTTTATCTAAATCGGATTTTAATTTATCGTTTTCAATTTTTAAAGTTTCAATTTCCTTATCCTTGGCAATTTCTTTAGATGTGTCGAATATTACCTTTTCAATAGGGACCTCCTTTATAACCTCTTTAGTTACTACCTTGGTGTCTCCTTTTACTAAAACTTCTTTAATAACTTCAACTGGTACTTCAACTCTAATTTCTTTTATGACATCAACGGGAACCTCGATAATCTTTTCTACTATCTTTTCCTTAATAGCTTCAACGGGTACTTCTATAATCTTTTCAACTATCTTTTCCGTAACGTTAGTCACCCCATTTGGAGTTTCACCGTATTTTAACAAAGAAAACCCTCGATTGAAGGTTTCCGTTGCTTTTTTATTAATGTCGGTAATTTTATTTAACTCACAGAATTGAATAAATTCCTTATCCAAGGTTAAGGTGAACTTCTTTTCCATTTTCAATATCTTTAATGTCTGTTATTTCAAAATGGAGAAATGGTTGGTCGTTTTGTAAATCAATAAAGTCGTATTCGTCTTTAATAACATCATAAACTCCGTAACCGTGATGTTTAACTGTTTCCCCGAAATTTTGTTGTATTAAGGAACCAATCATAACACCTTTACCTCCTCCGGGTAATGTGAAAGTTTGTCGTTTATGAATGTCACCACATAATAATAAGTCTAAGTCAACAAAATTTAATTGGTCGTACGCATCTTCAAATATGAACCCCATATCAGTTGATAATCCTTGTATAGGTCCGTGGAATAATCCAACATGAAACTTACCTTCTTCTTTTACAAAATCAGGTCTAACGTTATGTTGGTATAATGAATACACCACCCAATTAATATTCTCATCTTCATAAACACCACTATCTTTGTAATATGCAATGTTCTTATTGTTTATTAATTCAACAATTGGAGTAATACTATCGATACGTTGAATGTTATTCTCTAAGAAGTCGTGGTTACCTGGTATGATAACCACTTTACCGTATTGTGATAGTTCGTTTAAAAACCAACTTGTTAATAATAACTGTTCGTTCGAAATATTAATTTTCTGATGTGCAATGTCACCGGCAATTACGATTCTAATCTCTTCCCATTTCAATCCTTCTTCTGTCCATTTAGTTGACAGTCTACTAACTTCGTCAATTAGTTTTTCAAATTGCTCACGATATAAATCATGTAATTGGAACGTACGGATGTGTAAATCGGCAATGTGTATAATTTTTTTTATCATCTCTTAATATAGTTTTTTAAATCCATCGTTAAAATCGTACTACTGATTTGTGGCGGAACTTTATACTCGACAAAGGTACCATCTTCTTTTAATAAAACAATAACATTTCCTAATAATTTTGTATTTTCGAATTTTGTGCCCTTTAACATTTTAAGTAATAACCTACCATATAGGGGAAGTTGTAGATAATAGTGACCTAACGCATTATCGTGAAAATTATCAAATGGTGGGAATAATTTACCCGTATAATGATGAACTTCAAAGTTTTTTGGTTGGTTTGTTTTCCAATCTGTGGTTACAAACCCAAAATTATCTTTTTGTTTATTCATCATTAACCATATTTTATCCGGTTGTCCTGTATATTGTTCTTCGGGGTCACCAAGTACCGCCTCGGTGTCTAATAAGACCGCACCACGTTCTAACATTAAGTCAAGGAACTCTTTTCCTGCCTTAATCATATTGTCACTCTTACGTTGTTGTTCGTCGTTAATTTCGAATATAGGTTGTCTAACGTCTTTGTAGTTACCAAATCTACCGATAGTATCTTTTTCTAATTCATAGTGAACTCTACTACCCATATTGGTAGATAAGTCACCCGCCATTTTCCACTCAGCTAATAATTTTTGTTGAGCAACCGGGTCACCACCTGACATCTTTAATGCCATTGCCGATGCATCAAAAAACTTATGGAATTTATGTACAATTTTAGATACGGAAGGGAAATTTTTCTTAACCGTCCCGTCTAAATCTTTCATGTAATAAATGTGTGAATCTTCAATAAATGTTAATTCAAGTTCTTTCCTCCTTTGTTCTAATAGGTCTTTAATCTCTAATGAGATGTCGTTTAAATTCATGTTAATCAATTTGTTTTATTTTATATCCACTGATGTCCCCTTGGATATCTGCAATATCTTTATCACCCTCTAATTTAAGTGACCACACTTTACCCATTAATTTACCACAATTTAATTTATGATATAATCTTTCTTGGTCACCGTAAGCATCGGGGTCTAATATTATTATAATTTTTTTTGCATTATCATATAATTTATTGAATAGGTGTTCACTCATAAACTTACCCAACATAGGTATTGAATTTGGTATGAATATACTATCGAAAGCCCCTTCAACAATATAAACCGTTTCGTTCCAATCAATAAGGTATTCATTGAATATGATAATTTCTTTTTGTGCTTCGGGATTTTTGTATTTTAATTTTGTTTTTACCAAGTAAGACCTTGCAATAAAATAATTCAAATATTTGTTTTCGTCATATGATGGTATAATAATTCTATTCTCATATTCACCGGTATAACAAAACCCAATATTATATCTGAGTAACATTTCTTCCGTAATGTTTCGTTTTTTAATATAATTGTATGCTTGTCTATATTGTGGGGTTAGTTTTAGACCGGCACTAACATCTTTAAATGCAATAAATTCTTTTGGTAATTTGACCTGTTTGTACGTTCGTTTTGAATTTTCCTCGTTCTCGTCAGGTCTTAAAATTTCGTATTTCTTAAGTTGTTTCTTGTTACCGTGTTTCTTTATTAATTTATAAAGTGATCCATGGGTTCCGTGAGTTTCAGAACATGACCAACATTTAAAAACACTATTGTGGTAGTTTATTTCTAAATTACCTTTACCGTCTCCGTGGTCTAATTCTTTGGTATCATATGAGCACACAGGACAATCAAAGGATATTTGTCCTTTGTAGTCATTGTGAAGTTTTGGTTCACCTAAGATATCTTCTAAGATATCAACTACACCCGAATAATCAACTTTTTGATTCACCATGGTATAATAATAAGAAAAAAATGTGAGAAAAAAAAATGTGAGGAGTTATAAAAAAAAAGAAAGGGGAACACCACTCCCCCTTTCACACCAACTAAACATGTATTACTACATGTCCCGTCCTATTTTAATTATACAACAAAAATTTCACAAATGGAAATCTTTATTGGTTATTTTTTTGTATTTTCTAATTTAGTCATGTTAACATATCCTATAACACAACAAGCGGCATCTGCCATATCGTAATTCTCTTTTCTTAGGTTTCCCGTTTTACCGTATAGCCAATTAATATCGGGACAAACACTGTTAACGTGTTCCCAAATTACGTGTTTCTTATCTATGTCTTTAGGATAACCACCGAATAAAACATTACGACCTTTATCGTTCGGACCAACTAAATCAGGAAATGCATGTTTTCTTGAATTATATGTTGAGATAAATGTAGGTAAAACACCTAACACATCATAACACGCTTTCAGAATTAAAGTATTGTATCTTAATAACGTACCTACGGTATAAATGTTATTAGATTGTAACAATGGTTCTTCAATAATGACACGAGTTATTCCCACGTCTTTATAATCTTCTAATTGTTTTTTGAAAGCATCTGCTTTCTTAATCAATTCTTCAATTTTATCCTCGGGTTGAGGTTTAATTTTTGGAGAAAAGTGAGTTAGCTCCAATAATTTAGACCCTGAAATATCAAATAGGGCCCATCCAATTGTTTTAGTTGAAATATCCAATCCTAAAATTTTTGGCTTGTTCTTAAATTTTACGTCAATTTTTACATCTATACTCATATTCAAAAGTTAAATTAAAAATGAATAATTGTAAAGCTTAGAAATCAAGTTTAACCGCAAATACCTGTGTACCTGTTCTTGTTATTGGTTTACTCGTTTTTGCCATAACTAACGCATCTTTATTTGAATTAAGTAAAGCCACTTCGGTAATTTTTGGGTTACCCGAAACATACGTTGGATTTTGTGACGTTGAGAATTTACCTGACGGTAAGTTAATAAAGAATTTCATCTCCTCAATGTCAGTCGCCCTAACTAATTTAACACTTCCCGCAAATGGTTGTTCATCACCGAATTGTGGTAACGTTGTTGAACCTGAGTAAACATCACCTAAATGTGTATTTAAGTCAAATGTTGTTCCCGCATCATACTTAGTCTTGTCAATTGTAAATGTAACGTCTCTTAATCCAATTGGGTCAATTAATGAAGAGTTATCACCTCCCGCTTCGATTGTATAGTTCATTTTAACCCAATTATTAGGGTTAGGTAGGTTGTCACTATCTGTCTCGTCAATTCTTTGAGCTAATATGTGAAATTTATTTGCAATAAATCCCTCAGTAACTTCCCCAAAAATTGTTTTTAAATTTTGGAATTCGTCTGTATCGAATTTGATAGTTACGTTCGATGGCGTTGTTGTACCTGTAATTTTTGTAAAATAATTACATGGTAAACCATTCAATGATGTATCACCAACATATTCAAAAGCGTACGTTACAAACATTGTTTGTCCTGTAGTTCCACTCATTATTGAATTTGAGGCGCTGGTATCTGTAGGTACTAAACTAATTTTAGGTGCGGGTAATGTGTACCTTCTATTTGATTTATAATCTAAGGCCGCAACAATTTCTTGGTCGTCAAATACTATTAACTTATTATTTTGGAACACTTTACCAACCGGTAAGTCTTGTTCATCTAATAAATCTCGGTATGTTATGTGTAGGTTATTATTTACACTTGATATGATTGTTTTATCCGAATCACTCATATGGAAAATTGCACCTAACGTGTTACCTGTATTTCTATGGTAAACTAAAAAAGGAATATAAACCTCAAAAAATTCATAGTCGTCACTATTGTCGGCAGTAATCGTATTACCAGTCGATGTGCTAATGTAGTCATCATATTTAAAAAATCTGTCAGGGTCATTTACTATATCACCAATTTCTGAATAGTGAATTATTGCAATACATTTTTGTTCTTCAGGTGATAAAGTAATTACTTCATCGTATGTGTTAGTGTATGTTGTACCGGTATTTGTTACTTGACCCGTAGATTTACCATACCCTAAAAATTCTTTTGTTGATGTGTATTTGTTACTTGTGAAACCTGATAAGGATTCATCTGTACCACTCACATCAAACCCTATTGGTTTTTGTCCCCAAACAACGTTTAAGGTCCATGGGTTGTGTTGTGCGTCAGTATCAGGTAATTGTGGTATACAAGTTGTGTCAACGTCACCAGAGGTGTCAAATTCCATTTCACAACTATTACAAACAACACTAACCGAACCGCTAAGTCCTGTTAAATCCGGTGTGTTTCTATCTAAAAATAACGTTTCGGTTGTTGCACCTGTCGTTACACCTGTGATTTTATAAATAATACTATTTGTTACTCCTGAAATTAATGTTGAGTTTCCTGATGTATCAAAAGTATTAAAAACAATAGTAATATAACCACAATCTTGATAGGTTGTTCCTGTTGAAATTGGGACAGTGATTTGTGATGTTCCATCTAATTCATCAATATCCATTTCGTTTGTTAAACATTCTATAGTTGTTCCTGTATTTCCACTTAAATTATATGTCTTATAATTAGAAACAAATCCCGCTGGTCCCATTACATTTCTTATTGTTTCGGGTTGACTTGCAACAATTGGAATACCGTATATTGTGGTTCCACTAATATTGGTATTGTCTAACTTTAATGGGTATTTTACTTGAATATCTTTATCAAATGGTGTTAATACGCCTTGTTCAACTGTCGAAAACAGTGAATCGTAATTATATTCGGAGTCCCCAATTGTGAAGTAACTTATTTTAAAATCACCTTTAGCAATGGCATTTCTACCCTTTTGGGTTATTCTTGCTGAAAGATATTCGGAATTGTTACTGTTTAAAAAGCTCATATATTTTAATTATTAATTTATTTTATTTTATGACGGACAATGTATAGTGTCACCACAATCCCTTTGAATTGAACTATAGAATACGGCATCTGCAGTACCTACGAAATTTTCATCTATTATGGTTCCACATCGTTTAATACCTACTCCAGGGACACCAATTTGATATTCAATAACATCGTAAAGTGATTTAACATACGTTTTTTCAATATTATAATATTCCGCAGTTAAACAATCCTCAATTAAATAGTTAGTTACAATATTGGTTGGTGTATTCGTTGGTGTTGGTGTATTCGTTGGTGTTGGTGACGGTATTGGGTCATCAGTTGGTGTTGGTGTATTCGTTGGTGTTTGAGTTGGAGTGTTAGTCGGCGTCTCACTTATTGTTGGAGTGTTAGTCGGCGTAGGTGTGTTAGTCGGCGTTTCTGTCGGTGTAACACTCGGTGTTGGGGTATTAGTCGGCGTTTCTGTCGGTGTAGGTGTATTCGTTGGAGTTTGTGTTGGAGTTTGTGT
>JACCDH011458286.1_pt1 | contig 10107 bp, 9 predicted proteins | sample 7442481 | NCBI WGS metagenome assembly JACCDH01 (sample SAMN15323433, study PRJNA562643) | freshwater metagenome | isolation source: river surface water | place: USA:Blue River Watershed | collected 2017-08-15
CTTTTGTTCTTTAGTAAATTTCATTATTTTTGCGACCCATTAAAGGGAACACTCCTCCTTAGCTCAGTTGGTTAGAGCATCTGACTGTTAATCAGAGGGTCTCAGGTTCAAGTCCTGAAGGGGGAGCGAAAATCGAAAGGCCAGTATTTTTACTGGCTTTTTTATTTCCACTATCTGCTAACTCCTTGTTAATGAGCATAATACCATTAGCAATTTCTATCCATTCTGCGGTTCGAACTTTCCCTTTTTCGATTACAAATTTTTCACGAAACATCGAACCAATAATTTTATTTTTCACTGCACCATCTCCATTGATAAAGTATTCGTGCAGATTGGGGATCAAATGAAAACCTTTCTTTAACAGCTTGGAATATGGAACCTTTTCATCATTATGGCAATTCAACTCATTCTCAAGAACAGAGAGATCACCAGCTAGTTGAGATGATATCCTAGTGAATTGAGTTGTAGATATATCACCATTGGCAAAATCCATATCAATTTTGGTTACTTTTTCTTTGAGCTGTATAATCTTTTTTTCTAGGTCTCTTGTATCCTGTAGGAATTCTTTTTGCTTTGTTTTAAATGTATCTTCTAAAATTGATTGATATAATTCAACAACCTCAGATGGTACCACAACCGACTTAAGTAATTCTTCAACATATTTCTCAAGCTTTTCCTTTGGGATCCTATTTTTACATTTAGAATGCGAACAATGGTAGTAATGATGTATGCCTCCGTTTCTACTTTTTGATCCGCTTGCAGTAATTAATCTGTTGTGCTCTGAGCATAGAAAAAGATTTTTAAGAGGGTACTGGTCAAGTTTAGGTTTACCAAATTCCATTTTACGAGCGTTACCAACAAGCACAGATTGTACTTTATTATATAATTCTTCAGAAATGATAGGTTGGTGTATACCCCTTACAATGACCTTTGGATCATCATATAATTCAGGTACTTCAATTTTACCGCAGTACACTGGTTTTCTAAATAAATTAAGAAAGTTGTTTTTTGATAGACCTTTAACTTTTGTGTATTGCTTCCTTAATTCTTCACGAGTGTACAAGCCGGTAGCATACTTTTCAAATATTTCTTTAACGACCAAACTATTTTTTGGGTGAGGTTTTAAAGTAGACCTATTAAGTGAATCTCTGTGATTTAAATATCCAAATGGAGCACATCCTGTCCAACAACCATCAAGCCTACATCTCCTTGTTGCCTCAGTTGTTCTTTTAGAGTTTCTATGGCTTTCCATTTCAGCAAAACTTAATGATATATGAAGTCTTAGTCTATCTGTAGGGTCATCAAAATCAATTGTTTCTTCAATTGTTATTACAGCAATGCCTTTCTTTTTTAATGCATTTATTTCCAATAATGCCTCGACAACATTCCTCGAAAATCGATCCCATCTCAAACAAATGATCCCTTGTACTGTATTTTTGTTTCGCTTAATATAGTTAACTATTTGATTCCACTTAGGTCGATTAAAATCATTTTTCCCTGAAAAATCTTCCTTATGAACATCGATAAGATTATATCCATTATTCTTACAATATTTGATAATGGCATCTTCTTGATGCTTTAAGCTGAATCCGTTTTCTGCCTGATCTGAAGTACTGACACGTGCATATCCTATTACATTCATAATTATGCTGCTTTTGTTTGTGGGGCTTGTTTTTTAATAAAGTACTCCTCTCCTAGATTCGATATTTCAATATCTGCTAAAAGTGTAAGTAAACGATGTAGCTCTTCTACCTCTAATCTCTTGTAGTATCTTGATGATCCTTTTTGGTTCAAGATTCTATCTGCTTGATTTGTTGTAAACATAATGTTATTGATTTTAGTTAATGGGCCCTTTATGAATTAGCTCCCAGTAGATGTAATTGTTTAAAAAGTATTTTGCTGGTTCTTCGTTAATAATCGGTGGATGATCATCAAAAAGAGGAAAGCCAAAATCATTTACCGTTACTCCTGCGAATTCTCGAATACCAGCTACAAACTGTTCCTCAATGAATTTTAAGGAAAGTATCAATTCTTCTTTTTTAGTTCTGGATCTATCCTCTAGATACCCGAACAGGAGGTGTTTAAATTTCATATTATTTATGTTTTGTGTTAAAATTTATGTTCACTTTTATAATAAAAAAATATTATTTATATGTTGATGAATAAAGCTCATTCAGCTTTAATTCTAGCTCCATTCTTGCGTTGTTAATCTCAGGTATTTTATAATCAAGAGTATCGCCTATTAGATCAACTCGACCCAGACTTATAGAGTATTTTACATTTTTCTTCATCTGGTCATCAAGCCATATTATCTTCATGACAAGATATTTGTGGTTAGTTATTGTATGTGTTTGAATTGATTTTTGAATCTCAGGTTTGATAATTAACCTTAAACGCAAAATTTGCAAAAGCCGGTCATCAAAGTATTTGTTCAATTCCTTGTAAGTAGGTGCTACAAGATTTTCTATAATTGTATCTAGTTGTTTATTAGTGTCCCAGCTTAGTTTATTAACTAGTTGATCATGTAGCTTAATTAGTTCTCTTTTTTTGGGAGAGTCTTTTACATCAATACTAAAATCATCATCTGCAATGATTTCTTGGATCCGTCTATTGTTACCATAGAGAGATTCAATTTTTCTTTGGGACATGGGTTTTCCCTTAGCGTTATTTTTTTCTGTGTTTTTCATTTACTCCGCAAAGATAGTGAACTTATTTTATAACACAAAACATTTTATATTTCATCAAATAAATTCAGCCCAACAAGGGCCCTCCTCCCGGCGATTCCTCCAGGGTATCCCCGATTTAGTGCTTGAATATCAGTAAGATAGAGGGGCCTCAAAGTCGTCAAAAAAATTTTCCAAAAATTTTCCAAAAAATCAGAAAATGAGGCTTTGTCACAACAGATCACTATAGTTATTTAAGAATTCTACCGCCAATTTCATATTGTTATCAAGAATGGTATGCTCGATTTTTGAGAACTTCTTTTGCGAGTTTACCTTTTTAATTTTCTCCCACCTTTTATTGATAACATCAGTCTCTGGTACTGTTGTAATAGGCTCATATGTATGCTTTATACCAGGTATTGAACCAGTAATATATGTAAGCATGGTATTTGCAATAGAGGTTAATTCCTCAATATATTCTCTAGTAGTATACAGGCCGTCATGAATTGTAAAAATTGGCGCTTTGCAGTTTTTTAAGTGGAATTCTCTGCAAACCTTGTTCAATAAGAGATAACTCTCTGTCCTTTGCATAATATAAGAAAACTCCTTTTTCCCAATCATTCTATGCATTTTTTCTATCCATACATTTACACCAGGATAAATTTTATTAAAGAGTTTTATATACGGGTTGTTATTCCTGTTTTTAAAGTTGTCATCAAAAAGAATTAGCATCATAACTCCTTTGAGTTTTTCCCTTAAAACTATTCGGTTTTTAACACTTTGATCGTCGAAATCAGTCAGGTTTTTATCAATTATATCCATATAAAAATCCTTTTTAAACGAGTATAACGCATATTCAGTAAGGCTTTGAGCCTCTTTTTCTGATAAAAATTCACACCACATATATAGGGACGTGCGCGTTATGTATTGTTTGTATGGGGATGTTAGTGGAATAATAGGATTATTAGTGTATAATTGATATGATTCGTTAATAATTGATATTATCTTTTTATAAGCATCTTGGTGTATAGTTTTTAAGTTATATCCATCTTTTGTTTCTAAAAAGAATCTTGATTTTAGAATAGATGATAATATGTATGGTTGACTTGATTTAATATCAATATATGCTAATGGTTTATCATTAATTAATATAAACTTTCTTAATTCTCTAGGAAGACTAGTAAATGTTGAGTTTAACCTATGGTTATCTTTTGATACACTATACCAGAAATCATTATCTTTTATTTTGTTTATGTAATATAACCATCTACCAATATGGTTATTGAGAATAATATTTTGGTATTTATTTTCACCAATCTTTTTCTTTAATTCTTTATAATACCCAGCTAAGTATTGGTACACGTTTGAATCTATTGTTATTTTATGAAGCTTAAACTGGTTTGTGAGAAATGAATATGTTTTTGATATGTCACCTTTAGAGTTTTCTTTAATTTTATCAGACAAAGATTTATTTATCCTCACCAACCTGGTGTTACCTGTATCATATTTTGATGTAATCCTATAACCTTGGCAATAACCATCACCATTTTCCCCTTTTTTCCATTTGTTATTTTTTTCAATTATTGGATTTTCGGGTGATTCTAGGACACTTAAAATCTGATAGAATTCTGTATTGCCATGAATTTTCTTTTGAATACACGAGCAGATTTTTCTATACTTTTGACTATCCAATAAGAATTTAATATTGTCATTACTCCTTGTTAAAAGAGATAAGAAGTAATAAATTTTATCCCTCATAGATTTAATCCTTGTTTTTGATAGACCCCGCTCTTTTAACAGTTTGACTACATCAATATTTGTTGGAATAGCTACTTTCATTTTTACGTTTTTACCTAGAATAAATAATTTTTTTCGCTAAAAGAAATCTGGAACTCATATGTCTAAAAGTTTTTAGGATATCAAGAAAACATTAGTGATTAATCAAGAAAAATTGGCTTACATCCATTTTGTACCATTTTAACTTTCACCATAAATTCCTGGTATATTAAAAAATTACTTTAATTTGTATTAGAATTAATCATTATGTTGAGATTAAAGGAAATACTAGAAAAAAAGAGTCTAACCCAAGTCTGGCTTTCAGAAGAGCTTGGGGTGAGTGTGGTTAGTGTCAATAATTGGTGTCAGAAGAAAAACGAACCCAGCTTAAAGACACTTGCTTCAATAGCAAAGGCTCTAAAGGTTAAAATCTCGGATTTAATAATAGAAGAAAAAAATTAGTAATGGCAGTAAAGAAAAGTCAGCTCTACGCGAGCATTTGGGAATCATGTAATAAGTTAAGAGGTGGGATGGATAGTTCCCAATACAAAGATTATGTGTTGGTTATCTTGTTTATCAAATACGTATCTGATAAAGCAAAAGCCGACCCTAGATCCTTAATTTTTGTACCAGAAGGATCATCTTTTGATGATATGCTGCTCCTTAAGGGAAAGGCTGATATTGGTGATAAGATCAACAAACAAATTGTTGGGAGAATAGCTGAAGAAAATGACCTGAAGGGGATAATTGATGTTGCTGATTTCAATGATAGCGATAAGCTGGGTAAGGGCAAAGAAATGGTTGATAAGCTATCCGATCTAATCGAGATATTCAATAAGCCGGAACTTGATTTCGGTAGTAACAAAGCTGGTGGAGATGATATACTAGGTGATGCATATGAGTTTCTAATGAAACACTTTGCAACTGAGAGCGGAAAAAGTAAGGGCCAATTCTACACACCTTCAGAGGTTAGCAGGATCATGGCCAAAATTTTGGGGATTGATAAAGTAACCACCAATGATTTAACAATTTATGATCCAACATGTGGCTCAGGTTCACTATTGTTAAAAGTTGCTGATGAAGCAAAGGTTGCTGTTACAATTTATGGACAAGAGAAAGACGTAGCCACAGCAGGCTTGGCCAAAATGAATATGATCTTGCATAACAATCCAACAGCAAGAATCGAAAAGGGCTATTCAACATTATCAAACCCACAGTTTTTAAATAAGAATGGACAGTTGGAGCAGTTCTCGTTTTCAACTTCTAATCCACCATTCAGTCTCAAGAATTGGTCTGATGGATTTACACCTTCAAGTGATGTTTATGAAAGGTTTTTAGGGTACGGAACACCTCCAGATAAAAATGGTGATTATGCATTTTTACTCCATATTTTAGCCTCTCTTAAATCAAATGGTAAGGGTGCGGTAATTCTTCCTCATGGTGTTCTATTTAGAGGAAATGCGGAGGAGCAAATAAGAACCAGTATTATAAAACGTGGTTACATAAAGGGAATAATCGGACTTCCTGCCAACTTATTTTTTGGTACAGGAATTCCTGCTTGTATCATTCTGTTAGACAAAGAGAATGCAAGTGCTAGAAAAGGGATATTTTTTATTGATGCTTCAAAAGGGTTTGTAAAAGACGGTAATAAGAACCGCTTACGTGAACAGGATATTCATAAGATTGTATCTGTATTCAACAATCACATTGAGATACCGAAGTTCAGCCGAATGGTTCCAATGGATGAGATAGAAGAAAAGGGGTATAATCTTAATATCCCAAGATACATTGATAATACTGACCCAGAAGATCTACAAAATATCGATGCACACCTAAATGGTGGTATTCCCAATGAAGATATTGAGGCTCTTCAGAGCTACTGGGATGTATATCCTTCAATGAAAGCTGATTTGTTTAGCAAGAGTAATAGAGAAGGGTTTAGTGATCTAAAAATAGCTAAAGACGATATAAAGAAAACCATATTTGGCCATCCAGAATTTCATACATACTCTAAACAAACCTCAGATATATTCAATGCATGGAAGATCAATAATATTAATTTTTGTAAATCAATAGATGCCACCACCAAACCTAAAGAGTTTATTCATGCGTTGAGTGAAAATTTATTGATAACGTTTACTGGCTTAAAATTGATTGATAAATATGACCTCTACCAACATCTGATGGCTTATTGGCTAGAGATCATGCAAGATGATTCTTATTTGATTGTTTCTGATGGTTGGGAAGTTGGAACTGAAGTTGAATACGAAAAGAAGGTATTCGAAGGGAAATTAATCCCGAAGTCAATATTGACTGCAAGGTATTTCAATGAATTAAAATTAGCCATTTATAATCTTGAAGCCGAACGTGATACATGTGCTGCAGAGCTTGAATCTTTGGAAGAGGAACATTCTGGGGAGGAGGGTTATTTTACATCATTGGATAAGGTGAACAAGGGGACAGTTGCTAAGCGATTGAAAGATATCAAAACAGACAAAGAAGCAAAAGAAGAAGTGGATATCTTAATTCTATACCTAAAGTTAAATGAGCAACAATCAGAAGCAAATAAAAAGATAAAAGAATATACAGCCGAATTAGACAAGAAACTATTGATAAAATACAAATCTTTAACTACAGAGGATATAAAACAGTTGGTGGTTGAAGATAAGTGGATGGCCGCAATCGAACATAGTGTTAAAAATGAAATGCAGCGCATTAGTCAACGTTTAACGGTTCGAGTGAAGGAATTGACCGAACGTTATGAATTAACTCTTCCAAGAGCCTTAAATGAGGTCAAATCACTAGAAGATAGAGTAAACACTCACCTTTCTAAAATGGGTTACTCATGGAACTAAAGAAAGGATACAAGCAAACCGAGGTTGGGGTAATTCCTGATGTTTGGAAAATAATGACTATTGATCAGATTTTTGAATTTCACTCAACTTCAAATTATTCTAAAGCACAAATGTTAACTAATGGTGAAATAGGCTGTTTTCATTATGGACTTATTCATTCACTTCCGAATAACAATTATGATATCCGAACTGGTGTAAAATACTTTGTAACCAAGCAACAAGCAAAGTATGAATTTATTAAGGAAGGTGATGTAGTTATGGTTGATGCTTCTGAAGATTTATCTGGTGTAAATAAATCTATCGAGATAAGCGGCGTACAAGATAAACTATACATATCAGGTTTACACACCTATTTATTGAGGGACAGAGGTTTTTTTGAAAAGAATTTTAGAGGCCCAATATTAAACTCTCACTTCACAAAAGCACAATTTTACCGCTTGGCCGTAGGTATGAAGGTATTTGGTGTTTCAAAACAACAGCTTAAAACTGTCCTACTTCCAATTCCTACTAAATCTGAACAAAACGCTATCGCCAATGCCCTCTCAGATACTGACGCCTACATCACCAGCTTAGAGAAACTCATAGCAAAGAAACGCCAAATAAAACAAGGTGCAATGCAAGAGTTGTTGAAGCCAAAAGAAGGGTGGATAGATATAATGCTTACCGATGTAGTCGATTTTATTCATGGAAAAGCACATGAGCAATTTATAGTTGAAAATGGAAGTTATACAGTTGTTAATTCTAAGTTTATTTCTTCTGAAGGCAAAGTGGCTAAATTTTCAAATTATAGTTTTTTAACCGCTAAGAAGAACGATTTATTAACAGTACTTAGTGATTTACCAAATGGGAAAGCTCTAGCAAAATGTTTCTTTGTTGATTTGGATAATCATTATGCAGTTAATCAGCGAATTTGTATTTGGCGATCAAAGAGTGCCGATCCAAAATTCTTATTTTATGTTCTAAATCGACACCCATATTTTTTGGCATTAAATGATGGAGTATCCCAAACACACATCTTAAATCATCACATCAAAAAATGTCAAATTAGTATACCCTTAGAAAAATCTGAACAAGAAAATATTGGTGAAATATTAACCTCTATTGATCAAGAACTTATAGCCCTAGAAAAAAAATTAGAGAAAGCTAAATCTATTAAACAAGGTATGATGCAAAACTTATTAACCGGTAAAATTAGATTAATATGAGAAACTACTACCGCATCATGTTAGGTGCTAAAAGTATCTTTGCTGATGAATGCTTCAAAGGAAATTTCATTGGTGCGGACTTTGATATTCAACAAGATTTAACCAACCAATTGCCAGATAATTGGAGAGAATTTAATCATAAGTTTATTCCTGTATGGCTTAAACCTCGTCCTGAAAAAAGCAAGGTGTCAGCTGGCTTAGCATGTGGAGCCTTATGGACTATTTCAAAAGGAATTAAAGTTGGAGATCTTGTAATTTGTCCAAACGGAGCTGGCGGTTATTTGGTTGGTGAAGTATCAACAAATTATTACTATCAACCCGGTACAAATCTCCCACATAAGCGTTCTGTTAAATGGCTTGATACAATTATTGATAGAACCAGAATGAGTGAATCATTAAGAAACTCTACTGGTTCAATTGGTACCGTTAGTGATATCACTAAGTATGCTGAAGAGATCGAAACCCTAATTGGTGGAAATAAACCTGCAACGATTACCACTACCGACTCTACTATTGAAGACCCAAGCCTATTTGCTCTGGAACGTCATTTGGAAGACTTCTTGGTCGCTAATTGGAAAAATACAGAATTGGGTAAACAGTATGATATCTATGAAGAGGATGGTCAACTTGTGGGTCAACAATATCCAAGTGATACAGGGCCGATTGATATCTTGGCTATTAGCAAAGACAAAAAAGAGTTACTAGTAGTAGAATTAAAACGAGGAAGAGTGAGTGATGTTGTTGTAGGCCAAATACAGCGCTATATGGGCTATGTTCAAGAGGAACTAGCAGAACCTAGCCAAGTAGTAAAAGGAGTCATAATTGGGTCTGATAATGACCTTAGAATCAAAAGGGCATTAGTGGTCACCAAGAATATAGAATTCTTCAAATACCAGATAAGTTTTAAACTAATTAAATAACTAGTTATGTCAGGAGTAGGGGAAATTGAACGCATTACTCATAACCGTGTGGTAAAATTCTTCAAGAATGTGCTGGGTTATGAATATTTGGGGGAATGGTCAGATAGGGAAAACAACAGTAATGTTGAAAGGGATTATTTGTTCCCTTTTTTGACCAAAACAATGGGTTATGAAGCAGATCTAGCAAACAGAGCAATAGACTTATTAACGAAAACAGCATCTGATTCTTCAAGATCTCTATATGAAGTAAATAAAGATGTTTATTCAATGATCCGTTATGGCGTTCCTGTTAAAATGGAAGCTGGCACATCTACTCAAACTGTTTTCTTATTCGATTTTAAAAATCCAATAAACAACCATTTTGCTGTGGCCGAAGAGGTTACAGTAAAGGGTGTAAATGATAAAAGACCAGATATCGTTTTATATATCAATGGTATCGCGTTGGGTATAATTGAATTAAAAAGGTCTAAAGTGTCTGTTAGTGAAGGTATTCGTCAAAATTTAGATAACCAGCACTCAAATTTTATTCGTCAATATTTCACAACTACCCAGTTTTTATTTGCTGGTAATGATACAGAATATCTTCGTTATGGAACAATTGAAACACCAGAGAAAGAATACCTAAGATGGACTGAACAAACTAATCAACATGACTATCCACTAGATGCACAAATAGAACTTCTTTGTA
>JACCDH010122652.1_pt1 | contig 10105 bp, 10 predicted proteins | sample 7442481 | NCBI WGS metagenome assembly JACCDH01 (sample SAMN15323433, study PRJNA562643) | freshwater metagenome | isolation source: river surface water | place: USA:Blue River Watershed | collected 2017-08-15
ATGCGTGCGACTGAGCATGGGCACGTCCGCGTAGGCATGCGCCATCTCCCGCAGCTTGCCGAGGATGCCGTCCAGGGTCGGCAGGATCACCTGCTCGCGGGCGGCTTTGAGCTGCAGGGCGTGGCTGGTGTTGTTGATGTCTTCGCTGGTGCAGGCAAAGTGCACGAACTCGGCGGCGCTGCGCAGTTCGGGGCGCGCCTCGAACTTGGACTTGATCCAGTACTCCACGGCCTTGACGTCGTGGTTGGTGGTTTTTTCGATGTCCTTGATGGCGAGTGCATCGGCCTCGGAAAAATTCTTGACCAGGCCCAGCAAGTAAGTGCGCGCACCGGAGGACAGTGGCTTGAATTCAGCAAAGCCGGCATCGGACAGGGCGATGAACCAGCAGATCTCGACCTGCACGCGCTGGTGCATGAAGCCCATCTCGCTCATGAGCGGGCGCAGCAGCGCCAGGCGTGCCGCGTAGCGGCCGTCCAGCGGGGACAGCGCGGCGATGGTGGAAAGCGTCATGCCGTCAATTGTAGGTGTCCCCCACAGGGGCACTCCCTTGGCGGCAGGGCTTGGACCTAAAATGCGCGGCCCACTTCGAGAATGATCGGAAAGTCCCTGCCCATGAAACTGATCGGAGCCACCAGCAGCCCCTATGTGCGCAAGGTGCGCATCGTGATGACCGAGAAAAAGCTGGACTACCAGCTGGTGCTCGAGGATGTCTGGAGTGCCGACACCACCATCATGCAGTCCAACCCCCTGGGCAAGGTGCCCTGCCTGGTGATGGAGGGCGGCGAGGCGCTGTTCGATTCGCGCGTGATCGTCGAATACCTGGACACCCTGTCCCCCGTGGGCAAGCTCATTCCCCCGGTGGGCCGTGAGCGCGCCGAGGTCAAGACCTGGGAGGCGCTGGCCGACGGCGTGCTGGATGCCCTGGTGCTGGCGCGCCTGGAAAAGCATTGGGGCGGCCGCAAGCCCGGCGAAAGCAGCCAGGCCTGGATCGACCGGCAAATCGACAAGACCCACGCGAGCCTGAAGGCCATGAGCCTGGGCCTGGGTGACAAGGCGTTCTGCGCGGGCATCCACCTGAGCCTGGCCGACATCTCGGTGGGTTGCACGCTGGGCTACCTGGATTTCCGCTTCCCCGAGATCGACTGGCGCACGCCCTACCCGAACCTCGCGCGCCTGTACGAGAAGCTGATGCAGCGCGCCAGCTTCATCGAGTCGAAGCCGGCCTGAGGCCCGGTCCTACAGGCCGGTGATACGCCGCACTGCGGCCTGATACAGCCGGAACGGCAGCAGGGACAGCAGCTTCACCCCCAGCGTGAAGCGCCGCGGGAAATGGATTTCGAAGTGGCCCTGGCGCCATCCGTGCAGGATCGCGTCGGCCGCCTGCTGCGGCGAGATCAGCGCCGGCATCTCGAACTCGTTCTGCGCGGTCAGCGGTGTCTCCACGAAACCCGGGTTGATCAGGCTCACGCCGATGCCACGATCACTCAGGTCGATGTACAGCGTCTCGGCCAGGTTGATCAGGGCCGCCTTGGTGGGGCCGTAGGCCAGGCCATTGGGCAGGCCGCGGTAGCCCGCCACGCTGCTCACGAGACTGATGTGGCCGATGCCCCGCGCCAGCATCCTGGGCAGGACCGCCGCCAGCAGGTGCAGGGCGCCGGTGTAGTTCACGCGTTCATGCTGCAGCATGTCCTGCAGGTCGAACGCGGTGGCGCGCTGTGCGCGGTAATGGCCCGCGCAATAGACCGCGCAGTCGATGCCACCCTGGTTCGCGATCTCGGCGGCGATGTGCGCGACGGCCTCGGCGTCGGTCGCATCGACCGCACGCACCTGCACGCCCGGGTGTGCGGCGGCCAGGGTCTGCAAGGCGGCTTCGCCCCGGGCCGAAACAAAGACCTGTGCGCCCCGCGCGTGCAAGGCCTCGGCCAGGGCCCGCCCGATCCCGGTGGACGCCCCCAGGAGCCAGACGCGCCGCCCGGTCCAGTCCGCCATCGGTGGATTCAGAGGCGCGAACCAGCCCCGGCGCTTGGAGGCCGGTGCCTGCGCGGGCGGTTGCAGGTGAAAGCCGCTCATCGCTTGGTGAAGGACAGCGTCACTTCCCCGAGGGTGATGCCGAACTTGCTCATGGTGGCGCGATTGAGGAGCACCTTGTCGGACATGAGATACATCCAGTCGTCGAAGTCCACATGCCAGACGCGCCCGTCGACAGGCAGGGCCAGGGTGTAGCGCCAGCGCAGCGCGTTGCCGCGGGCCTGGCCCTGGGCTTCGCCGACCACGTCGTCCGCGCGGCCGGTGTAGCGGCCGTCCGGATGCTGGCGCACGCGCCACACGCGGCGTTGCGTGCTGCCGTCGGAGTAGGTGAAAGCCTCATCGAGCACGCCTTCGTCGCCCTGCCAGCGGCATTCCATGACGACGGTGAAGCGCTTGACCACCTTGCCCGAGCGGTCGATGAAGACGCCCCACGCATCGACCGTTCCGTTGAAGTACGTGCGCAGGTCCAGCGCGGGCTTCTCGCCCTGGTAGTCGGCGATCTCCGGGCTGGCGCAACCCGCCATCAGGGCCAGCGTGGCAGGGGCAGCAGCAAGCAGCAGGCGTCGTTTCATGGCGTGGGCTTCGGTGTGGGAAAGGCAGTGAGGGGACGAATGAGGAACAGGTACAGCCCGCCCGCGGCCATCAGCTTGAGGACGCAGGGCAGGATCCCGTAGGCGAAGGACAGTGCGGACAGCGCCTGCGTCTCACGGGTGCCGGGCGCGTAACCCGCCAGACCGAGCATCGGCAAGGCCAGGCCGGCGGCGAGTGCGAGATTGAGCTTGGTGGCGAAGTTCCACCAGCCGAAGTAGGCGCCTTCATGACGGCCCCGGTCGCCGGCCTGCTCGATCTGGCCCGCCAGCAGCGCACCGGGAACGGTCAGGTCTGCGCCCAAGGCCAAGCCGGAGGCTGCGCAGACCACCAGGAAGGCCGCAGCGTCGCCCTCGCCCAGGCTGGCCGTCCACATGAAGGCGGCGATCGCCAGGGCCATCCCCGCGAACCAGCTGCGCGCCAGGCCGAACCGCCGGACCGCGCGCAGCCACAACGGGATCGAGAGCGCCGCGCACAGGAAGTACAGGCCCAGGAACGCCGGCTCCCAGCTGCGCGGGGCCTGCAGGCGGTCCTGCACGAAGAACAGCACCAGGGTGGCGGGCACGGCGCTGGCAATGCCATTGACCATGAAGACCGCGAGCAGGCCGCGAAACGCGGGCCGGCGCAGCGGCAGCCAGAGGTCTTCCTGCAAGGGGGCGAGGCCTGAGGCGGGGGCCGGGGCCACGCTGCGCGCCCACGCGACCCAGCCTGCTGCCAGCAGCAGGGCGAACAGGCCCGTGGTGGCGGACAGCCCGAGAGTGGCCGGTGCGACCGACGCCACCAGCACGCCCGCCACGCCCAGCCCCTCACGCCAGGCAACGATGCGCGCGCGCTGCGTCTCATCGCCTCCGAGCATGGCCCCCCAGGACTGGTGGGCCACCGTGAGTGTGCTGAAGGCCAGGTAGGTCAGGGCCAAGGTCGCGGCGGCCCATGCCAGCAGGGGATTGACGCCCTGCACCGGGGGAAACATCAGGAGCGCGAATCCCAGCGCCAGCAGCAGTGCCGCCACCGCACCGGCGGCCAGCACCGTGCGGGCCGACCGGGCAAAGAGGCGGTCGACGCCGCGTCCGATCAACGGATCGATGAAGGCATCGAGCAGCCTGGCGGCCAGCAGCACTCCCCCCAGCAGGGCCAGCGGCACGCCGTAGGTGCTGGCGTAGTGATGGGGCACGACCACATACAGCGGCAAGGCCACGAACGCCAGGGGCAGGCCCAGCAGGCCATAGCGCAGGCCAGCGCCTGCGGCAAGGGTCTGCGGCCTGGCGTCCATCAGCGGCTCGCCCCTGCGGTCAGGGCTTGTCGCAGCCCGGGCGCCGAGGTGGCTTCCCCCAGCCAGATGGCGAAGAACAGGCGCGCGAAGGCCGGGTCGGACACTTCCCCGGTCGGCCGGCCGTTGTGAAAGAAGGCCACGCCCTGGCCCGGCCGATGCAGGCCGACCAGGCGGTCGCCACGGCGCACATCGGGCAGGGCCGCGGTGAGCTGCGACTGCCACCGTTCGGCCTGTGCGGACTCGAAGTCGCCGTGGCGGCGCATCTCCTGCAGGGAGACGCGGCTGATCTCGCCGGCGCTGAAGTTGCGCTGGTAGGTCAGCTCCAGGACGAAGGGCTGGCTCGCGAACTGGCTCGCGCGAAAGCCGCGCCCGGCCCAGAGGGTGGCGTCGTAGACCTCGAAGCCCCAGAACGTCAGACGCCCGCGGCCCAGAGGCACGAGCTCGTCCCCGGCCTGCGCGGCGATGGCTTGCGGCAAGGCCGCGGTGGCCGGCGTGTTGGCGATGCCGGGCGCCGCCAGGCACAGGGCCAGCGCGCCGGCGATCAGGCCTTGAGCAGCGTGTACTGGACGACGTCGATGTTCGCTTCGTCGAACGCGGCTTCGCAATAGGCGAGATAGAACTCCCATGTGCGGATGAACCTCTCATCAAAACCCAGTTGCAGGACCTGCGCCTTGGCAGCGAGGAAGGTGTCTCGCCAGCGGCGCAACGTTTCAGCGTAGTCGGGGCCGAACGCGAACTCGTCCACCACCGCCAGGCCGGCGGTCTGGGCTTCGCGGCGGAATTCGCGCGGGCAGGGCAGGCAGCCGCCCGGGAAGATGTATTGCTGGATGAAGTCGGTGGAGCGGATGTAGCGGTCCCACAGCGCGTCGTCGATGACGATGCTCTGGATGCAGGCGCGGCCACCCGGCTTGAGCAGACGGGCGATCGCGCGGAAGTAATCGGGCCAGTACTCCCGACCCACGGCTTCCACCATCTCGATCGAGCAGACCGCGTCGTAGGGGCCGTCCTCGATGTCGCGGTAATCCTGCAGCCGCAGTTCGGCCTGCGCGCGGGGCGTGTTGAAGGCGGCCATCCGTCCCTGCGCGTACTGCAGTTGCTCGGTGGACAAGGTGACGCCGGTGAGGTGGGCGTTGAACTCGTGCACCGCGGCCTCTGCCAGCGCGCCCCAGCCGCAGCCGATCTCGAGCACCCGGTCGCCGCTGCGCACGCCTGCCATGCGCAGGGCGCGTCGCACCTTCGACTGCTGCGCCTCGTGCATGGACTGTGTGCGGTCGCCATTGAACCAGGCCGACGAATAGTTCATCGTGCCATCCAGCCACAGGGTGTAGAAGGCGTTGCCCAGGTCGTAGTGGGCGTGGATGTTCTTCTGGCTGTTGGCGCGGGTGTTGCGATTGAGGAGGTGGCGCAGGCGGTGCAGCAGGCGGCCCGCCCAGGTGCCGTAGATCACGTCCTCCACCTCGCGGCGGTTGGCGATGAACACCCGCAGCAGGTCGGCCAGATGCGGGGTGGTCCAGTCGCCGGCGATGTAGGTCTCGGCAAAGCCGATGTCGCCCGATTTCAGGGCCGCGATACAGGGGTTCCAGTTGCGAAGCGTGAGTGCGGCGTTCGGGCCGGACCCGTTGCCGAAGCGCCGCAGGCTGCCATCGGGCAGTTGCACGGTGAGGGTGCCTTGCTTCAGGCGTTGCAGCAGCTGCAACGCGGTGCGCGCGGCGGCCGGTGCGCCCGCAGGGGGCGCGAACTCGGCGAGGGAGGTCGTCTGCGTGTTCATGTCCGTCGGTCAGGAGGGGGTCATCGGGTGACGAAAAGCTCGGGCGGCGCCGGCTTGCGCACGAAGCGCACGCGCTTGGCCCACAGTCGCAGCGCCTGCCAGTGGATGCGGGCGATGACGCCCAGCGTCATGGCGGGGTGTTGCCACAGGGCGCGTCGCGCTGCAGCCTGCGTGAGGGGTTCGAGGGCGCCGCTCACGCTGGTTTGCAGCAGGGCGCCCTGGTCGTCGTCGTAGTCGATCCGCACGACGGTGCGCGCCGGCCCCGGCGTGACCATGAAGCGGAAGCGGTAGCCGCCCGCCAGGGTGTTGAAGGGCGAAACATGGAAGACCTTGTCGGCGCGCAGTTCTGCGCCGAAGCCCGGAGCGTCCAGCAGGTAGCAGTGCCGCTCGCCGAAGGTGTTGTTCACTTCCGCGACGATGGCGCGCAGGCGCCCGTCTGCGCGGTGGCAGTACCAGAAGCTCACGGGCTTGAAGGTGAAGCCCAGCACGCGGGGGTAGCAGTGCAGCCAGGCTTCGCCGGTGGCGTCGGTGATGCCTTCGTGGCGAAGCAGCTCGTCGAGCCATTCGAGCGCATTCTCACGGCCGTCGCCGTGGTCACGGTCGTGGAAGCTCAGGGCGCCCCGGCGGTTGTGGGGCAGCACGCGGCTGCCCTCGCGGTGCAGGGTGCGCAGGGGCAGGAGCAGGAAATAGGTGGGATAGGCAAAGGCGTTGCGCGCGGGCCGCAGGCGGGTGTGGCGCACCTGGCCGAACCCGATCATCGGCTGCGCGGGTGCGTCGGCCAGCGGGTTCGGTGCGCGCGGGGTCATGTCACCGGCTCCGGTTGCGGCCGGCGGGTGGGGGCGGTGGCCGTCCCGCCGGAGTGGGCGCGCAGGGCCTGGCCCGCCGCCAGGCCGGCCTTCAGGCCGTCTTCATGGAAGCCATACCCCATCCAGGCGCCCGCGAACCAGGTCGCGCGCCGGCCCTGCACCTCGTGCAGGCGGGTCTGGGCGCGGATGGCGGCGAGGTCGAACACTGGGTGAGCGTACGCGTAGTCGCCGATCACCTGGGCGGGGTCGATGGCGCGTACCGGATTGAGCGAGACCACCACCGGCTGTGTCCAGGGCAGGGGCTGCAGCTGGTTCAGGAGATAGTGCAGGCAGACGCTTGCCTCGTGCGCGGTGTCGGTGCCGCGTTCGTAGTTCCAGGCGGCCCAGGCCTTGCGCCGCTGCGGCAGCACGGAGGTGTCGGTGTGCAGCACCGCGCGATTGGGCTGGTAGCGGATGGCGCCGAGCAGTTCGCGCTCGGTGTGCGAGGCATCGGCCAGGAGGGCCAGCGCCTGGTCGCTGTGCGTGGCCAGCACCAGTCGGTCAAAGTGCTCCCACCCGTCGTCGGTTCGCACCTGCACGCCATCGTCCGCGCGCACGATGGCGCGTACGGGCGTGGCCAGGCGCGCATCGTCCACGCCAGCCACGATCTTGCGCACGTACTGGCGGGCGCCGCCGTCGACGGTCCACCATTGCGGTCGGCCCGTCACCTGGATCAGGCCGTGGTTGTGGCAAAAGCGGATCATGGTGCTGACCGGGAACTGCAGCATCTGGTCGGTGGGGCAGCTCCAGATGCACCCGAGCATCGGCAGGAAATACCACTCGCGGAATTCGCGCGAGAAATGGTGGGTGTCCAGGAAGGTGCCCAGGGGCTGCATCAACGCAGCGTCGGCACCTGATTGCGCCAGGCGCGTGGCCAGGGTGTTGAAGCGCACCAGGTCACGCAGCATGCGCCAGAAACGCGGGCGCAGCAGGTTGCCGCGCTGGGTGAACACGGTGTCCAGGCTGGTGCCGCTCCACTCCAGCGCCTGCGCGCCCAGGGCTTGCGGCACCTGCACCGAGAAGGACATGTCGGAGCGGGCCGTGGGAACGCCCAGTTCCTCGAACATGGCGATCAGGTGCGGGTAGGTGCGTTCGTTGAACACCAGGAAGCCGGTGTCCACGCCATGCGTGACGGCCCGCCCCTGGGGATCCGGCAGGGTCACGTCCACCGTGTGGGTGTGGCCGCCAAAGTAGTCGCCGGATTCGAACAGGGTGACGTGGGCGTGCCCCCGCAATGCGTGACAGGCCGCCAGGCCGGAGATGCCGGAGCCGACGACCGCGACCCTCACGGTCGGACCGCCTGTCCGGGCCGCTCAGGGAAAGAAAGGGGCTGCGAAGCGCCCTGGAACGAAAAAGGGAGAGAGGGAGGAGGAGAAGAACCGCCCCAGGATTGCCGCCGGGCCAACAGCTCCCGGTGGACTTCGCAGCCATAAACGATGGATTTCCCCAGCCGTTTCGGGGTTCCTGCCAAAAGGTAAGCAAGCGTGAGCATGTGAGGTGCGGCTGGTGAACTCTTCAGTCGCATTATTACTGCTCAGTTTTTACCCGGCAAGCCCCCCCCTCCCAATTGTTTCTCGATGGCGGCGACGAAGGTGCGGTCGGAGGGGCTGGTCATGCTTGTGTAGTTAGCAATCACTTTCCCTTCGCGGCTGACCAGGTATTTATGGAAGTTCCACAGGGGGGCGCGGCCGCTGTCTGCGGCGAGCTGACGGAAAAGCGGGTTGGCATCGCCGCCGCGTACGGCCGACTTGGCGAACATCGGGAACTTGACCCCGAAAGTGTTCTCGCAGAAGTCGGCGATTTCCTTGTTGCTGCCCTTTTCCTGGGCGAAGTCGTTGGACGGGAAGCCGAGCACCACCAGCCCCCGGTCCCTGTAGCGGCTGTGCAGATCTTCCAGGCCTTTGTACTGGGGGGTGAAGCCGCAGTAGCTGGCGGTGTTCACGATCAAGAGCACCTTGCCGCTGTACTGGCACAAGGACTGGGGCTTTTCATCCTGTAGCCGCAGGAAGGTGTGGTTCAGGAGCGCCGGGCAGGCCGCCGCCGGGGCCTGCTGGCTCCAGGCGGCTTGCTGCACGCCCATCAGGAGCGCGCAGGCGATCAGGAACTGTTTCATGTCGGGGAACCTCGGATCGGAACTGAAGAGTCACATTCTGATCGAGCCGGAAACCACCACGGCTTGCGGGGACAAGCCCGCAGGCCCTGCGCGCGCCCTACCCTACATTGGACGCTTAAAATTGTGTCGTCATTGAGAACCGACATGCTCTACCCTGAACTGTTCAAGCAGCTTGAGTCCGTCCGCTGGGATATGGAAAAGGACATTCCCTGGTCCACGTTCGATCCGTCCAAGCTGTCCGACGAGCAGGCACAGACCATCAAGATGAATGCCATCACCGAGTGGTCAGCTCTGCCGGCCACCGAGATGTTCCTGCGCGACAACCGCAACGACAGTGATTTCTCGGCGTTCATGTCGATCTGGTTTTTCGAGGAGCAAAAGCATTCGCTGGTGCTGATCGAGTACCTGCGCCGTTTTCGTCCGGACCTGGTGCCAACGGAAGAGGAGCTGCACGAGGTGCGTTTCGAGTTCGAGCCGGCGCCGGCACTGGAGACGCTGATGCTGCATTTCTGCGGCGAGATCCGGCTGAACCACTGGTACCGCCGGGCGAGCCAGTGGCACACCGAGCCCGTGATCAAGCACATCTACAACACGCTGAGCCAGGACGAAGCCCGCCATGGCGGCGCCTATCTGCGCTACATGAAGCGTGCCATCCAGAACTGCGGCAACGAGGCGCGCGCCGCCTTCTCCAAGATCGGCGTGCTGATGGCCAGTGCGCGGCGCACGGCCCAGGCCTTGCACCCAACCAACCTGCATGTGAACAAGAACCTGTTTCCGCGGGACACCATCCAGAGCCGCCTGCCCGATCCGAAATGGCTGGAGCACTGGCTGGACAAGCAGATCAACTTCGACGCGGTGTGGGAAAGCAAGGTGGTGGACCGGATCCTGCACAACATGAGTCTCCTGATGGACCGCAGCTTCCAGAGCGTGCAGGAGCTCAATCGCTATCGCAAGGAAATGATGGCGGCGGTGGGGCAGGGTGGGTCTGCGGCGGCAGTGGCTGCCTGAGGCTTCCCCGGCCTGCAACGCTCCTGGCATGCTGGGGGCTTCGTTGGCCTGAAACGCGGCAGGCATGCGGGGTGGCCTCTCTGGCCTGCAACGCGCCGGGCGGGCGGCATGGGCCCGGGGGCTTCAATGCGGGGGCCCTTCGGGCTCCCTTGCGGTGCTCGCAACAGGCGGGAAGCGCGCAAACTCGCCTTCGGCTCAAACATGCGCGCTTCTTTTTCCGCCCGTTGCTGCGCTCCTCAGCCCCGCATAGGCGCCCCCGAACCCACGCCACCCACCCAGCGCTCACCCCACGCCAAGGCTTCAGGCCACCCCCTTGGCGATCAAGGGTCACGGTGGGTAGGCCCAATGCTTCGTGAGCGGGCGATCCCTGGCGGCGGCGCGCGTGAGGTTTCGCGCCGGAGGGGAGCACTGGGTGTGCGGGGTGGGTCTGGGGGCGCCTGTGTGGGGCCGAGGAGCGCAGGGCGCTGGGGGTGGAAAGCGCGACG
>JACCDH011320859.1_pt1 | contig 10104 bp, 8 predicted proteins | sample 7442481 | NCBI WGS metagenome assembly JACCDH01 (sample SAMN15323433, study PRJNA562643) | freshwater metagenome | isolation source: river surface water | place: USA:Blue River Watershed | collected 2017-08-15
ATTGAGTCCCTACATACGCCACCAACCTATTATAAACATCAAGTTAGAAATCACATATTCGGCATTAAATTCAAATTAGGAGGACTGGCTTGTTTTTCAGCGGATTGTTTGCTGGCTATGGAAATTTAGGACCTGTTGAAATTGGACCAGTAAATACCTTTTATAGTTTTAATCCGGTTGAAGGGTTTCGACTAAGATTTGGTGGTAGAACTACTCCTGCAATGAGTAAGCGATTGTATTTTGAAACTTATGGTGCATATGGATTTAAAGACCAACAATGGAAGGGCTTTTTAAGTGCTACTTATTCTCTGAATAATAAATCGATTTACACTTTCCCAATGAATTATATTAGGATCAGTGCACAAAGCGATACCAAAATACCTGGCCAAGATTTAGAGTTTGTTCAAGAAGATAACTTTCTCTTGTCTTTTAAAAGAGGAAATAATGAGCGTTGGTTATACAATAATATTTACCAAGCAGAATTTGTAAAAGAATTTAAGAGTAGGTTTTCTTATAGTATCGGGTTCAAAAATTGGCATCAACAACCAGCAGGTATTTTAACCTATACCAAGAACTTGGCTGGGGTTCCTGAAAATGTCCAAAATGTAATCACCACTGAATTGAATGCGCAGGTGAGATGGGCGCCCAATGAGAAGTTTTACCAAGGTAAAATTTATCGTATTCCCATTTTTACGAAGTATCCCATTTTTACATTGAGTGCTGCTGCGGGAGTGAAAGGGTTACTAGGTGGTCAATACAATTACCAAAAATTGGATTTGAGAATTGAGAAAAGAAATTACATGGGTAGATTGGGTTATGCAGATGCTACTTTAGAGGGTGGATATACTTTTGGTCAAGTGCCTTTCCCTTTATTAACGGTGCATAGAGCCAACCAAACTTTTGCCTACCAGTTGAACTCTTATAATATGATGAACTTCTTAGAATTTGTAAGTGATCGATATGCTTCATTTACATGGGTACAGCATTTTATGGGAATTGTATTTAATCGAATCCCTTTATTAAAGAAATTGAAGTTTAGGGAAGTAGCTTCTTTTAAAATTTTATATGGGGGAGTTAGAAACGAAAATAACCCAGTATTAAATCCATCTTTATTTGCATACCCAACAATCAATGGGGTTACTTCTACTTTTGCGTTGGATCCTGCAAAACCATATATGGAAGCAAGTGTTGGGGTAGAAAATATATTGAATATTTTAAGAGTAGACTTTGTTAAGCGATTAAGTTACCTAGATAATCCAGGAATATCGCCGTATGGAATTAGAACAAGATTTAGGTTTGATTTTTAATTTGAGTAAGAACTTTTTCTAGAATTGAATTAAACAAAATTGAATGAACCATACCAAGCCGAAATTTAGAGACCGTGCACAACAAATGATTTATGTGGTCATTAATCCATTGGTTAAGTTTTTAATCAAATTAGGGTTAACCCCCAATGCAGTTACATTGATTGGATTAATATTAAATATTCTAGTAACAGTCATTTTTATAGAAGGAGCAGAAAAGGGCAATCGTGGAGAGTTGAGCTATATTGGGTGGGCAGGAGCAATGGTGTTGTTTGCTGGAATCTTTGATATGTTAGATGGACAAGTAGCAAGAATGGGTAAAATGTCTTCTTCTTTTGGAGCTTTATTTGATTCAGTTTTGGATAGATATAGTGAATTGGTTTTGTTCTTGGGCATATGTTATTATTTAATTTCACATCATTACTTCTATAGCTCTTTATTTGCTTTTATTGCTATGATTGGTTCTTTAATGGTGAGCTATACAAGGGCAAGGGCTGAAGGTTTAGGAGTTGAGTGTAAAGAAGGGCTTATGCAAAGGCCAGAAAGGGTGATTACAATTGGCGTTACAGCTATTGCCTGTGGTATTACTGCTTATTTTATTGGAGGAGATTACAAAGTTTTCTTGCCAGGTACAACAGTGCAGATTTTTGAAACAATTTCTGTATTTACCATTCCATTAGCTATCATGGCTGTACTTACTAATTATACTGCATTCAAAAGGTTGATTGATGCCAAAGTAGCTTTAGATTTAAAAGATAAGGGTAAACAAGATCCTACTTCGAGTGTTGAACAAAAGAAAAATTGAAAATGATTTTGGGAAGAATGAGAAAATTATTGGTTGTGTTGATTCTATTGTTTTCACAGATTAATGGATATGCAAATATTCCATTAAATGGAGACCCGCAGGATACCTTTCCAGTACCAGCCAATATTAAGAACCAATTGTTTTACTTACAACGGACTACCAATACAAATACAGTTGTGTATGCTTTGAATATCAATGCTAAGGGGGTATTAGATGAGTCTACTCCAGTAAAAGTGTTTTGGATACGATATCCAGAAGGAGGGATGCAGAAAGAATTGAATTTTATTCAAAAAGCTTTTGCGTACGGAACCATTTCTAGAAAGAATAAGGATGGGAGTTTTACGATTCAATTAGTGGCTTACAAAAAGAAGGAATTTATTTTAAAGAAATCACCTATTGATAATGCATACAAACTGTATACATTAATTAATAACAAGGAATCAGAAATTAAGCGAATCTTTATTAAGATTGATCCGGGTGGAACATTGTTCAACCCCAATATTGTATACGTAGAAATGAAGGGGAAAGAAGCCATAACAAATAAGCCCATAATGGAAAGATTCAAACCTTAATTAAAGTACAAGAATGCCGATTAACAAAAAAAAGATAAAAGCTTCTTTGTTGGTTCTCCTTTTTTCAATCAGCTATTTGTTGATTTCCTATATATTAATAGGGTTTAAAACTGATCAACTTTTTTTAGTAGGTCTTTTTAATTTCTTATACTATTTATCTGCAACAACCCGAAAATTCATTTTAGGGTTTACCGTTTTTATTGTTTTTTGGATCATTTTCGATTACATGAAAGCCTTCCCTAATTATGAATTTAATACCGTTCATATTAAGGAGTTATATGAATTTGAAAAAAGTATTTTTGGTTTCTCAAATAAAGGGATGCTGGTTACTCCTAATGAATTTTGGTTAGCCAATCACACTACCTTTTTAGATATTCTATCCGGTGTATTTTATTTGAGTTGGATTCCTGTTCCTTTAACATTTGCCGGGATTTTATTTTTTTATCGAAAGCGTGAATTCTTTTATTTCTCTCTTACTTTTTTGCTAGTGAATTTATTGGGATTCTGTATTTATTATATTTATCCAGCAGCCCCACCATGGTATGTTCAACAGTATGGTTTCGATTTTATATCCAATACAAAAGGAAATACTGCCGGATTGTCTAGGTTTGATGCATATTTTGGAGTAGAAATTTTCAAGGGGTTATATGAAAAAAGCTCCAACGTCTTTGCGGCTATGCCTTCTTTGCATTCTTCTTATCCATTGATTGTACTTTACTACGGCATACGAAATAAGTTAGGATGGATCAATATTGTCTTGGCTATTGTAACAATTGGTATTTGGTTTGCCGCTGTTTACAGCAGCCATCACTATGTATTAGATGTGCTTGCAGGTATTGGTTGCGCATTCTTAGGTATTTGGCTTTTCCAACGAATTTTGCATACCAAGGGATGGGTTCACAATGCAATTGAAAAAGCGGTGAAAGCGCTTAGTTAAACGGAGCACAAATTCTCTTCGCAATCGGAATCAAAATAAATGGAAAAATAAATGCTGCAATAACATCAATTGTGTAATGCACATGTTGAACCAGTACCAAAATTCCAACTACAACAGCGCCTGTAAATACAATAATTTTATCGTTTCTCTTTTTTAAACACAACGCTAAACAAACAAGGGTTGCAGTATGGCCCGAAAAGAACAAATCTTTAGTAATAAATTTAGCACCATAAACGCTATTGGTAATAGGGTCTATCAGTTCTATTAAACCAGCTGGGGGCTCTAGTGGAACTAAATAAATGCTGATAATTCTTGAAATGAATAGAACATTGAGGCCCCATAAAATTAACAGCGTTAATGCCGGGTCTTTAAAACTCTTTACTAAGTACCACAAGCTTAAAGACCAAATAATGATGAATGTAGGAATAGAAACATTGGCACTTTCAATAAAATCTAAAACAAGGTCGTTCAATACAACCCCTTTTCTTGATTCAATAAAAGCAAAATAATAAGGCAGAAAAGCAATTAATAAAACCAATAGCAACAATCCACCTGCCAGTTTATTGCGAAATGATTTGTCTCGCAAATATTGGCTCCAAAGCTTTTTAGTCATTCGGCAAAAGTAGTGCTAGTAATGCCAACGAACAAATGCTTCCATGGCCGCATATTTAGTCATACCCAATGCAGCGTATAAGTTGGCTGTATTTGCATTTCTATCTTCTGCTCTTTGCCAAAATTCTCTGTTATCTGCTCCCTGAAAAGGAACCATGTCTTTTTGAGATTGATGGATAAATATGCCAAAACGCTTTTTCTTTACTTGATCCGGACTCATTGGAATGGCCATTTCAATTTCAGCAATATCCCATTCTTGCCAAGCACCTTTATACAGCCAAACCCAACAGTCTTTAACCCAATCATCGCCGGCAGCTTTGATCCGCCTAAGCGCTTCAAAAACCGCTTCTAAACATACTCTATGCGTACCATGTGGATCTGCTAAATCTCCTGCACAATAAACCTGATGTGGTTTTATTTTTCTAAGCAATTCCATGGTGATTAAAATATCTTCTTCTCCTAAAGGTTTTTTTTCTATGGTTCCTGTTTCATAAAATGGCATATTCATAAAATGCCAACGACCTTCTGGTAGCCCTACATATCTACAGGTTGCTTTTGCTTCACCTCTTCTAATAAGTCCTTTAACTGCTCTAATTTCTCTGGTATCCATTTGGTCTTTCTTCTTGGAAGAAATAAATTGTTCAGCAGAAGAAAGCTGTTCTATACTTTTACTATTATCCATGCCAAACATCTCTTCAAAACCAACAGCGAAATCAATAAAACGGGTAACAAATTCATCTGTAACTGCAATATTTCCGCTGGTTTGATAAGCCACATGAACTTCGTGTCCTTGATCGTGTAAGCGCATAAAAGTTCCTCCCATACTGATGATATCGTCATCTGGATGTGGAGAGAAAATTAAACAACGCTTAGGATGTGGTTCAGATCTTTCAGGGTGTGCAGGAATAACTGCATTAGGCTTTCCACCGGGCCAACCAGTGATGGTATCTCTTAGCATATAAAATACCTGTAAGTTGATTTCATATGCATCATCTTGCTCAACCAATAAATCGGATAAGCCATTTTCAGTATAATCTAAGCTTGTTAAACTTAAAACTGATTTATTCAATTTGAGCGCAAGGTTTACTACCGCTCTTTTAATCATTGCATTGGTCCATACACAATCCCCAGTTAACCAAGGAGATTTAATTCTGGTAAGCTCTGTAGATGCTGCCTGGTCAATCACAAATGTACAATCGTTGTGTTGCTGCAAAATACTAGCAGGGATGCTCTCTGTAACATTTCCTTCCACTGATTTTGCTACAATGCTTGCTTTATTTCCCCATGCCAATAAAATAATTTTCTTGGCTTTTAAAATACTGCTGATCCCCATCGTAACTGCCAAACGAGGAACTTTAGTAATGGTTTCAAATTCATAGGAGTTAGCTAATCTGGTACTGTTTTCTAAATTCACTAATCTAGTTTTAGACAAAATGCTTGAACCAGGTTCGTTGAATCCTATATGACCGTTTTGACCAATTCCCAAAATTTGTAAATCAATTCCCCCTGCGGCTTCTATGGCTTGTTCATAGGAGGCGCAATAGTTTTTCATTTCCGATTTGGGTGCATTGCCATTGGGTAAATGAATATTTTTTGGATCGATATCAATATGATTAAATAAATTTCTATGCATAAAGCTCCAATAGCTTTGGTATGCATCTTTATCTATTGGATAATATTCGTCTAAATTGAAGGTGATTACATTTTTGAAGCTCAATCCTTCTTCCCGATGCATTCTAACTAATTCAGCATACATTTTAATAGGAGTGGAGCCTGTTGCCATGCCCAACACAACCATTTCTCCTTTGGAAGCTTTTTGCTTTATTAACGCTGCAATTTGTTGGGCTGCATAAATAGAACCCTCCACTGCGGTTGGATAAATTTTCACATCAATCTTCTCAAATGAGTCTACCATATTTAACTTGTTTTGCATGGCTAATATACGTTAAAGCTTCAAAAATCTGCATTAATTCCGCTGTTTTTTGCGGTTATTTAAGGTTGTTTAGTTGTTGCAGGGGTATTATTGGCTGGATCAAAATATGCTTTGCTGTAATTAAGCCCTAACCAATCAAAACGTTTGAATTGATTTTGTAACCTTTTTTCAAAATTAGGCCAGCTTTTTTGCTCTTTGGGGGTCCAGAGCACTTCACTCAACGCACTCATTCTGGGGAAAATTTGGTACTCAACTTTTGAAGTGTTGGTCATGAATTCAGTCCAAACATTGGCTTGTGCACCTAATACATATTTTGCATCTTCTGCAGAAAGTGCTTTAGGAATTGGGTCATAGCTGTAAACCTTTTGAACAGTGGTATATCCGCCAATGGTTACTGAATCTTCATTTTTTGATTGCTTATGATCAAAATACATCCAACCACCAGGGGTCATGATCACATTGTGCTTTTGTTTCGCAGCTTCAATACCACCTTCTTCGCCTCTCCAACTCATTACAGTAGCGTTGGGAGCTAAGCCACCTTCCAATATTTCATCCCATCCAATGATTTGTTTTCCTTTGCTATTAAGGTATTTCTCTACTCTTTGAATAAAATAACTTTGCAATCCATGCTCATCTTTTAATCCCTTTTCTTTAATTAGTTGCTGACAAAAAGCGGATTTTTTCCATGCTTCTTTGGGGCATTCATCTCCACCAATATGAATATATTTTGAAGGAAATAATTGAATCACTTCATCAAATACATTTTCTAAAAATTTAAATGTTGTTTCTGTTGGAGCAAATACATCTTCAAAAACACCCCAGGTTTGTTGTACTTGTTTGCCTTTGGTTGAACCATTCCATGCAATTTTAGCAGGTACTTTGGTACTTGAATCAGGGAAACAACTTAATTCTGGATATGCAGCAATTGCGGCTGAAGAGTGGCCAGGTAGTTCAATCTCTGGGATTACTTCCACATATCTGTCTGCAGCATATTGTACAATTTCTTTTATTTGAGCTTGGGTGTAGAATCCACCATAACGGGTATTGGTATTTCCTGTTCCAGGATAACGTCCAATCGTCGTCCCATTTCTATATCCACCAATTTCAGTTAATCTAGGATATTTTTTTATCTCAATTCTCCAGCCTTGGTCTTCGGTTAAATGCCAATGAAAAGTATTCATCTTGTGCATCGCAATAAAATCGATGTATTTCTTTAAAAATTCAACCGGAAAAAAATGTCTGGCTACGTCTAAGTGCATCCCTCTATAAGCAAAACGTGGCTGGTCTTTTACCAACAATTGGGGAATAGACAAACTGGTTGATTTTGTAAATGGGAATAATTGAATCAAGGATTGGACACCATAAAATGCACCGGCTTCATTTTCCCCCTCTATCATTACTTCGTTTCCACTAATTGTGAGTGTATAAGCACCAGGAATTGGATTTGAAACATTTTTTGAAGTTGGTGCTGTATGGTTATTAATTGCGGGTTTAGCATAACTTAAAACGATATTACCATTCATATTACCCGATGTAGTAATGGGTAAAACCAATCCATACATTTTTTTCAAATAAGCTTGTAAAAATTGGGCTGATTTATTTAGTCCAGCTCCTTTGGTAACAATGCTTGTTTTGTTGTTTACAGTGAATGTACCCGTTCCCATTTTTAAAGATGCAGGTTGAGGTATGATTGGGCTTTCCTGTGCCATACCCATCATTGAACTAAATAAGCAAATTGCTAAAAACAGATTTTTCATAATGGTTTTGTTCGTTAGAGATTAAAAATAAAAAAGATTCCCCTGAACGAGGAATCTTTTATTGTAAAGTATTGAAAGACCTAGAAATGATTGAATTAAATCACTCTTGTGAGCTTAATTAAATTGGTTGGTAAATGCTGATCAACAGGCGTACTACCTGTATTGATTACTGCATCACCTGATTTCACAAAGCCTCTTTGTTTTAAAATATCGATTTGATCAGCAACAATATCGTCTAAGCTTTCTTCTTCAGAATAGTGGAAGGCCCTAACACCCCAGCTTAAGCTCAATTGATTTACCAAAGATTTTTCTTTCGTGAAGATGAATAGGGGTGAAGATGGACGGTAGCTACTCAGCATAAATGCAGTATATCCACTTTGGGTCATACCAATTAATGCATTCGCAGAAACATCTTCCGCCATTTTTGCTGCATTGTAACAAACTGCATCACTATAAAATGATGGAGAATGGGGTTGAGGTTTCAAGTCTTCTGAACGATTATATCTGTACTCTTTCTTTTCAACCTCAGCAATGATTTTACGCATGGTTTCTACCACCAATGCAGGGTGTTGACCTGCAGCAGTTTCTCCACTCAACATAACCGCATCTGCTCCTTCTAATACGGCATTGGCTACGTCAGTAATTTCACTTCTGTTGGGCTTAACTCTATCAATCATACTCTCCATCATTTGAGTAGCTACAATTACTGGTTTAGCGCGGTGAATACACTTACGTATCAATTCTTTTTGAATCAATGGAATTTGTTCAACAGGAAGCTCAACACCTAAGTCTCCGCGAGCAACCATGATGGCATCACTTTCTAAAATGATATCGCGAATATTTACTAATGCTTCAGGTTTTTCAATCTTTGCAATGATTTTAGTTTTACTCTTTTTCTCGTCTAGCTTACTTCTGAGAATTACAATGTCTTTAACGCTTCTTACAAAACTTAAAGCAACCCAATCACATTGCTGTTCAATGATAAACTCTAAATCAATTAAGTCTTTTTCAGTAAGTGCAGGTAAAGAAATTTTGGTGTCTGGTAAGTTTAACCCCTTTTTAGAAGACAATATGCCACCTAATGTAACCACTACTTTAACGTCACCATTTTTTTCTATACCGGTAACTTTTACTTCAATTTTACCGTCATCAATCATGATTAAGTTTCCAATCACTACATCACCTGCAAGGTTGGGATAGGAAACGTAAATTTTTTCTTTAGTACCAATGCATTTTTCATTGGTAAAAGTTAATACATCACCCACCTGCAAGTCTAAAGCGTTGTTTTCAATTTCACCTACTCTTAATTTAGGACCTTGTAAATCTGCTAAAATCGCAATATTATAGGGTTGTGTTTTATTGATATTTCTAATATGTTCAATGATGGCTAATTTGTCTTCATGGCTTCCATGAGAAAAGTTTAACCTGAATACGTTTACACCAGCTTTCACCAAATTCAATAATTGGTCATAAGAGTCGCAAGCTGGTCCTACGGTTGCAACAATCTTTGTTTTGTGCATCACGTGTTTAACGCCAGCTTCTCTGTCCATCTCTTTGTGTAAGTACTTCTCTAAATTCTTTGACATTGTATTGTTTTAGTTTTATTTATTGGGGGTTTAACTAGCTAATATTTTTACGATTCTAAGCCAATCTTCAGAAATTTTTTGTTTGGCTTTAATGGCATTGTCTAAAGGGGTGTAATGTAATTGATTGTTTAGAATACCCACCATTACATTATTGGTACCATTTAATAAACATTCAACCGCAGCAAATCCCATTCTGCTCGCAATTAGTCTGTCTAAACAAGTAGGGGAGCCACCTCTTTGTATATGTCCTAAAATACAAACTCTTGTATCTGCATTGGGTAATCTTTTTTTAACAATGCTAGAGATTTCATTGGCACCATATTTATCGCCTTCTGCAACAACGATGATATTTACCAATTTTTTTCTCTTTTCTTGCTCAGATAAAGACTGAATTAGTTCTTCAATATCTGTTTCAGTTTCTGGAATAAGAATATTTTCGGCACCAGTGGCTATTCCACTATGTAAAGCTATATATCCCGCATCTCTGCCCATTACTTCAACAATGAATAAACGGTCGTGCGCATCAGCAGTATCTCTGATTTTGTCAATTGCTTCAACTGCAGTGTTCACCGCTGTATCGAATCCGATGGTAAAATCA
>JACCDH010134273.1_pt1 | contig 10103 bp, 1 predicted proteins | sample 7442481 | NCBI WGS metagenome assembly JACCDH01 (sample SAMN15323433, study PRJNA562643) | freshwater metagenome | isolation source: river surface water | place: USA:Blue River Watershed | collected 2017-08-15
ACGACAGCGTAGACGGCGGTGCAGGCAGCGACACGGCGGTGTACCACTTCGGTAATTTGGCGCTCTCGGGGTTGAGCTTGACGGGCAATGCCTCAACAGGTTGGGTGCTCAAATCTGGCACGACAAACCTGCTGAACCTGAGCACGTTGAACGATGGGTCGATCCAAGTGGTGGATGCACGCACCAGCGTGGCGAGTGGCTCGAGTGCGTTTGGCACGGATGTATTGAAAGGCATTGAGCAGATTTCGCTCACGTTCGCAGATGCAGATAACGGGTGGCGCAACGCAGCACAGATACAACTGAGCAACACGGGCGGTTCTGCAAGTCTGAGCTTGAACGTGTTGCAGAACTACATCGCAGGCACTCCAGCTGGCGAGGTCATAAATGGCACGGGTACGGGTGATTTGATCGTGGCCGGTGCAGGGAACGACACCGTGTGGGGTGGTGCAGATAACGGCACCTTTAGTCCGGACAACATTTATGGTGGTGGTGGTGATGACTACCTAGATGGTGGTGTGGGCTGGAACCAGCTCTTCGGTGGTGCGGGTAACGACACCTTGACGGGCGGGCAAGAGGGTGAACTGTGGTTCACCTCACTCACGCCAGACCGTAACACGGCTGTTTATAACAACGTGAGTACGGGCATCACAGTCACCCTGGGCAGCAGCAATGCTGCGGGTGCGGCTGTGAACAATTTGGGCACAGTGACCGGGGATGCAACTGTGGGCACAGACACGCTACTCGCTATAGATCGCGTGGTGGGTTCGTCGGGCAATGACACCTTCATCGCCTACAACAACTGGTACGGTAGCCAGAACAAAAACTGGTTTCAAGCAGGATACCAAGGACAAGGCTCTGGCTTCACGGGTGGGGGCGGCGACGACACCATTGTGGGTAATGGTCACACGCACTTGGCTTTCACAGATGCTTTGTTCGGTGTCAATGCCAACATTGTTACGGGTATTGCCACGGGTGGGGGCATTGGTACCGATCATTTCTCTGGCGTGAACTCATTGCAAGGTTCACGTTTTAACGACACCTTAGTGGGCGGCGCAACAGATGACTTGTTCGGCCCCGGTGTGGGTAACGACGTGGTTGATGGTGGTGACGGCTCTGATACCGTGCTCTACCATGGTGAATCCACAACAGAGGGCGTCACCGTTGACCTCTCGATCACCGGCCCACAGCTTATTAACGCAGCTGCAGGTTGGGACACACTCACGAGCATTGAGAACGTGGTGGGCTCAACGTTGGCAGATCGACTCACGGGCTCGTCGGGTGACAACAAGTTTGAAGGCGGCTTAGGCGACGACACGATCGATGGTGGTGCAGGCACTGACACCGTCATTTACGAAGGCCAGCGCAGTGACTTTGAGGTCAAGTTCCAAAGCACCAACGGCAAAAGTGCCTGGACCGTGCGTGACTTGCGCGCAGTGGGCAAAGAGGGCACAGACACGCTCACTAACATTGAGAAACTGCAATTCATCTCGACCACCAATGGTGTTACCACTATATATGAAGGTCCCGTCAACGATGCGCCAGTGGCTCGACTGTCCAATGTGGCTTCTCTTGGTTTTACGGGCGGTGAATACGCGCGGGGTGAAACCATTCGTGTTGGCGATGCGGTCATCACGCTGCCCAACTACAACCCTGCTGTATCAAGTTCAACGGGGTATTGGAACAACTTAGTTGCATCCATGGTGATGCAAGCATTGAAGCAGAGTTACCCCAACTGTGCCATCGATGTGAAGGACAACACGGTTCTCTTGGTGAGCCCACCGGGTAGCGGTGCTGCCCCATTCCTGCAGTTCGATAATTCAGCCAACGCACACATTGGCTTGACATTGAACTCGCCCACCGGAATTGTGGGTGGTGTGAACTATGGCGTGAATCCCTGGCTGAGCATTGTCAACTCGACCTTGGTGCCTAAGGTCGCCACCTTAGGATTCACAGGCGGCGAGTTCTCGCATGGCGAGACGATCAAAATTGGCAATGTCTCCGTTGTGTTGCCAACATATAACGCCAGTATTTCAACCAGCACAGGTTATTGGAATGCTGCGGTAGCCGAGGCGGTGCAGCTGGCCTTGAAGTCAAGCCCGAGCTACAGCAATTACGTGGTTTCTAGCAAAGACAACACCTTGGTGATTGTTGCGCCAGGCAACAGTGAGTTGGTGATTCCCGTTCTTGATGATGTCAACAACCCCCACATTGGCATGACGGTCAACGCACCCAACGGCGTCGTGGGTGGTGTGGATTACGGCGTTAATCCTTGGCAACATTTCCTAGCCGACCCGACCCAAACACTCTCGTTACCAGAAGACGCGGCGTATGTCGGCAAGCTCATGGGCAGTGATGTGGACAGCAGTGGCGTGACCTTTGTTGCAGGCACCGCACCGACTCACGGCACGTTGGCTCTAGATGCAACTTCAGGCAGGTTCACCTACACACCGACAGCCAACTACACCGGCACCGACAGCTTCACCTACAAAGTGAACGATGGCGCTCTGGATTCAGCTGCAACAACAGTCAGCATCAATGTCAGTGGCGTTAACGATGCACCCACAGGCAGCGTCACCATCTCGGGCACTGCCCGACAAGGTCAAACCTTGACCGCGAGCAACACCTTGGCTGATGTGGATGGCATTCCTGCTGCGGGTGCATCTGGTGCAATCAGTTACCAATGGTTGGCTGATGGCGCCAATATCCAAGGCGGCACTGGCAACACATTTACCCTCACTGCGGCGCAAGTGGGTAAGTCAATCTCGGTCAAGGCCATCTATACCGATTTGCAAAGCACAGCAGAGAGCGTGACCAGCACAGCCACTGCTCAAGTGCAGCCCTCAGTCGTTGCACCGATGACAGTCAGTGGTGCGGTAATTGATGGTTATGTCAGTGGGGCGACGGTGTTTGCCGACCTCAACGGTGACATGCAGCTGAACTGGACGGATGCGAACAACAACAAGGTGTATGACGACGGCGAAGGCGAAGCCTGGGCTGTCACCAATGCCAGCGGTGCCTACAGCTTCACGACGACCACAGACTTGACTGGCATCAACATCGTCTCCAAGGGTGGCATTGATGTCACCACTAAGGCAGCCATTGGCGTGATGGTGGCGCCGTCGACATCTGGGTATGTGACACCGATCTCGACCATCTATGCCGCGGCAGAGAAGGCAGCTGCGGGCTCAGGCGCGAGCTTGCTCAATGCTTTGGGCATGAGCACAGCAGACTTGGCCTACGACCCAGTAGCCAAGCTCTCGAGCTTGGGCGCGTTTGACGCAGGCAACGCCGCCAAGGTGTTGCAAGCAGGCGCGTCACTGCTGACCATGGTCAACGCCACAGTCTCCTTGGCCAAGGGCCTCAATAGCACCGTTGACGACACGTTGGTGGCGGCCCAAGCGTTCAAGCAAATTGCGGCCTTGGGCACAGGCGCAGCGGGGCTGCTCAGCAGCGATGCGGCGACCAGCAAGGCGGCGATGCTTGGCGTGCTCAACTCGGCGCTGACTGACAGCGGCGTGAGCACCGCAGGGCGCACAGAGCTGCTCAACGCCTCGGCACAAGCGGTGTCTGTGGTGACCAGCAAGATTCAAGGGCTGACGGCTGCAGAGGTGACGGCGGGCGAGCAAATCAGTCTTGGAGCTGTTGGTCAAACCATGTTGGCTACCAAATTGGCACAAACTGCACAGGCAGTCGCCACAGGTGGAGCAGGTGTCAGTATTTTTGAATTAAACAGTTTGGCACAAACCTACACATTAGCCAACATCGCCACACTTCAAACAACAGCCAAGGCTGTGATCGACCCGATCGGCGCGCACTTCCAGTTGCGTGCGGGCGCGGTGACGGACACCTCGGTTGAGTTGCAGGTGTGGGTGGACGCAGACAAGAGCCTCGAGAGCTTGGACTTTGTGCTCAATGTGGACGCATCCAAGTTTGCTTTCCGCGCTAACCAGTCGTTTAGTTACACAGTAAGTGGTTGGGATGGCATGTTGAATGACTCAAATGCCGGTGGTCAAGTCTTGGGTAGCTTCTATTCAATGACCCCTCTTGCGGATCAACCTAACTTCATCAAATTCGGCTCGTTGTTGGTAGACCGTAATGCAGCAGCTAGCAAGCTGAGTGTTGGAATTTCCGAGGTCGGTTTGAACGAGCTTCAGTCAGGCACCTCTCAATTCGACTTGAACCTGCAAGCGCACGCGGGCCTCAAGCTGTTGTCGCCCCAAACGCTGGCCGAGTCAGACAGCACCACGGCACGCAAGCTGCAGTTCTCGGTGGACCTAGACGCCAAGCTGCTCACCAACGAGAGCGTGCACTGGACGCTTGAGCGTGTGGGTGGTACTGGACCTGTGTCGGCAGACTTTGCCAGCGCAGTCACGGGTGACCTGAACTTTGCGGCAGGGCAGACGACAGGGCTTGTTGAGATCACCATCGCGGACGACACACTGGTCGAAGCCGACGAGCAGTATGTGCTGCGCCTCAGTGGCGCAAGCTCTGGCTTGTTGCTAGGCACCACACCTGTGTCATCCACCGTGACGGTGCAAGACTTTGATAAATCTACAGCCAGCGTCACCGCCACACAGGCCTCAGTGGTTGAAGGCAACACAGGCTTGCAGAACTACACCTTCAAGGTGAGCTTGGACCAAGCCGCCGTGAGCGACCAAACCATCCGCTGGGCAGTCAGTGGCGTGGGCTTGAACGCTGCCAACGCGGCAGACTTCGCAGACGGTGTGTTGCCAACGGGCGATGTGACCTTTAAGGCAGGTGAGAGCGAGAAGACCATCACGATACAAATCGCGGGGGACACCTTGGTGGAACCTGATGAGAGCTTCGCTGTCTCCCTCAGCGCGCCTTCTAGCCGCATTCAGTTGGGCGCCAATGCAAGCGCCACAGGCCTCATTGCTAGCGATGACGGCTCACCCATGAGCGGCATCGTCTACAACTGGAAGACACGCACCTTGATGAGCGATGTGAACATCAAGCTCACCCCGCAAGCCGACGGTGTGAACCACCTGTTCGAGCTACGCAACATCAAGCTCACCGCAGCAGGTGATGTGACAGCAGAGGTGTGGGCCAACCTGGGCAGCAAGTCTGTGCAGAACTTGGACTTTGATCTGGGCTTGGACAGTGGCGTGACGGGGGTGTTCACGGGAGACGCAACCACCATGACGGGCTTCACATCGGTCGATGCCAACACTGCAGGGCATGTGGGTTTTGGTGCGATGTCGACCACCAACAGCCTGACAGGCTCGGTCAAGCTCGGTGCGCTGAGCTTGGACTTGCCCACAGGCACCACGCTGAGCTCGGTGAAGTTCTTGTCGGGCGATGCAGGTGACAGCCAATTGGCGGCCTATGGTGTCAAGGCGGGCGCGTTGCTAGACACGACAGACATCCATGGTGCGTTTGACTACCAAGGCTTGGATGCGGGGTTGTACTCGTTTGAGCTAGACAAGGCGCTGACCAGTGCTGAGACGGGCTCGCAAGCGATCAGCTCGGCAGATGCGTTAGCGGCACTGAAGATGGCGGTGGGGCGTAACCCCAACGGAGACGCAGCGGGCACGATGGCCGCGTCGCCGTATCAGTTCATTGCAGCTGATGTGAACGCAGATGGGCGCGTGAGCAGTGCAGACGCTTTGGCGATTTTGAAGATGGCGGTGCGCAGGAGCGATGCGTTGCCAAGAGAGTGGTTGTTTGTGCGTGAAGACCAAGACTTCTGGAACGAAGTGACGAAGACGTTCACGACAACGCGATCATCAGTAGTTTGGGACAACGAGCCGTATGACGTGAGCTCGCCAACGAAGCTGACACAGAACTTTGTGGCGGTGTTGAAGGGTGATGTGAACGGCAGTTGGGTGGCGCCTGCTGGTAGCGAGAAGTTGGCGGATAGTTACTTCATCGACTTGGTGGCGCACAACCCCAACAGCATGCAGCTCTCGCAGTGGGGCATCGCGCCTCTGGTGGTTTAAAACACACGCATGGCTGTTATTTAGGTGAGGGGTGAGCGCGAGCTCATCCCTCTTTTTCATCTAAATGAATCATTAAGTACTTAATTAATTGTATATATAGGTGAAAAAACCGGCTGTAATTTCGGTAAATACTTAGTATGATAAACGAGCAAACGCTGATTGTTTTGAAGTGATAGTTTGTTCAACATCTTTAGAGCAATTACTAAACGAGCGATAGGAAACTGACATGTCTATTTATCTTTATGGCAATAATTTTTATGAAGTCGTTAACACAGCTGTCACTTGGACAGAGGCGTTCAACGCGGCGGCTGCAAAAAGTTATAACGGGGTCAATGGGCACTTGGTCACTGTGTCATCCGCTGGTGAACAGGCGTTTCTGACCAACCTCACAAAGTATGCAGTAAGCACCGGTTGGGACAACCAGTCGATTTGGTTGGCCGCATCAGACGCCAGTGCAGAAGGCGTTTGGAAGTGGGTGGCAGGGCCCGAAGCAGGTCAACAGTTCTGGAGCGGTAACGCCACGGGTGCCCCAACTAATGGCAGTTTTAATGCTTGGATTACCGATTATCTTCAAAATGAAAATGGTGACGGCGGTATAAATGGTGTATGGAGCAATCCAACCAACACAGGTTCAGATTACGCCTTCTTAGACGCTAGATATTCTTCACCGTCTAATTGGGATGACGCCTACTCCAGCACATCGACAGCACCTGCCACAGACGCACCTATTGCCAGCGCTAGCGGTATACGCAATGCCTATGTGATCGAGTACGAAGCCCCCAGTGGCGCCAGAGGAAATAACTGGGACAACGTGAATATCTTGCCTGATGGTTCAGTGATTAATTTGGGTGCGAATATTGCCAATATCGATGGCATCAACATCACAGGAACTGGTTATGCGGGCAACCAAACAATCTATCTGTCCGATGCCCTGTTTACCAACTCTTCAAATGTTTGGCTCAATATTTGGGCGGGTAATTCTTACGGTGTGGATGCAGTTATCAATTACAAAATTGATGCAAGCGCCCTCACTTCAATTCATTCCCTCGGGTTTAACGGACCTGCTACGGGCAACGACACCCTGATAGGCGGCACGGGCACCGACAACTTTTGACGCGGTGGAGGCGATGACTCTCTGGTGGGAGGTCAGGGTATCGACACTGCATCGTATGACGTCGGCAATGTTCAAGGGACCTTGGGGTTGACTGGCAATGCCACCATCGGCTGGACACTGAGCGCAGGCACACAAGCCTTGCTCAAAATACAAGCGAGCACGAGCTCGGGCAACTGGACAGTCACAGACCTGAGGGCGCCCAATCAAATTGCAGCATACAGCGGTCCCTTTGGGACTGACACACTCAGTGGGGTTGAACGAATCAGTTTGAGCGTCAGGGATTCAAATGGAAGTTTTTCACAAGTGGGCAACCTGATTTTGGGCGGCACGCAAAGCGCACCTACGCTGACTTCCAATCTAGGCACCCCAGGCGATGACAGCCTGAGTGGTACGTTTGAAGACGATCAACTCTATATTCTTACTGGTAGAGACACGGTCAATGCCCTTGATGGCAATGATCACATCAACGTCACCGACAACGCCAACACAGATTCCATTGATGGCGGAAATGGTTGGGATAGCTTGAACATCGTGCCAGACGGTTCTGTTGTCAATCTAGGCGCCAACATTAAAAACATTGAGCACATTAGCTTGATCGGTGCTGGTTATGCTGGCAACCAGATAGTCAATATCTCAGAGTCAGCTTTTACGACCGCGAACAATGCCTCGATGTCTGTCTACACGGCAGACCAAGCAGGCACAGTGATTAACTTCAAAGTCGACGCCAATGGTTTGTCGTCGCAGCACACACTTTGGTTCAACACCAATGGCTCTGGTAACGACACCTTGATAGGCGGCGCAGGCGGCGATAACTTCGAGGGTGGCGGAGGCAATGACTCGCTCGTGGGTGGTCTGGGTACCGACGTCGCTGTGTATCAGTTGGGCAATGTTCAAGGCACTTTGGGTGTGACTGGCAATGCTGCCAACGGCTGGACGCTCAGCGCTGGCTCACAGGCCTTGCTCAAAATACAAGCGAGCACAAGCACGGGCAACTGGACCATCACAGACCTGCGAGATCCGAGCCAAATTGCTGCCTACAGCGGCCCCTTCGGAGCAGATACCCTCAGCGGAGTTGAACAGATCAAGCTCAACGCAACCGACACCAATGGCACATCGTCGCAAGTTGGCGGCTTCACATTGGGCGGAACGCAAAGTGCACCCACACTCATTGCCAATTGGGGAACAACTGGAGATGACAGTCTGACAGGTACAGCTAGCGACGATCAGATCTATGCTTTGACTGGCAAAGACACGATCAATGCATTGGCGGGCAACGACACTCTCTATTTGAGCGACGATGCCAACGCAGACAACATCGATGGTGGCTACGGTTACGACACATTGAACATCAACGCCAACGGCGCTGGGGTCGGCTTGAGCGGTAACTTGAGCTCTATCGAGAAAGTCAACATCAATACATCAGGTGTGCTAACAGGTCAGTCGCAGACGGTGATCATCAGTGACGGCGCTTTCCAGCAGGATTTGTATGGCACCGGGGTCCTAGGCGCTACTGTTTACCCCTTTAGTGGTGTGTCGTTGAACGGTTCAGGCAGCATAGCCCTCAATATTGATGCGCACAATTTGAGTGTGGGCCACGCCATTAACGTGAACACAGACACCAGCGGCAACGACACCTTTGTGGGTGGCGCGGGCGACGACATCTTCCGCGTCAATGCAGGTAACGACAGCGTTGACGGCGGCGCAGGCAGCGACACGGCGGTGTACCACTTTGGTAATTTGGCTTTGTCGGGGTTGAGCTTGACGGGCAATGCCTCAACAGGCTGGGTGCTCAAGTCGGGCACGACAAATCTGCTGAACTTGAGCGCATTAGGCGACGGCTCGATTCAAGTGGTGGACGCACGCACCAGCGTGGCGAGTGGTTCGAGTGCGTTTGGCACGGATGTACTGAAAGGCATTGAGCAGATTTCGCTCACATTCAATGATGCCGAGGTCGGCGCACGGATGCCTGCACAAATAAAGGTGGACAACTTGGGCGACTCGGCAAGCCTGAGTTTAAATATCTTGCAAAACTACATCCTAGGCACTGCAACAGGCGAGGTCATCAATGGCAGCGATGCGGCAGACTTGATCGTGGCCGGCGCTGGCAATGACACGGTGTATGGCGGTGCAGGAGGTAATTTAAATACAGCCGAGAATATTTACGGTGGTGCTGGTGACGACTACTTAGACGGTGGCTTGGGCTGGAATGTACTTTACGGTGGTGCGGGTAATGACACCTTGACGGGCGGGCAAGGTGGAGCGCTTTGGACCACATCACTCACCCCTGACCGGAATTCAGCTAGTTATGGCAACTTGACCACTGGTGTCACGGTAACGCTGGGTAGCAGCAACGCAGCGGGTGCTGCTGTGAACAACCAAGGCACAGTGTCGGGGGACGCAAGCGTCGGCACAGACACATTGATCGCGATTGACCGAGTTATTGGTTCATCAGGTGACGATACCTACATTGTTTACAAGAACTGGTACGGCTCACAACATAAAAACTGGTACCAAGCGGGAGTCCTAGGTCAGGGCAGCGGCTTTACCGGCGGCGGTGGCGACGACACCATCACAGGCAACGGCTTTACGAACTTGGCATTCACAGATGCGCTGTCTGGTGTCAATGCCAACATTGTTACGGGCATCGCCACGGGCGGTGGCATTGGCACCGATCGTTTTACTGGCGTGAACTCACTGCAAGGCTCGCGGTTTAACGACACCTTGGTTGGCGGTGCTGCCGATGATTTTTTTGGTCCTGGTGTCGGCAATGACTTGGTTGATGGCGGTGAAGGTTCTGACACCGTTGCTTATGTCAACGAGTCGGTCACAGAGGGCGTCACCGTTGACCTCTCGATTACCGGCCCACAGCTCATTAACGCAGCTGCAGGTTGGGACACGCTCACGAGCATTGAGAATGTGGTGGGCTCAACGCTAGCAGATCGACTCACTGGCTCGTCGGGTGACAACAAGTTTGAAGGGGGCTTAGGCGACGACACGATCGATGGTGGTGCAGGCACTGACACCGTCAT
>JACCDH011019892.1_pt1 | contig 10103 bp, 9 predicted proteins | sample 7442481 | NCBI WGS metagenome assembly JACCDH01 (sample SAMN15323433, study PRJNA562643) | freshwater metagenome | isolation source: river surface water | place: USA:Blue River Watershed | collected 2017-08-15
CTCCACATTTTCCGATTTATATGGATTATTCATCCACCACGCCAGTTGATCCTCGTGTGGCTGACAAAATGATTCCTTATTTACGCGAGCAATTTGGTAATCCTGCTTCACGCAGCCATATGTATGGCTGGAGTGCAGAGAAAGCCGTTGAAGAAGCGCGTGCTCAAGTTGCTGCTTTGGTGAATGCAGATCCACGCGAAATTATTTGGACTTCAGGTGCAACCGAAGGTAATAACCTTGCGCTCAAAGGTGCGGCGCATTTTTATCAAACCAAAGGCAAGCACATCATTACCGTCAAGACTGAACATAAAGCTGTCTTAGACACCGTGCGTGAACTCGAACGTCAAGGATTTGAAGCGACCTATTTGCAGCCGCAAGATAATGGCTTGATCACCATTGAACAATTAGCAGCAGCGATTCGTCCTGATACGATTTTAGTTTCAGTAATGTGGGTGAATAATGAAATCGGCGTGATTCAACCCATCGATGAAATTGGTGAGCTGTGCCGTAGTAAAGGCATTATTTTTCATTCCGATGCAGCACAAGCTACTGGTAAAACACCTATCGATTTAGAAAAAACCAAAGTTGATTTGGTGACCTTTACTGCGCACAAATCATATGGCCCTAAAGGTGTGGGTGCTTTATATGTACGTCGTAAACCACGTGTACGTTTAGAAGCGCAAATGCATGGTGGTGGTCATGAGCGTGGTCTGCGTTCAGGTACGTTAGCAACGCATCAAATTGTTGGTATGGGTGAAGCCTTTCGTTTAGCAAAAGAAGAGATGGATACCGAGATCACTCGTATCCGTGCATTGCGTGATCGTCTCGCAAAAGGCTTGAGTGAAATGGAAGAAGTGTATGTGAATGGCGACATGGAACATCGTGTGCCGCATAACCTGAATGTGAGTTTTAACTATGTGGAAGGTGAATCTTTGATTATGGCGATTAAAGATATCGCTGTTTCTTCGGGCTCAGCTTGTACTTCAGCTAGCTTAGAACCTTCCTATGTATTGCGTGCTTTGGGTCGTAGTGATGAACTGGCACACAGCTCAATTCGTTTTACCTTCGGTCGTTTTACAACGAATGAAGATGTAGATTTCACGATTGATCTGATTAAAAAGAAGGTTGAAAAATTACGTGAACTATCACCGCTTTGGGATATGCATAAAGAAGGTATTGATATCAGCAAAATTCAGTGGGCAGCCCACTAACCAAATACATTGAGGAAATCATCATGGCTTATTCAGATAAAGTTTTAGATCATTACGAAAATCCACGCAATGTCGGTGCCTTTCAAAAAGATGACGACACAGTTGGTACAGGTATGGTCGGTGCACCTGCTTGTGGTGATGTCATGAAATTACAAATCAAGGTTGGTGCGGATGGCATCATTGAAGATGCAAAGTTCAAAACCTATGGTTGTGGTTCGGCGATTGCTTCTTCTTCATTGGTAACCGAATGGGTAAAAGGTAAAACGCTGGATCAAGCACTCTCCATTAAGAATACGCAAATTGCGGAAGAGTTGGCACTGCCTCCTGTAAAAATCCATTGCTCTATTCTTGCAGAAGATGCGATTAAAGCAGCAGTAGAAGATTACAAAGCACGTCACAACGGTGAGTCGACTGCAGCTGCTTAGGAATTCACTAGGTTACGCAGTCATCAGCGATACATCGTTTAAGAAAGAGAAAATTCACTATGTCTATCACTCTCACAGAAAAAGCAGCTAAGCATGTTTCGCGCTTTCTGGAAAAGCGTGGCAAGGGAATAGGTTTACGTTTTGGTGTACGTACTACTGGATGCTCTGGTTTGGCGTATAAACTGGAATATGTGGACGACAGCGAACAAGAAGATGCTGTATTTGAATCCCACGGTATTAAGGTGTTTGTTGATCCAAAAAGCTTGCCTTATATCGATGGTACAGAGTTAGATTTTGCGCGTGAAGGTTTGAATGAGGGATTTAAATTCCGTAATCCTAATGTGAAAGATGAATGTGGATGTGGAGAGAGTTTCACCATTTAAAATTGAGTGAGACTTCATTTTTTAAGCCTGTTGAAGTAGTGACAGGCTTTTGTTTTAGAAGACCATGCAAAACCATTTCGCTTTATTTAATTTGCCAGCAGAGTTTGCGTTAGATAGCGTGCAACTTGATGCTGCTTATCGCGAAGTGCAAAACAAAGTGCATCCGGATAAATTTGTGTCTGCACCCGACGCAGAAAAAAGAGTGGCAATGCAATGGGCAACGCGTGCTAATGAAGCTTATCAAATATTGAAAAGCCCATTTCGTCGAGCTGCTTATCTGGTTGAGTTAAATGGTATTGATCTGCAAGTGGAATCGAATACTGCTATGCCACGCGCATTTTTAATGCAGCAAATGGAATGGCGTGAACTGCTTGAAAAAGCGCGTGCACAGCGTGAGTTATCTACATTAGAAAAACTCGAATCTGAATTAAGCACAGCACGCAAAGAGCAGCTAGTTGAGATTGCGCGTCAGCTGGAAGAAAAACATTATGCACAAGCCGGTGAGAGTGTACGCCAGCTGATGTTCTTAGAAAAATTCGCTGATGAAGTGTCGCAGGCTTTTGAAGCACTCGAGGCTTAAACGCTGACCTTTATTATTTCAATCTTTAGTTAGCTTTTATGGCACTTCTGCAAATTTCCGAACCTGGCATGTCTACCGCGCCACATCAACACAGATTAGCTGTGGGGATAGATTTAGGTACGACGAATTCTTTAGTCGCGACGGTACGCAATAGCATTCCTGAAGTGTTGAGTGATGAAGAAGGCCATGATTTGTTGCCTTCCATCGTACGTTATTTGCCTACTGGTTTTGCCAACATAGGTTATGCAGCACAGGCAGCACAAACGACTGATCCTAAAAACACCATCGTCTCTGTGAAGCGTTTTATGGGTCGTGGACTTAAAGATATCGCTCATGTTGAGAACATGCCTTACGACTTTATCGATGCACCCGGCATGGTGCAACTGCGAACAGTGGCGGGTATAAAAAGTCCTATAGAAATTTCTGCTGAAATCTTAGCCACCTTGCGTCAGCGTGCTGAAGATGCACTTGGTGATGAATTAGTTGGTGCAGTGATTACAGTGCCTGCTTATTTTGATGATGCACAGCGTCAGGCCACCAAAGATGCTGCCAAACTTGCCGGCTTAAATGTATTGCGTTTGTTAAATGAACCGACTGCGGCTGCAATTGCTTACGGCTTAGATCATGGTTCTGAAGGTGTCTATGCTGTCTATGATTTAGGTGGTGGTACGTTTGATATTTCGATCTTGAAATTATCTAAAGGTGTATTTGAAGTCATGGCCACTGGCGGAGATTCCGCTCTCGGTGGAGATGATTTTGATCATCGTTTATTTTGCTGGATCATAGAGCAATCACATTTGTCCCCACTCTCTGATGAAGATACACGTGTCTTAATGGTGAAGTCGCGTGAAGCAAAAGAGACATTGTCTACGCATAGCGAAACGCATATCGATGCTGTGTTAAGTTCAGGTGAAGAAGTTAGATTGACGATAACTGCTGCTGAATTTGTGGAAATCACAAGTCACTTAGTGAGCAAAACATTAGCGCCGTGTCGTAAAGCGATTCGTGATGCAGGACTGGTAGTTGATGAGATTGATGGTGTGGTGTTGGTAGGTGGTTCTACCCGTATGCCACAGATACGTAAAGCAGTAGGGGATTATTTTCAAACTATTCCTCTTGCGAATATTGATCCCGACAAGGTGGTGGCATTAGGTGCTGCTGTTCAAGCGAATCTGTTAGCAGGCAATAGAAATCCAGGCGACGACTGGTTACTGTTAGATGTGACACCTTTATCACTTGGCATTGAGACTATGGGTGGTTTGGTTGAGAAAGTCATCCCTCGAAATTCCACCATACCTTGTGCGCGCGCTCAGGAATTCACCACCTTTAAAGATGGACAGACTGCACTGTCAGTACATATTCTTCAGGGTGAACGTGAGTTAGTCACTGATAATCGTTCGCTGGCACGTTTTGAATTACGTGGTATTCCCCCTATGGTGGCGGGTGCAGCCAGAATACGTGTCACCTATCAAGTGGATGCAGATGGATTGCTATCCGTAGCAGCACGTGAAATGCATTCAGGTGTAGAAGCATCCATCATTGTGAAGCCTTCCTATGGATTAGCAGATGATGAAATTGCACGCATGTTGCAAGATTCTTATGGTGCAGCTGATGAAGATATGAAGCACCGTGCTTTGCGTGAAGAGCAAGTTGAAGCTGAACGCATAGTTTTAGCGACTGAGTCTGCGCTGGCTTTAGATCAGGATTTATTATCTGCCTCTGAAAAAGATAGCATTCATAGCTTGTTAAATGATGTCAGAGAAAAATCGCAGGGTAATGATCATCACTTGATTAAAGCAGCAGTAGAAGCACTTGCAAAAGGAACGGAAGATTTTGCGGCAAGACGTATGGATAGAAATGTACGGAATGCATTAACTGGTCGTAAACTCGATGAGATTGCTTGATAAATAAAACGGAAGAATATTGTGCCTCAAATCGTCGTATTACCTCATGAAGTGTTGTGCCCTGATGGCGCAGTGTTAGAAGTTGCTGCTGGTGTTTCTGTTTGCGATGCCTTGCTAGAGAATGATATTGAAATTGAACATGCTTGTGAAAAATCTTGTGCATGTACGACTTGCCATGTCATCGTGCGTGAAGGCTTTCAGTCTTTGAATGAAGCAGAGGACAAAGAAGAAGATTTACTCGACATGGCATGGGGTTTGGAAGCGCAATCACGTCTTTCTTGTCAGGCTATCGTCGCTAGTGAAAATTTAGTTGTTGAGATTCCCAAATACACTATTAATCACGCACGCGAAAATCATTAATTCATCACAAAAGTAACCCGTAGCTAATGTGAGCTCTGCGATTCTTCACTCACAATATCAGAATCATCTGCTTCATTTTCATTTGATATATCTGATACATCAGAAGAAGATGAAGAGCTATTGATTAATGCAGCATGCATATAACTAGCCTCTTTAGTTTTAGATTCAGTATCAGTTTGAGTTTGAGTTTGTGTTTGAGTTTCAATAAATTCTTCCGGCGTCTTAGATCCTTCGGATTCATCAGGCGTCACTAAGACTTGACTCAACAGTAATGTAGCCTCTCTTTGTTTAAGAACGGGCTCACTCCAACCTTTACCTTGCATCAATTCATAAATCAAATCACGTTGTTGAGCAAAGATAGAATAGCAAGCTTGTGCAATACAAGCTGCAGGCATGATAGCCATACCTTTATCTCTCAAATAAAAATACAGTGCGTTTCGACATGAACTAAGAAAAAATCGTACGGTTGTTTTTTCTGTGATTTTAAAACAATCTGGTTTTTGTACTCCTACATTGGGTCGTAACAATGATTTATCTGATTCGTTAAGACCAACATTGTTTGATGCGAGATAAGCGATTGAGCATGCATTAACAGAGCCTCTTACCGTGTTGGCAAGTCCTCCTACAATTAACGGTATCCATAATTCTATGAATTTTGTTGAGTCTACCGGGGGTTGTAATGCACCAGAGACGACGCCATTTAATAGTACGGTAGCAGCAGTATAAAAAGGTAGACCAATTAACAGTGCTGCAGCATTGCCTTTAAAACTTAAGACATGTTTATCAACTGAGGGTCCTAGTTGTTCTAGCGAGGCTTTGCAAAGTTCAATAATGCTAGATTCGAAAAGTAGAGCAATGCTGCGTGCTGCAATATGGCTCTCTTGCGGGCTCCATGATGAGATCATCATGCCAGCACCCGTTGCGCTATAGGCGACTGCTGCAGTGAATGCTAATGCTTTAAATCCTTCAGTTGTGTTTTCATCATAGTGTTTTTTATGACCACAAAATTTCAATAGTGACGCTACTGCTACAGCAGCACTACAACTTGCAAGAACAACCACAGGTTGAAATGATCCATAAGCAGAAATACCTGCACCAGCAGCGGTAACGCTCAGAGTGCAAATTGCTAATGCGGTTTTTTGTGACATCGTTTTATGGCCTATATGATGGCGACCTATTAAAAAGGCTTGGGTACCTGCAGTAATCGCACCTATCCCACCTGCAATAGCTCTTAAAGGTGCTTCAGCACCTATTATGCTTGTTAAGCCAGATAGCACTGCTAATCCTGTAGTTCTACCGAAAAATTGACCTGCAAAATCTTTTGTTCCATGTGTGACTGCTGCAATGAGAACAGGTTTTTTTATTGATGGTGTAGGCTGTTGTAAAGGAAGTGAAGGTCGTGCTATCGGATCGCTTGCAGGTATTTGATTATGGGTTAAATTTTTGATTGAAGATGGAATAGAGTGCATAGCGAATTTTTAAGATTGAGATTAAACAGTAAAAAAATGCAGTTGATCTTTTGAGCTAGATGGATAATTCATGAAGAAAATAATCATCACGCCATTCACTAGCCTTGCTGGCTGCATGCTGAATCAAACGTAAAATATTTTCTGCTGCAAGATCTTTAATGCGATATTGAAAAATGACAGCGCCAGATTCTGGATCTATGCCTATGCGCTCAAAATAGGTTTGTGGCATGAGCAGGTTGATTTCAAGCAGGCGAGTGAGAATTGCTGCATTATTTTCTTTAGGCGGTACGCCGTAATGCACATAGATTGAAAGTGATTCCGCGTCATCTTTTGTAGGAAGTAGTGTGACTGGAATATCACGCCATAATAAAGTGCCATGCTCAAGCATGTTAGTCAGCGATGATTCAAGCTGCGCGAGCTGACAAAGCTCAGTTAAAAATTTTATCTGATGCGGCGACCACATTTTTACCTCCCATGAATTCTTTGTTTTAGCTCTTGGTGTCATTTGAAACGCAACCCTGAGTAACTCGTATTCACTGGTAATTCCCGATTCGCTCCCTAATTTTTTATTACAAAACAATGACATACGATGTCTTTATGTTTTATCAAGGACGAAAAAAAACCTCCGAGTTTTGAATTCGGAGGTTGTATGAAGCAGTTTAAAAAAATCGTTAATCTTCGCGTCGTAAATGTGGGAATAAAATCACATCACGAATATTCGGTGAATCAGTAATTAACATCATCAATCTATCAATGCCGATACCGCAACCACCAGTTGGCGGCATACCGTATTCCAGAGCACGAATGTAATCAGCGTCGTAATACATGGCTTCATCATCACCAGCTTTTTTCGCAGCGACTTGTGCATGAAAACGCGCGGCTTGATCTTCAGCGTCATTTAATTCAGAAAAGCCATTCGCTATTTCACGACCCGTCATGAATAATTCAAAGCGCTCAGTAATGCCAGGCACGGTATCGGAAGCTCGAGCAAGTGGAGAAACTTCAACCGGATAATCAATGATGTATGTCGGCTCCCACAATTGAGCTTCAGCTGTTTCTTCAAACAAGCCTAATTGCAGTGCACCTAAACCTGCGTGAGCATGCGGTTTCACGCCAAATTTTTTCAGTTCAGCTTTGAGGAAGGTCTCATCATGCAATTGCTCATGTGTGTATTGCGGTGCGAACTTATTAATTGCCTGCACAATCGTCATTCTATGAAAAGGCTGTGACAGATCGAGATCACGACCTTGATAGCTGAGCTTAGCCGTGCCATGTGCATCCACCGCTGCCTGACGAATCACCGCTTCTGTGAAATCCATCAGCCATTTGTAATCGACATAGGCTGCATAAAATTCCATCATCGTGAATTCAGGGTTGTGTCGTGGTGACACACCTTCATTACGGAAATTGCGGTTCACTTCAAACACACGATCAAAACCACCAACCACTAAGCGCTTGAGATACAACTCAGGTGCGATACGCAAAAACATTTCCATGTCCAGCGCATTATGGTGGGTGATGAATGGCTTAGCCGCTGCACCACCTGGAATCACATGCAACATCGGTGTTTCCACTTCCATGAAATCATGGCTATCCATGAAACGACGGATAGAGGACATCGCAGCAGTACGCGCTTTAAAAGTGCGGCGCGTTTCTTCATTCATGATCAGATCAACATAGCGCTGACGATATTTCGTTTCTTGATCAGACAGACCATGAAATTTATCAGGCAGAGGACGTAATGATTTTGTGAGTAAACGCAGCGTAGTGACTTTGACAGATAACTCACCTGTTTTAGTTTTGAAGAGCGTACCTTCTGCGCCAAGTATGTCGCCAATGTCATAATGCTTGAAGGCTTCATGCGCTGCTTCACCGATAGATTCGTTGGTGATGTAAAGCTGTATACGACCATCAGCTCTATCACCTGATGCATCTTGAATCGTAGCGAATGAAGCCTTACCCATCACACGCTTTAACATCATACGACCTGCCACCACGACATGAACGGGATGCGCCTCTAAATGTTCGCGTTCTGCTTGACCATGTTGGTCATGCAAATCTGCAGCTTTATTCTGAGGTTTGAAATCATTGGGGAAAGCGATACCTTGTTCACGTAGTGCCGCGAGTTTTGCGCGTCGCTCAGCAATGATGGAATTTTCGTCTTTTTCTTCCTGCAGACCTTCGTATTTATCAGTCATCATAATGATCGTGTTCAAACGCCTTGTTTTAATGAGGCAGCGATAAAGTCATCTAGATCGCCGTCGAGTACCGCTTTAGTATTCCCAACTTCATAGTTGGTACGTAAATCTTTGATACGGGATTGGTCTAATACATAAGAACGGATTTGATGTCCCCAACCGATATCTGTTTTTGAATCTTCCAATTTTTGTTGCTCACTCATGCGCTTACGTAATTCATGTTCAAACAAACGTGATTTCAGCATCGCCCATGCTTCAGCGCGATTTCTATGTTGACTACGATCGTTTTGACATTGCACGACAATTCCAGTCGGGCCATGAGTTAAACGCACAGCAGAATCAGTTTTATTAATGTGCTGACCACCTGCACCAGATGCGCGATAGGTATCGATGCGTACATCAGCAGGATTGATATCAATCTCTATCGATTCATCAACTTCAGGATAGACAAATAAACTCGAGAAAGAAGTATGACGACCGTTGGCTGAATCAAAAGGGGATTTACGTACTAGACGATGGACACCTGTTTCGGTGCGTAGAAAACCGTAGGCATATTCGCCTTCAATTTTTAGCGTGGCAGTTTTAATACCGGCTACGTCACCATCGGATTGTTCCAGAATTTCTGCTTTAAAGCCTTTGCGTTCTGCGTAGCGTAAGTACTGACGCAATAACATCGAAGCCCAGTCTTGCGCTTCAGTGCCGCCAGCGCCCGCTTGAATATCGACAAAGCAGTTGTTCTTATCCAGAGGATTAGAAAACATACGGCGAAACTCCATGAGCTCCACTTGCTTTTGTAAGTCATGTGTATCCGTCTCAACCGCAACTAAGGTCTCTTCATCATTCTCATCTTTAGCCATGCCAAATAAATCGGCAGCATCTCGCAAGCCACTGGCAATCGTGGTTAATGAATCGACAACGGCTTCTAAGGATTTTTTTTCTTTGCCAAGATCCTGTGCGCGTTTGGGGTCTTCCCAGACTTTAGGATCTTCGAGTTCGGCGTTGACTTGTTCGAGCTTCTCTAACTTCAGATCGAAGTCAAAGATACCTCCGCAGGTCAGATTCGCGTGCTGACAAGTCGGTCAAGAGCGAAGAGAGGGCGTTTAGACGTTCAGCTTCCATGGATTTTAAGGCTCGCAGTAAAGCCCGAGATTATACCTGAGTGAGGTTTTTCAGACGGGGTAAGCCAAGTGAGTTTGTGATGCGAGAAGTTTGCTGAGGAATGAGGAAAATGAAATAAAACTGAGTCAATAAATTAATGAGGATGCGCTTTATTCACCACCGGATGGTGAGCCAACAGAAGATGATTCTGATGAAATAGTAGATTTTTCAGAAGCGGTATCAGGTTGTACAGTCTGGGTGTTTGAATAGTCATAAAACGGCTGAAAAGAATTTGTGAAATGCCTAAATTGAAAACCTCTAGTTACACCATTGAGAGAGGGAATATCTGTTTTATTTGCTATGAAGGTCGGTCCTAGATGTTGTGGTATTCCTACTTTTTCTGAAGTAAAAAAATTAGCTAATCGAGCTATTTTCTTTTGATTTTTTTCACCACTGACGATATCGCCTTTTTGAC
>JACCDH010195357.1_pt1 | contig 10098 bp, 10 predicted proteins | sample 7442481 | NCBI WGS metagenome assembly JACCDH01 (sample SAMN15323433, study PRJNA562643) | freshwater metagenome | isolation source: river surface water | place: USA:Blue River Watershed | collected 2017-08-15
GTCACGTACGCAATTTTCTGGCTCACTTGCTCTCTCCTTGAGGTTTCTCTGGGTAAGGACGTGGATCATGCACGCGCCCGATAGGCGTCACGCACTGTTTCTTTTTACGCCGGTCAAACACGTTCCACAGCGAGGGAAACCCCCATGCCGCCGCCGATGCACAGCGCAGCCAGGCCTTTGCCGGCCTGGCGCCGCTGCATCTCGTGCAGCAGGGTGACCAGGATGCGGCAGCCCGAGGCGCCGATGGGGTGGCCGATGGCGATGGCGCCGCCGTTGACGTTGACACGGGCCGGGTCGATATCGAGCGCCTTGTTGACGGCGCAGGCCTGGGCGGCAAAGGCCTCATTGAGCTCGAAGAGGTCGACGTCCTGGGCCTTCCAGCCGGCCCGCTCCAGGGCCTTGCGCGAGGCCGGCACCGGACCCATGCCCATGGTGGCCGGGTCCAGCCCCGAGGTGCCGAAGGCAGCGATGCGCGCCAGGGGCTTGAGGCCCAGGGCCGCCGCCTTGCGGGCGCTCATGACCACCACGGCCGCGGCGCCGTCGTTGATGCCCGACGCGTTGCCGGCAGTGACCGAGCCGGCCTTGTCGAAGGCCGGGCGCAGGCCGGCCAGGGCCTCGGCGTTGGTCTTCTTGTTGATGAATTCGTCGCTGTCGAAGACGACCGGGTCACCCTTGCGCTGCGGAATGCTGACCCCGACGATCTCGTCCTTGAACCTGCCCGCCTCCTGGGCGGCAGCCGCCTTCTGCTGGCTGGCCAGAGCGAGCGCGTCCTGCATGTCGCGGGAGATGCCGTGGGCCTTGGCCACGTTCTCGGCGGTGATGCCCATGTGGTACTGGTTGTAGACGTCCCACAGACCGTCCACGATCATGGTGTCGACCATCTTCCAGTCGCCCATGCGCTGGCCGTCGCGCGAACCCATGAGGACGTGCGGCGAGGCACTCATGTTCTCCTGGCCGCCGGCCACGACGATCTCGCTGTCGCCATAGGCGATGGCCTGCGCCGCGAGCATCACGGCCTTCAGGCCCGAGCCGCACACCGCGTTGATGGTCAGGCCCGGCACCTCCTTGGGGAGGCCGGCCTTGATCAGGGCCTGCCGGGCCGGGTTCTGGCCCGCGCCGGCCGCCAGCACCTGGCCCATGATCACCTCGCCCACCTGGGCGGGGTCGAGCCGGGCGCGAGCGATCGCCTCGCGAATCACGGTGGCACCCAACTCGGGGGCGGCCACCTTGGCCAGCGTTCCGCCGAACTTGCCGACGGCGGTACGGGCTGCCGAGACGATGACGATGTCTTCCATGGAACCTCTCTCCTTCTTCTGAAAATCTGCTGAAAAAATTCAGGCCTTGGCCTTCACGTAGCGGCCGGGCGCTGGCTCGATCGCCTTGTGCTTGCCACCCCCGTAGGCCTTGGGCGCCGCCACCTGCTTGCCCGCCAGCGGCTTGAGCCAGGCGTACCAGTCGGTCCACCAGCTGCCCGGGTGCTCCTTGGCCCCCGCCAGCCACTCGCCGTGGGTCTTGGGCAGCTTGGCATGGGTCCAGTACGAGCGCTTGCCCTTGGCCGGCGGGTTGATCACGCCGGCGATATGGCCCGAGGCGCCCATGACGAAGCGCTTGGGGCCCGGCAGGTGCTGCACGGTGGCATAGGCGCCTTCGATGGGAACGATGTGGTCCTCCCGGGAGCCGTAGATGTAGGCCGGGATGTCGACCTTGCGCAGGTCGATCTTCTCGCCACAGACCGTGGCCTTGCCGGGCTTGACCAGGTTGTTCTCGAAGTAGGTGTTGCGCAGGTACCAGGCGTACATCGGACCCGGCAGGTTGGTGGAGTCGCTGTTCCAGTACAACAGGTCGAAGGGTGGCGGCGTCTCGCCCTTGAGGTAGTTGCCCACCACGTAGTTCCACACCAGGTCATTCGGACGCAGGAAGCTGAAGGTCGACGCCAGGTCCTGCCCCTTGAGCAATCCGCCCTGCGCCATCTGCTGCTCGCGGAACTTCACGAAGTGCTCGTCGATGAAGACATCGAGGATGCCGGTGTCGCTGAAATCCAGGAAGGTGGTGAGGAAGGTGACCGAGGCCACCGGCTTCTTGCCGCGCGCGGCCAGTACCGCCAGCGCCGTGCCCAGGATGGTGCCGCCCACGCAGAAGCCCAGGGCGTTGATCTCCTTGGCCTTGGCGATCTCCTGCACCACCTCGATCGCGCGGATCGCGCCCTGTCCGATGTAGTCATCCCAGGTGGTGTTGCGCATCGACTCGTCGGGGTTGCGCCAGCTCACGAGGAAGGTGCGATGACCCTGCTCCACCAGGTGGCGCACGAAGGAGTTCTCCGGCTGCAGGTCCAGGATGTAGAACTTGTTGATGCAAGGCGGCACCACCAGGAAGGGGCGCTCGTACACCTTGGCCGTCGTGGGCTTGTACTCGATCAACTGGAACAGCTCGTTCTCGAAGACCACCGCGCCCTCGGTGGTGCCGACATTGCGGCCGACTTCGAACTGGCTCTCGTCGGTCATGGACAGGTGGCCCTGCTGGATGTCCTTCCACAGGTTCTGCAGGCCGCGGGCAATGCTCTCGCCCTGGGTCTCGATGGCCTTCTTCTGCGCCTCGGCGTTCAGGGCCAGGAAATTGCTCGGGGCCGAGGCCGCCAGCCACTGTTCGACGGAGAAGCGCAGGCGGGACTTGGTCTTCTCGTCGGCATCGGTGGCCTCCACCAGCCCCAGCAGGGTGCGGGCATTGAGCAGGTACACCGAGGCGGAGAACGCCGACATCGGGTTCTGGGCCCAGGCGTCGTGGGCAAAGCGCCGGTCCTTGGCGCCGGGGTTGACGTTCAGGCCCTGGTTCCATAACTCGGTGGCCTCGCGCACATAGGCCTGCTGCAGGGCCATCAGCTTGTCGGGCGAGAAACCCAGCGCCGGCAGCACGCCCGCCGGGCGGCCCGCGCCACCGGTGCTCAGGGACTGGAAGGATTCCATCGCCTTTTTCCAGCTCTCGCCAAGGTTTTGCTGGAACTGGCTCGCGGCCTTGGTCCAATCTGCTCGAGAATCCATGGGGGATGACTCCTGCCTTCCGAATCGTGGGGGGTCGAGTATCCCATTTGCCCTATGGGGCTCCAAGCCCGGCGGCACCACAGTTCATGTACCTCATCGCGATCGGCTGGCTCTACGTGGCGCTCATGATGGCCGTGGCCGAGGCCAGCAATACGAACGGATCCGTCCTGGGGGCGGTGATCACCTTTGTCCTATACGGGCTGGCTCCCACGGCGCTCCTGATGTACATCCTGGGAACGCCCGCGCGCAAGCGGGCCCGCCAGGCCCAGGAGGCGGCGCAAGCGGCAGACGCCGCCCGTGCGGCATCGGGCTCACACCCGCCAGATGCTGGCAGCCAGCCGGCCGCTCACCCCGTCCCGCCGGTGCGAGAAGAACCGTGACCGCTGGGTGACGGTGCACCAGGCGGGGCTGCCGTCGTTGCCGTGGATCCGTTCGGGCGGCAGGCCCAGGGCCTGCAGGCGGTGACGCGCCAGGCCAGGCAGGTCGGCCAGCCACTTGCCGGTGGACTTGCCGGTGGACTGGTCGGCGGAGGCCGGGATGAAAAAGCGCACGCTCGCGGCATCGTCGTCGATGTAGGCCTGCCGGACCTCCGGCCCCACCTCGAATGCGGCCGGTCCGATGCAAGGCCCCAGCCAGGTCTGGGTGTGGGCCACCTGCAGCGGCTGCAGGGCCGACGCCAGCACGTGCTGGCCGCCCTCCCCCAGCAAGCCTCGCCAGCCGGCATGCGCCGCAGCCACCAGGCCGCTGTGCGTGTCCGCGAACAGCACCGGCAGGCAGTCAGCCACCATGATGGTGCAGGCCACCCCGCGCTCCCGGGTGAAGCAGGCATCGGCTTGCGTGCCGTCCGGGGTATCGGCATCGATCGCCACCCGCCCGGTGCCGTGCACCTGCTGAAGGAATACCGGCCGCACCCCCAGGGACTGCGCATACAGCCGGCGGTTGGCGGCGACCGACCCGGGGTCGTCGCCCACATGGTCGCCCAGGTTCAGGCTGTCCCAGGGCGCCCGAGACACCCCGCCAGCGCGGGTGCTGCAAAGCGCCTGCACGCTGGGGCCGACCGGCCACTGCGGGACGATGGCCTGCACAAGCCGGGACTCGGGCATCGCGTGAAACGCCTCAGGCCTCGTGGTCCGGGCAGCTCGAAGGCTGCGCCGCCTGGAAGGCCTCCAGGGCCATGCAGGCGTCAAATGCCGCCAGGGTCCGCGGCAGGCCGGCGAAGTCGACGTTGAACCGCTTCCCGTTGAAGATCTGCGGCACCAGGCAGCAGTCGGCCAGTGTCGGCGTGTCGCCGTAGCAGTAGGTACCCGGCGGAAGCTGGGCGAGCTCACGCTCGAAGGCCTCCAGGCCCGAGCGCACCCAGTGGCGGTACCAGGTGTTCTTGGCTTCCTCGCCCACCTGGAGTTCCTTGACCAGGTACTTGAGCACCCGCAGGTTGTTCAAGGGGTGGATCTCGCACGCGATGGACTGCGCCAGCGCCCGCACCCGGGCACGGCCGATCGCGTCAGCGGGCAGCAGCGGGGGCTGGGGATGGACTTCGTCCAGGTACTCGATGATCGCCATGGATTGCGACAGGGCCTGCTGGTTGTCCAGGACCAGCATGGGTACCAGGCCCGCCGGCGCAAGTGCCTGGAAGGGGGCCTTCGTGTGCTCGCCCTTGACCAGGTGAACGGGTACGTACTCGTAAGGCAGGCCCTTGAGCGCCAGCGCGATGCGCACGCGAAACGAGGCCGACGACCGGAAATAGTTGTACAGCTGCATGGCACGAGCATAAACCGGCGAGGGTCGCGCCTGTCGAGAGGCGCCGCAGCCCCCTGCCGCCTCACCGCGCGGCGGCGGTCGCCCGCTCACCCAGGAAGATCTCGACGCGCCGGTTGCGTGAACGCCCGGCGTCCGAGGCGTTGTCCGCGACGGGCTCGCGTTCACCGCGCCCGGCAACCATCAGCTGGCGGGGGTCGGCGCCACGGGCGGCCAGGTAGTCGCGGGTGGCCTGCGCCCGTTGCAGCGACAGGCGCTCGTTGAATTCATCGGTCCCGGTGCTGTCCGTGTGGCCGATGATCCGCACCTCGGTCTGGGGCTGGCCCTGCAAGCCGCGCGCAAAGGCATCAAGGACGGGACGCAGGTCGGGCTTGATATCCGCACGCCCGGTGTCAAACGAGATGTCGCTGGGGATGTCCAGCTTCAGCTGGTTGTCCGGCGTCTGGGACACGGCCACGCCGGTCCCGACCGTGGCGCGCTCCATGGTCTGGCGCGTCTGCTCCATCTGGCGCGACCAGACATAGCCCCCCAGCGCGCCCACCCCCGCGCCGATCGCGGCGCTGCGGGCGTTCCCGCCCAGGGCTGCGCCGGCAACCGCCCCCACCCCCGCGCCGATGGCGGTACGCCGCTGCGTGGGCGTCATGGCTTGGGGGTCCAGATTGGCACACCCGGTGGCGGCCAGGGCCAGTGCGACGAGGGACAGCCCCGCGAGGGACCCGAGACGGCAAGAGGCGAAGGTGCGCATGACACTGTGCTCCCGGAAGTGGGCGTGGACTGCCCACTGTAGGACGGGCTCGGGTGCCAGCCTGTGACCGAGTGTGTGCGCCGGTAAATGCCTCGAACAGGCGGGCGGGCACGGACGCGCGCAGGCCGCTCGGGCGGTGACGTCTATGATCCGGGCGGCGGCGCGGGCGGCCCGCGCGCCCGCACCTCCCGTCCGCCCGATCGAGGAAGAAGTCCGATGAATGCTCCGCACCCCATGGCCCAGGAACGCCAGGCGCTCTATCGCGAAATGGATGCCCTGCACCTCACCCCCCTGTGGGAGGTACTGCACGCCCTGGTCCCGCCGCAGCCGGCCACGCCCTGTGTACCTGCGCTGTGGCAGTACGAGGCGGTGCGCCCCTTCCTGATGCGTGCCGGCCAGGCCATCACCGCCGAGGAGGCGGTGCGGCGCGTGCTGATTCTCGAAAACCCGGCGCTGCGCGGGCAGTCGGCCATCACGCAATCGCTGTACGCGGGCCTGCAGTTGATCCTGCCGGGCGAGGTGGCCCCGAGCCACCGCCACACCCAGAGCGCACTGCGTTTCATCGTCGAGGGTGAAGGCGCCTACACCGCGGTCGATGGTGAGCGCACCACCATGCACCCGGGGGACTTCATCATCACACCGAGCTGGGCCTTCCACGACCATGGCAGCGAGGCCGCAGGCCCCGTGGTGTGGCTCGACGGCCTGGACATTCCCATGATCCGCTTCCTGGATGCCGGGTTCGCCCAGAACGGCACGCAGAAGGAGCAATCGATCGCGCGGCCCGAGGGCACCAGCTTCGCCCGCTACGGCCACAACATGGCGCCGGTGCGCCACGACGCCCCCTACGGCCAGACCTCGCCGATCTTCAGCTACCCCTACGCGCGCACCCGCGAGGCCCTGGAGCGCCTGGAGCGCGATGCGCCCCTGGACGCGTGGGAGGGCGTGAAGCTGCGGTACGTCAACCCGCAGACGGGCGGCTGGCCCATGCCGACGATGGCCACGTTCATGCAGAAGCTGCCCGCAGGATTCAGCGGCAAGGGCTGGCGCCAGACCGACGGCGCCGTCTACAGCGTCGTCGAGGGCAACGCCGTGATCCATGTACAGTCGCCCTCAGGCCAGGGCTGGCGCTTCGAGGCCTCGCCGCGCGACCACTTCGTCGTGCCCTCCTGGCACACGGCGCGCCTGGAGTCCGCCGCCGGCTGCGTGCTTTTCAGTTATTCCGACCGCCCGGTCCACCAGGCCCTGGGCATCCACCGCGAAGAAAGGTTGTCATGAGTTTCGTGTTCCCCCCGCCGGCCGCCGTGTCGGCGCCTGTCGTCGGCCGCACCGAGCGCTTCCCCGTCGCCCGCATCTACTGCGTCGGCCGCAACTACGAGGAACACGCCAAGGAGATGGGGTTCACCGGGCGCGAGCCGCCCTTCTTCTTCATGAAACCGGCCGACGCACTGGTGGTGGCCGACGCGGGTCAGACAGCCGCCATCCCCTACCCCCGCCAGACCAGCAACCTGCACCACGAGATCGAGCTGGTGGTGGCCATCGGCACCGGCGGGCGCAACATCCGCGCAGCCGATGCCCACAAGCACATCTTCGGCTACGCCGTGGGCCTGGACATGACGCGCCGCGACCTGCAAGGCGAGATGAAGAAGCAGGGCCGTCCCTGGGAAATCGGCAAGTCCTTCGACCACTCCGCCCCCATGGGCCCGATCACCCCCGCCGCCCAGGCCGGGGCCATCGATCAGGCCGCGATCTGGCTGCAGGTCAATGGCAAGGACCGCCAGCGCAGCAACGTCTCCAAACTGATCTGGAACATCGCCGAAACCATCGAACACCTGTCGGCGGCGTGGGACCTGCAGCCCGGGGACCTGATCTTCACCGGCACGCCCGAGGGTGTGGCGGCGGTGGTGGCGGGTGACACCCTGTCCGGCCATGTCGAGGGCCTCACGCCGATCACCGTCACGGTGCGCGCGGCCTGAGGCCACCAGCGCCTGGCGTCCCCAACGCACGGAACCTGCCCTGCGAGGAGCCTGCCCTTGAGAACCCTGGAACGATTGGCCAAGCTGTGCGCCATCCTGGCCGGCGTGCTGCTCACGGCCATCACCCTCATGACCTGTGTCAGCCTGATCGGCCGCAACACCACGGGCGCGACCCTGGTCGGTGACTTCGAACTCACCGGCATGGCCGCCGGCGCCGCCATCGCACTGTTCATGCCCTGGTGCCAGGTCACGCGCGGCAACATCATCGTGGACTTCTTCACCGCGCGCGCCAGCGAGCGCACCAACGCCGTCCTGGACCGCGTCGGCGCCCTGTGCCTGGGCCTGGCGATGGCCCTGCTGGCCTGGCGCACGACGCTGGGCGGGCTCAACGCCTGGAACTCCCAATCCGGCAGCATGATGCTGGGCTTTCCCGAGTGGATCGTCTACGCGCTGATGGTGCCGCCGCTGGTGCTCACCGCCCTGATCGGCGTGGGCCAGGCCCTCGCGGGCTTCTCCGAGGAGGTGCGCGAATGACGCCGCTGGCCCTCACGGTCCTGATCTTCGGCGTCATGCTGGCCATGATGGCGATCCGCATACCGATCGCCATCGCCATGTTCGGCGCCGGGGCGCTGGGCTACGTGCTGCAGGCCGGCTGGCTGCCCCTGGCCAACTTCCTGAACACGCAGGCCTTCGCGCGCTTTGCCAGCTACGACCTGTCCGTGATCCCCCTGTTCATCCTCATGGGGAATTTCGCGAGCCAGGGGGGCATCTCCAAGGCGCTGTTCGAATTCGCCAGCGTGGTGATGTCGCGCTTTCGCGGGGGCCTGGCCATGGCCTCGGTGATGGCGTGCGCCGCCTTCGGCGCGATCTGCGGGTCCTCGGTGGCCACAGCAGCCACCATCACCTCGGTGGCCCTGCCCGAGATGCGGCGCCACGGCTATTCGGGGCGGCTGGCCACTGGAGCCCTGGCCGCTGGCGGCACCCTGGGCATCCTGATTCCGCCCTCCGTGCCCCTGGTGATCTACGCCATCCTGGCCGAACAGAACATCGCCAAGCTCTTCGCCGCCGCCATGATCCCGGGCCTGATCGCCATGGTGGGCTACATGATCGCGATCGCGATCTACGTGCGGCTGGTCCCGGGCCATGCGCCCGAGCACGAGGACGACGCCCCGCGCCTGACCGCTGCAGTCCTGTGGGGCGTGCTGCCCATCGCGGTCATCTTCCTGCTGGTGTTCGGCGGCATCTATGGCGGCCTGTTCACCCCCACCGAGGGCGCGGCGGTGGGCGCGGCCGCCACCTTCGTGGCCGCCCTGGCCAAGCGCGAGATCGACTGGGCCAAGTTCAAGTACTGCTTCTACGCCACCGCCCAGGCCTCGGCCATGATCTTCATGATCTTCCTGGGCGCCGACCTGATGAACGCCGCGCTGGCCCTCACCCAGGTGCCCGCGCAGCTGGCGTCGGTGGTCAATGGCTGGGGCCTGCCGCCGCTGGCCGTGGTGGGGGCCATCCTGCTGTTCTACGTGGTGCTGGGCGCGGTGATGGACGAACTGTCCATGATCCTCCTGACCATCCCCATCTTCTTCCCGATGGTGATGGCCCTGGACTTCGGCATGCCGCCCGAGTCCGTGGCGATCTGGTTCGGCATCATGGTGCTCATGACGGTCGGCTTCGGCCTGCTGGCGCCCCCGGTGGGCCTGAACGTCTACGTGGTCAATGGCATGGCCAAGGACATCCCGATCGCCGAGAGCTACCGGGGCGTCATGCCGTTCCTGGCCAGCGACACCGTGCGCACCCTGCTGCTGCTGTTCTTCCCCGGCATTTCCCTGTGGCTGGTGCAGTACCTGGGGTGAGGACAGCGTTGAGGGAAAGTCCCCTGGCGGCGGGGGCGGCGCTCGGGTAAGTTGATGCCGTTTTTCTCCCCCGGAGCCTTCCATGATTCAACGCCGTACCGTCCTCAAATCGTCCGCCGCCGTCGCCCTGGGCGCGCCCGCCCTGTCTGCGCTGGCCCAGCAAACGGTCACCCTGAAGTTCCACACCTTCATGGCCCCCCAGTCCAACGTGTGGCTGGCGATGCACAAGGCCTGGATGGACAAGGTCGAAAAGGACTCGGGCGGCCGCATCAAGTTCGAGGCCTATCCGGCCATGCAGCTGGGGGGCACCCCGGTGCAGCTGTACGACCAGGCCCGCGATGGCGTGGTCGACATCATCTGGACCCTGCCTGGCAACACCGCGGGCCGCTTCCCGCGGGTGGAGGTGTTCGAACTGCCGTTCATGCTGACCAACGCCGAGGCCACCTCCAAGGCCTACTGGGAGTACGTGAACACCGTCGCGGCCGATGAATTCAAGGACACCCACGTGCTGGCCGTGAACGTGCACGGCCCGGGCATGTTCCACACCAAGGACAAGCAGATCAAGACCGTCAACGACGTGCGTGGCATGAAGCTGCGCGGTCCCACCCGCCAGGTCACGAAGATGCTGGGCCTGCTGGGCGCCACCCCGGTGGGCATGCCCCTGCCGCAGATTCCCGACGCCCTGTCCAAGGGAACGATCGAGGGCTGCGCCATCCCCTGGGAAGTGGTGCCCTCGGTCA
>JACCDH010763099.1_pt1 | contig 10098 bp, 9 predicted proteins | sample 7442481 | NCBI WGS metagenome assembly JACCDH01 (sample SAMN15323433, study PRJNA562643) | freshwater metagenome | isolation source: river surface water | place: USA:Blue River Watershed | collected 2017-08-15
CCCCGGATGAGTCGGCCTACGGTTGGGATTCCTCATTGAAGCACCCATCAGTGATAATCCTCCAGATTGACGTTGACAGCGTCCTGACCATCGAACTCAAATGTTATTCGCCAGTTGCCAGATACCGATACTGCATATTCGCCTTTGCGATCACCCTTGAGCGCATGAAATTTGTAACCGGGCAAACTCATATTCCGCAGGTCCCTGGTTCGAGTCCACGTCGGGGAGCCAGAATTCCTTGTTTTTGCAGGGCTTTTTCGACTCTCACTATAGCCCGCCGGCGAAAAGGCGGTCTCTGCGGTCAGGAGTCCGAAATGAGCTATCTCGCACTGGTATTACCAGTAAACCCCTCCGATTCTGCGCAGGACGACGCAGGACCTGAGCAGCCAGCGAATCTAGAGCGACCCTACAGCGAACCGATAGAAGGCATTTTAAGCACTTCTGAGTGCGCTCCGTCGCCGCTCGTTACTGATCCGCCCCCTACAGCGAAGCCAAAGCCTCAAAGTCGCAGCGGCCATCGACTTGTAGATGGCCCGCTGCTGCGAGAATTGCATGCGCTAGGGTATGGCGGCCGACTTCGGCAACGTCAAGAGTTGTTGAGATCCCGTAAACCACCGCGCAAGGACGATCTGCAGGCCTCGCTAATCAGTCAGACTAAAAAGCATGGCCATCAGCGACTTGAGCGCTCGCTGATGGCCGACCACTCAACAGAGTGCCCGCCCATTGCTCGGCGGTCTTCAGATCACGACCTCCTGTTGGCCAAAAAGACCTAGGGCTGGCTCATTCCTGCGCGCACGCGAATCATAGTTTCACCATCACGTGGCGCGCTACTGTGTAGTCCTCCAGCGCGTACATCGACATATCCTTGCCATAGCCAGAAGCTTTCAAGCCTCCGTGCGGCATCTCATTCACCAGCATGAAATGCGTGTTGATCCAGGTACAACCATATTGCAATTGACGCGCAATATTCATCGCACGTGACACGTCTTTGGTCCAGACGCTCGATGCCAAACCGTACTCGGAGTCATTCGCCCACTGAACTGCTTGCTCGTCGTCGGTGAAGCGGGTAATTGAGACTGCCGGACCGAATACCTCGCGACGAACAATCTCGTCATCTTGTAGCGCACCTGCGATCACCGTTGGCTCATAAAAGAAACCCGCGCCGGCACGAATCGTGCCGCCAGTCGTAATTTGCATATGACCGGCCATCTGCGCGCGCTCGACAAAGCTCGCCACTCGATTGCGTTGACGGTCAGAGATCAACGGACCAATCTCGACATCATCCTCATCCTGTGGTCCGACCTTGATACTTGCCACCGCAGCGGTGAGATCAGCCACCAAGTTTTCATAGATTTTTGGACCAGCATAAATCCGGCATGCCGCAGTACAGTCTTGACCCGCGTTGTAATAGCCGAACGTTCGGACACCCTCGACCACCGAGGCAAGATCAGCGTCGTCCAGCACAATCACCGGTGCCTTGCCGCCTAGCTCCAGATGCGTACGTTTCAAACTACCGGAGGCTGCTTGCAGAACCTTGCGCCCGGTGGCCACATCTCCTGTGATGGACACCATCCGGACCTTCGGGTGCTCCACCAGCACTTGCCCCACACTGCTACCCCTACCGCAAATCACGTTCAACACGCCCGGCGGCAAAATTTCTGCCGCCAGTTGCGCGAAATAAAGTGCGGTGAGTGGCGTTTGCTCACTGGGCTTGAGCACCACAGTATTTCCTGCGGCAATCGCAGGCGCTACCTTCCATGCTGCCATCAGCATCGGATAGTTCCATGGCGCGATCGAACCCACGACGCCTACCGGATCGCGCCGGATCATACTGGTGTGGCCACTTAAATATTCACCAGCAGCAGTACCGGTCATACAACGCGCCGCGCCTGCAAAATAGCGGAAGCAGTCAACAATCGCAGGTATCTCATCACCGAGCGCACGTGCATAGGGTTTGCCACAATTCAGCGATTCGAGACGCGCGAAGGTCTCCGCGTTGTTTTCTATGGCAGATGCAAGTTGCAATAACAGCGCGGAGCGCTCACCCGGCGTGGTCTGCGACCAGCTGGTAAATGCATGTTCAGCGGCATCGACCGCACGTGACACCTGCTCCGGCGAGGCCTCTGGCACATCGCACAGAGGGAGACCCGTGGCTGGGTTGATCACGTGCTCGACCGGACCCTCACCACGTTCGTTACGGTTATTGATTATCAACTCGGTCGGGAGGGTTACATTATGCGTTGCGGAATTTGCCATGGTGTTATCTCCTCTTGTCATCATCGTCTAACATCGTCATCGCCGCGCTGTGTTAACCAATATGCAGCAACAATGGGTATGAAAGTCATCGCAATAATGAACACCGCGACAACATTGGTGACCGGGCGTTGCCGAGGCCGTATCAGCTCTTGCAACATCCAGATCGGCAAGGTTGTTTGCTGTCCCGCCGTGAAGGTGGTGACAATCACTTCGTCGAAACTTAACGCGAAAGCGAGTAATGCTCCGGCCAGCAAAGCAGAGCCCAGCTGAGGCAATACGACATAGAAAAAAGTTTGGAACGCGTTGGCCCCCAGATCCATGGAGGCCTCGATCAGCGATGGGCTTAGACGCCGCAGACGTGCCACCGCATTGTTATAGACCACGACAATACAGAATGTTGCATGGCCAATTACGATGGTCCAGAAACTGAATGGCACATCTGCTGAGTGATAGGCGGATCGCAGTGCGATTCCCGTCACCACACCCGGCAATGCGATGGGCAAAATCAATAACAAAGAAATTGCGTCTCGGCCGAAAAATTTAGACCGAGCTAGCGCACCTGCCGCGAGTGTGCCGAGTATCAAAGCAAGGATGGTCGCACTTAGCGCCACCTGTACCGACAAGGTCACCGCATTCCACACGTCCACCCGATCGAGCGCCACGGAAAACCATTGGGTTGTCAGTGACGGCGGCGGAAATACATAGCTCTTGTCTTCGCTACTGAAGGCATACAAAACTATCAACGCAAGTGGCACGTGCAGAAACAGTACACCGCCGATCGTGGCTAACCAGAGACCCAGGGAGGGGCGCGTACTTAACGGCGTATCAGAGCGCATCAAAGGCTCCCTTCCGCTTGGCCAACCAGAGGTAGATGGCAATAATAATGATCGGTGCAATCGAGAACGCCGCTGCAAAAGGTAAATTACCTGCGATTCCCTGCTGGCGATAGACCACCTGACCGATGAACAGCGTTGAGTTACCGATCACCTGAGGAATGATGTAATCACCGAGCGTCAAAGAAAAAGAAAAAATCGATCCCGCCGCGATGCCGGGCATCGCCAGTGGCAGAATCACCGTCCAAAAGGTACGACGAGGATGCGCGCCAAGATCTGCTGAGGCCTCAATAAGTGACGGTGGTATGCGCTCGATTGACGCCTGAATCGGCAGTATGACAAACGGTAACCACATGTAGACAAAGACGACGAAGGTGCCGAGGGGTGAGAAACTCAGCGAGTTACCCCCTACCACGGGTGCCGACAGAATTGCCTCCAGCAGCCAGGAAAGATGAAGTTGCGTCACTAGCCATGCAATGGCACCCTCCTTCGCAAGCAGCAGTTTCCAGGCGTATAGCCGCACCAAATAACTGGACCACAGTGGCAACATGACCGCGACATACAAAATCGCCTTGGTTGTACCGCGCGTATAACGAGCCATCATGTATGCCAGCGGGAAGCCAACCGATACGCTCGCGATCGTGACGAGTGTGGCCATGACGACGCTTCGACGGATCACATCAAGATTCGCAGGTTCTAGCAGCGCAACAAAATTCTGTAGTCCGACCTCGTATACGATCGTGCCAGAAAAATCATCCAATCGAAAAAAGCTCTGCGCTAGCAGCGTGAAGAGCGATCCAAGATAGATCACGCTGAACCAAAGTAGCGGTGGAATCAGCAGCAGCAAGGGCAACAGATATTGTCGCCGCAGCAAATGCGTGGAAAGTCGATCGCCAAGCCCAGCGCCAATCTGCGCGCCAGCGTTGATTGTGGAGACCCGAGCGCTGCTCATACCGAAACTGATGGTCTCAATGGATGGACAGCCGAGGCATCCCAATGAAGGTGCACGGTGTCACCGATGACGGGTTGTACCGAACTCACTGGCAAATCTACCACCAGCACTACTGCCAACGGACACCGCACCTTGATTCGCCAGAACGAGCCAAAGTACTGTACCGCCTCAACCTGGCCTGAAATCCGTGCCGAAGACGAAGGACCGATGGTTATCCGTTCCGGGCGGATCATAGCCGTTGGGTAACTAGTCAGGTGCAGCGCCGCCTCATGCTCGAGTACATTTGCCGCACCCAGAAATTCGGCGACAAAGCGCGAAGTAGGTCGCTCATAGAGTGCACTCGGGGTATCGACCTGCTCCAACCTTCCCTGATTAAACACACCGATCCGATCGCTGATCGAAAAGGCCTCATGCTGGTCATGCGTCACCAGCACGAAGGTGATACCTAGCCGTCGCTGCAGTTCTTTCAGCTCCACCTGCATCTGCTCACGCAGTTTCAAATCGAGTGCGCCGAGAGGCTCATCCAGCAGCAGCACCTTGGGCTCGCTCACTAGCGCCCGCGCGAGCGCGACGCGCTGCCGCTGACCTCCCGATAACTGCGCAGGTTTGCGCTTGGACATGTCGGGCAAGCGAACCACTTCAAGCATTTCGCTTGCGCGCTGCTCGCGCTCCACTTTAGGAACTCCGCGCACCATCAGCGAATAGGCAACGTTTTCCAGCACCGTCATGTGCGGAAACAAAGCGTAATCTTGAAATACCGTGGTAACTGGTCTTGCAAAGGGTGGTAACGCACTGACCGCGTTGCCATAAATGCTGATGCTACCCGCCGTCGGCCGGGTAAAACCGCCGATCATGCGTAAACAGGTCGTCTTCCCAGAACCAGATGGCCCGAGCAACGTGAAAAACTCGCCAGCAGCGATATCGAGGGTGACATCATCCACTGCACGCACGGCGCGGCCAGCAGAGACGAACACACACGACACCTGACTCAGGCTGACAGCATGCGCCATGAAAGTGCTCCGGATTAAACCGCCAGTGCGCGTCATACCAGCGCGCTGGCGGTCAGGCTAGCTTATCTACCGCCCAGAATGGCGATGTAATCCGAAACCCACTTATGGTACGGGACACACTGGTTGTTCTGACTCTTGCATTGAGTCACCGGCGTGCGCCAGAAAGAGATTTTCTCGAAGTCTTTGTAGCCTTGGTTGGCGCAGCCCTCATCGGTCAGCAGCTTGTTACCTTTACAGGCTGCAGGTACTGCAGGAACCGATCCGAACCAAGCCGCGAGGTCGCCCTGTAGCTTGGGATTGAGCGAGTGCTCAAGCCACATGTAGGCGCAATTCGGGTGCTTGGACTCAGCGTGCAACATGGTGCTGTCAGCCCAACCGGTAGCTCCCTCAACCGGTACGACAGTAGCAATCGGTGCTTTTTTCGAACGCAGAATATTCGACTGGAACTGCCACGAGCTGGACGCGACCACGCCCTCGTTAGTGAAGTCGTCGATCTGGACGAAAGCATCATGCCAGTACTTGCCGACCAACTTGCGCTGGGCACGTAGCAAATCGAGTGCAGCTTTGTACTGGGTCTCGTTCAGCTCATAGGGATCCACGATGCCGAGCGAGGGATTTTTCTTTTTGAGGTACAGGGCAGCGTCAGCGATGTAGATCGGACCGTCGAATGCCTGAATCCGGCCCTTGTTGCTCTTGCCATCGGGGAGATTCTGCTCCTCGAACACTACGTTCCAACTGGTTGGCTTCTTGCTGCCAAATACCTTGGTGTTATACATCAACACATTCCAACCCCACTGGTACGGCACACCATAGTGGGTGTTGTTATCGAAGTGCCAAGGTGCTTTTTGCAGTCTTGGGTCGACGTTCTTGTAACTAGGAACCAAGCTGACGTTGATGGGTTGCACACGCTTACCACGTATTAACCTGAGCGACGCGTCGCCACTCGCGGTCACTAGATCAAAGCCGCCTTCATTCATCAACGCGACCATCTCATCTGAGGTGCCTGCAGTTTTGACATTGACTTTACAACCGGTTTTTTTCTCAAAGTCAGTGACCCAATCGAATGCTTTGTCTGTCTCGCCACGCTCGATGTAACCAGCCCAAGCGACGATATCAACACGCCCTTCGCCTTTGCCGATTTTTTGTAACGGGGTTTGCGCAATGCTTGCGCCTGTAAACGCGGTCAAAACTAATGCCGCTGCGGTACGCTGAAAAGTGCTCATGATGTGCCTCCGATGATCTGGGTGAGGGATCGGGAAATTATCTTTCTGCTATTCACTGACGCACGACTTGGCTCGCGCGCGAAAACCCGCGTGCCATGCGGTGAACCATATCGCTTGACCACTGAATGCGAGAAGTTCAATATTCCACTAGGTCGCGTTCTGTTTTTTAGATAGCAGACAAAGCTTGTTGCGACGCATCAGGAAAATGATCGATCAGCGTGAATAAACACTTCACATTAAAGCAATTTCGGTACTTCTTAGCCGTCTGCGATACCGGCTCGATTGCTGCTGCGGCGCGTCTGGTCAACATCGCGCAGTCTGCGCTCACCAAAAGTATTCAAGAATTAGAAACTACACTAGGTGCGCCTTTATTCGAAAGGCAACCCCGCGGCATGGAGCTGACTCAGGCAGGATACCGATTCGAGGCGAAGGCCAGGCAAGTGATGTCCGCGGTGACACAAGCGGGAGCAATCAACCACGACGAAGATCAGGAGCTGACCGGCTCAATCACTATCGGGGTCACAAGCTTGATGGCGGGCTACTGCCTTGCTGATCTCGTGGGCCGGTTTCAACGCTCTCACCCGGAGGTAAGAGTTGAAATTCTGGAAGATTCTCCGCGCTTCCTGGAGCACTTGCTGATTAATGGTGAAGTCGATATTGCACTGATGATTGCCAATGCCTTGGACGACAAAGCGCTACAAGTCGAAACGCTGTCAACCTCGCCCAACCGGGTATGGATGTCGCCGAGTCACGCGCTCAGCTCGGAAAGCGAACTTACTCTGGAAATGTGCGTCGGCACCCCACTGATCGTACTGGAGGCTGACCGTATGGAGGACATGCAGCGCGCACACTGGCGTCGGCATGGTCTCACACCCGACGTGCGGGTCCGAACAAGCTCACTGGAGGCGGTACGCTCATTGGTTGGCGTGGGCGCAGGGATTTCCATCCTGCCGGATTTTCTCTACAGACGCTGGACGCTGGATGCAGAGCGCATTGAGGTTAGGCGACTACGCGACCCGATACCGGGTACCGAGATCGGATTAGTACGTCGACGCGGCGCACGCAATCGCGACGTGATTGATCAGTTCGTTCAGCTGGCGCAAAACCCAGGAGTTAACACCCGTCGCTAATCCGACCAGGTCCGTATCCAAGCCGACGTGTCGTCCAGCGCGCGCTCGAAGCGCTCGAGCAGCGCATGGATCTCTGCTTTGGTGATGATGAGCGGCGGTGAGAAGGCCACAATATCACCAGCCATCGCACGCAGGATCAACCCATGCTCTTGCGCCCGGCGTACCAGATAAGCACCCACTGCCCGCTCGGGCGGGAAAGCCTGTCGGAGCGCAGGGTTGGCAGATAACTCAACCGCAGCAATCAATCCCATCCCACGCACATCGCCGATATAAGGGTGATCGCGAAACTTCTGCAGACCCTGCTGCAAGCTCGGCGCGACATGGTTCACATGGCCGACGATATCGCGCTCTTCATAGATTTGTAATGCCTCTAATGCGACTGCACAGGCTACTGGGTGGCCACCATAGGTATAACCATGACCGAACACGCCCACCTCTGCGCTGGCATCTGCAACGGCCTGATACACCCGATCACTGATATATAGCGCAGACATCGGCATATAAGCTGAGGTCAGCATCTTGGCCACCGTAATGAAATCCGGCTGCAAGTCATACACTTGCGTGCCAAACGGCTTACCAAGACGACCAAACCCTGAAACCACTTCATCCGCAATCAGTAGGATGTCGTACTTCTTCAAGATAGGTTGAATCAGCGAAAAATAACTCGGCGGCGGAACAATCACACCCCCAGCACCCTGCACAGGCTCTGCGATGAAAGCACCGATCGTATCGGGCCCCTCGCGCAAGATAGTCTCTTCCAATTCGCGCGCGAGGCGCTGGGCGAAAGCATCCGGCGTTTCGTTCGGCTGTGCGAATTGATAAGGATGCGGGCAACTCACCCGAATAGTGTCAGGCAGCGGCAAATCGAAATGCTTGTGCATAGTCGGTATGCCCGACAGCGAGGCCGCTGCCAGCGTCACACCGTGATACCCCTTGCCGCGTGCAATGATTTTTTTCTTGTGCGGACGGCCAATCGCATTGTGGTAATAGCGAACTAATTTGACGGCCGTATCGTTCGACTCTGAGCCTGAGTTTGCAAACAAAATACGGGCCATGGGTACTGGTGCCCACGCCATCATCTTCTCTACCAAGTCGGTGACCGGGCCAGACACCTTTCCAGAGAAGGTATGGTAGTACGGCAGCTTATTCATCTGCCGATAAGCCGCCTCAACCAGACGCGATTCAGAGAAACCCAGCGCTGCACACCACAGGCCCGCCATACCCTCAATATATTCCTTGCCGCTTTCGTCAGAAACATGGACGCCGCGGCCTCCCACAACAACGAGCGCGCCATTTTTCTCGAGGTCGCGTGGCTGGGTGTAAGGGTGAAAATGAAATTTGGCGTCGGCTAGTGCGGCGGATGAAAGCTTCATAACAGATTCCTATCGTGGCTTTGCTTAATATTGCCATATCGCGACAGTATGCATTACCCGTCTCGATGTTCTTATCAAATTCAGTGCTTGAGATTCCCGTATCAAGCTCGCATTACACATCAATAGGCAAGCATAACCTAAGGTTGGCGAGTAAGCCACGCGAAGACCCTGAATGCCCGTCTACAAGTACGTCATCTAATCGATCGTATCAAACGGTAATGAAAACCCGTCCCGTGCATCGGGCTGCTGCATCACGTTCAGTATCAAGGCGCAATCACTCACGCTCCCAGAACGAGTGGCGCGCTGAACCAAGACAGAAAAGCACTAAGATTTTGCGATTGGCTGCGAAGCCTGCTACCGTCAGCTCAGGTTTTTTGGGGAGGGGGTGAACGAAGCGATTCTCAAAGCATCCAAACTCGGACTTTATGTTCGAATTTTGCTATTTTGATAAATTTATTGTATTGCACGGTGTATTACACCAGTCGATTTTTAGACGCTAAATTATTAATCTCATAGTGCTGCCCACGAGCTTGGGTTTCAATGAATCCGCCGGTCCATGGTTCGAGTAAAGTCACACCTCCTTCACACCTCCTTCACACCTCTTGCTCCTAGAATTTTGCCACCAAGCGTTTAACTTCGGATTTTGCCTCGGGTGGCATCAATGCTTGGTCGATCCATCGGTATCAATCCGATGCGTCTTGCAGAAAAGATGCCGCTAGCGGATGTCGGCTATCTGCATGACCAGTTTCACAAGATGCGAGTATCATCGACTGTTGAAAAGTCCAAGGCCGCTGGCTAGCCGCCCTTGAGCAGGCAGCACCAACCTGCGACAAAGCGGTGCGACAAAGCGGTGCAACAAGGCAGTCCAGCATCGCGAGTATTTTTTGTGTGTGCCCCCAATGGAATAGGCCGTCAGGCATCACGAGAGTCATGGCTACTATAGATCACCTCATTGTCGCTGCAACATCGCTTGACGAAGGGATTGCGTGGTGCGAACGCCACTTGGGAATCCGACCGCTGCCCGGCGGCGTTCATACAAGATATGGCACGCATAATCATCTGTTACGGTTGAATTCTGTCGCTCATCCGAAGGCGTATCTCGAGATTATTGCCATTGATCCGTCTGCTGAGTATTTCTCTGACGCTCGACGTAGGCGTTGGTTTGATCTGGACTCACCGCTACTACAAGAACAACTTCGCCTGGAAGGTCCTCAGCTTATTCACTGGGTGGCGAGTGTGCCTGTCATATCTCAAGCTGCTGAAGATTGGCGTCAGTTAGGTATCGAGGTCGGCCCATCTGTCGAGGCTTCGCGGGCGAGTC
>JACCDH010235371.1_pt1 | contig 10096 bp, 5 predicted proteins | sample 7442481 | NCBI WGS metagenome assembly JACCDH01 (sample SAMN15323433, study PRJNA562643) | freshwater metagenome | isolation source: river surface water | place: USA:Blue River Watershed | collected 2017-08-15
ATGAGGCACAAAATGGATTTATATACGGCTACAGTTGGTATTTAGATATTGTTGCCCCAGGTTGGAACGCATTGGTACAAGACGACTATGAAGCGTTATTCCCCCTTCCTACCGTGCGTAAAATTGTTCAAGTCGCTTACCAGCCTTTTTTCGCACAACAGTTAGGTTTGTTTTATAGAGACCATGCAAAATCGGCTTCGGTAGATGAGTTTTTAGCAGAGTTACCACGCAGTTATAAGTACGTAAATATTTGCGTGAATGAATATAACGATTCGTTTGTAAGACATCCATACAAAGTAGTGCAACGTTCAAACCATATTCTACATTTACATCAACCCTACGAAGAGATTTACAAACACTTTAACGACCAAACAAAGCGAAACGTAAACAAAGGAAAGAAGAATGGTTTACACATTCGTGAAGCATCGAGCGATGAGGTAGTTGATTTTTATATACACAACAAAGGAGCAGATACCGAGGTATTGAACGAACAGCATTATAATATCCTCAAACAATTATTGAGTGCCGCATTGAGTAGAAATATTGCTCGTTGTTATGCTGTTACAGATAGTGAGCAGTGCGTGCTTTCATGCGCTGCATTTTACTTCCACAAAAACAGAATCATTTATCAATTAGGTGCATCATCTAGTAATGGTCGCGAGCAACAATCCATGTCGTTTTTGTTTGATTACATCATCAAAGAAAATAGCAACCAAGATAAACTACTCGACTTTGAAGGCTCAGATATTCCAAGCGTTGCACGTTACTTCGCAGGCTTTGGATCATTAGGTGTGAAATACAATCGTGTGGTTGCCAATTTACTACCTTGGCCGTTGAGTTTACTGAAAAAATAACGTTGACTTAACGGAGTTCTTGCTATATTGTATTGGAATAAAATGCCACCACCACGTGAAATTTGCAGCTATAGATATTGGAAGTAATGCGGTGCGATTACAGATAGCACGCTTAAATGATAATCCGAACGAACCTTTTAAAAAAGTAGAGTTTGTGCGCATACCGGTTAGGTTAGGCGATGATGCATTTAATAAAGGAAAAATTAGCCGAGATAAGCGTAAGACTTTTTACAAAGCCATGCAATCGTTTAAGTTGCTGATGGAAGTGTTTGAAGTAAACAGTTATATGGCTTGCGCAACTAGTGCCATGCGTGAAGCAAAAAATGGTGATAAGATTGTAGCGAAGGTGAGAGAGAAGTACGGGTTATCGATACAAATCATTGATGGGAAACGTGAGTCGGAATTGATTTTAAAATCAATTATGCACTACCTAAAACCCGATCACAATTATTTAACTATTGATGTAGGCGGTGGAAGTACGGAAATGACCGTAATTCAAAATATGCGTCCGTACGATAGCGTGAGCTTTGATGTGGGAACCGTTCGTTTGTTGGATAACGCCATTAAAAAAGAGAATTGGCGTGCTTTAGAAACTTACGTAAAAGATCACATTACAGCCATTCAAAACTCTAGAGCTATTGCTACCAGTGGTACCATCAATAAAATTGCCAATATCATCAATCCAACATTAACAGAGCCTTCTATTAGTTATGATGAGTTGGATCGCTTTTATCACACCATCAAAAAAATGAGTATTAAACAACTCATTGAAACCTACAAGCTAAATCCCGATCGTGCAGATGTGATGGAGCACTCGGCATATATTTATTTAAAGATATTGAAGTGGGCAAACATTGAAAAACTATTTGCACCAAGCGCAGGATTGAAAGATGGAATTTTATTTGAGCTGTTAGAAAACAGCGAATACTAAAACAACTCGTTTAAGTTTACTCCAAGTAGTTTGTAAAGTCCGTAGGTTACTACCGTCCAAATAGTAAACCCAATCAACATAAAGCGCTTGATGCGCCATTTGTTGTGCTCGAAAGTTACGGCTAAAATAGTACCCACCGGAACTGATAAAATAATGGGTGTGAGCAATACAATTCCATACAGTTCATAGCGAATAACGAAGCGTAAGATTCTTCGTTTGGTTTTGCTGATGGGTTTTGTAGTGTGTTTTTTAGGAACGAATTTATGATACACCCAAAGGATTCTATCCCATAAATACAGGTAAACCAACACGCCAATCATACCACCACTTACCGTACACACAAGTGTTTCTACGAAGTTTAAATCGGCACCGATTGCCGCAAAAATACCGAACAAGTATTTAACCGAACTGGTAGCGATAACGGCAATGTATTTAGCAATAAGCTCCTTCATAGAAAGGCAAAGATACGCGTTAGGCCAGATATTATTTCTTTGTTTTAAACGCGTTTACTGCTTTGCGCACATTGCCATGTTGTTGCAATAATTTTTCTGCCTCTTCTAACGACACCTTGATTTCCTCCGCAATCATGCGAGCGCCACGCTTAATCAACTTATTGTTTGTTGGTGTCATATCCACCATTTTATTTCCTTTCACACGTCCTAGCTTAATCATCAAGCTGGTGCTAATCATATTCAAAACCAACTTTTGTGCAGTACCACTTTTCATGCGTGTACTTCCGGTTACAAACTCCGGACCAACCACCACTTCCACCGGGAATTGAGCAGCAGCGGCAACTTTACTTCCTTTGTTGCATACAATACAACCCGTTAGTACTCCCGCTTTGTTAGCCTCATTTAATGCACCAACTACATAAGGTGTGCTTCCACTGGCAGCAATGCCAATCAATACATCCTTCTTGGTAATTTTATATGCACGTAAATCTTTCCAGCCTTGCTTTTCGTCATCTTCTGCAAATTCAACCGCTTTACGAATGGCAGTATCGCCACCTGCAATTAATCCAATAACCAAATCAAAGGGCACACCAAAGGTGGGCGGACACTCGCTGGCATCTACAATTCCTAAACGACCACTGGTTCCTGCACCAATGTAAAACAAACGTCCTCCAACCTTCATACGTTCATATGCAGCATCAACTAACGCTTTAATTTTAGGTATAGCTTTGTTTACCACAACAGGTACCGTGGTATCCTCTTTGTTGATATTACTTAACAACTGCTTGGTGCTCATTTTTTCTAAATGATTGTACTTAGAGGTTTGCTCGGTAGTTCTTTTATCAGCAGCAGTAACCGTTTTCTTGTTTGCCATGCGTGTAATTAATGTGATGTAAAAAATCTTTTTTGCGTTGGTGTGGTTCTTATCTTTGAATCGATTTACAAATTACATACATGAACAAATCCATTTGGCAACCATTTATATACGCACTGTTGATAGCTTTAGGTCTTTTATTGGGAATATGGCTTAAACCCAATACAGGCGAGGGCGGATTTTTCAATGCCGGGAAAAATAAAATTGGTCAACTTCTTAATATTATTGATCAAGCATATGTAGATACGGTTGACACCGATAGCTTGGAAGACATTGCCATTAATGAATTACTTACTCAACTCGATCCGCATAGCGTGTATATTCCGGCTAGCGATGTGCAACAAGCTAATGAAGGTTTGGAAGGTAATTTTGAAGGAGTAGGAATTGAGTTCAGTATTTTGGATGATACCATTATGGTAGCTAACGTCTTGAAAGATGGACCTTCTGCAAAAATTGGTATTCAACCCGGTGACCGCATTATACAAGTAGATACGCAACATGTTGCAGGTGTTGGCATAAAAAACGAACAAGTATTTAAGTTGTTGCGCGGACCCGCAGGATCAAAGGTTGATGTTGGCGTATATCGTCCGGATGGACAACGTAAAATTCGCTACACAATTAAGCGCGGACAAATTCCTTTGTACAGTATTGATGCATCGCTGATGCTAAATAACCAAACAGGATACATAAAAATAGAACGCTTTGCAGCAAGTACACACGATGAATTTGTACAGGCTTTACAACTACTACAAGCCAGAAGCATGAAGAACTTAATCTTGGATTTACGTAATAATCCGGGAGGTTATTTAAGCGCTGCAACAGCCATAGCCGATGAGTTTTTATCCGATAAAAAATTGATTGTTTATACCGAAGGTAGAACACAAAAACGCACAGAATACCGCGCAGAGCAACCCGGAAATTTTGAACAAGGAAAACTTATTGTGTTGATTGATGAAGGAAGTGCAAGTGCCAGTGAAATTGTGAGTGGGGCTGTGCAAGATTGGGACCGTGGAGTGATTTTAGGAAGAAGAAGTTTTGGAAAAGGATTGGTGCAAGAACCTTTTTCACTTTCAGATGGATCTGTGGTGCGCTTAACTATTTCTCGTTATTACACACCTGCCGGTCGTTGTATTCAGAAAGATTACACGGATGGTTACGAAGCTTACGAGCATGAAATTTCCAATCGCTTTATGGATGGTGAGACATTAGACATTAGCAAACATAAATTAACCGATAGCACAGTTTATAAAACAACCAACGGCCGTAATGTATATGGTGGTGGTGGCATTACACCTGATGTGTTTGTTCCGGTTGATACGTCATATTTAAATAGCTTTTATGATATGCTGTTTGAGCAAAGTTTGTTACAGCGCTACACATACAATTTTACTGATAAGCAACGCAAAACATTATTGGCATCATACTTAAACCCTCAGTTGTTTAATGCAGGCTTTTCTATTAGTGATGAACAGTGGAATGCATTCTTACAATTTGTAAAACAAAATGCCAAGACACCTATTCAACCGCAACACTTGCAAGCATCGGCTAAGCGCGTAAGACTGATGTTAAAGGCAATGATAGCACGGCAGCTTTGGAGAGACGAAGGTTACTTTACGGTATTGAGTAGCGAAGATGTAGTGATACGCAAGGCGCTTGAAACGTTTGGAAGTTCATACAACAACTTACTGAAACCATAAAAAAAGGGCTTACCGCGGTAAGCCCTTTTCGTTATCATATGCCATAGATTATGCGATAGCTGCCTCTACTTTAGCTAGTAAAGCATCAGCTTCAGCATGATTCTTTTCTAACAACGATTTTGCTTTCGCTTTTATATCTTCTGCATATGCACGGTCTTTTAAACCTTGTGTATTTACCAACACGTTAAAGTAAGCTCCGCGAACTGCTGTTTTCACACAAAGTACACCCACACCTGCATCGGTAATACTATTTGGATTTCCTTGCTCAATCATCCCTTGAAGCATACTCATAGCAGCGTATGCGGTTTCCATTACTTTAAATGGAATTTCGCAAGCATATTTAGTAGCATCTTCAATAGCAGCAGTTCTGGCCTTTTTCTCCTCATCTGTCCCTTTCGGTAATCCAAATGCATTCATGATTTTATTGAACGCATTTGTGTCCTCATCAACCAACGTTAAGAGGGTATCTTTAATCGTTTGGCCTTGGGCAGCGTAATCACTAAACGTGGCTATCTTATCTTCCCAACCACGTTTACCGGCACTTAAGTTTGCAACCATTGTGCCCAATGCAGCACCTAAACTTCCCACATACGCACTAATACTTCCTCCACCAGGGGCAGGACTTTCGCTAGCTGTTTCGTCTGCAAAAGCACGTAAGTTCATGCGTATTAAGCGCTCGTTTTCAACTTTACGTAATTTGTATTCAATGATTTTTTTCTCCGGATCAAATGGAGCTAATTCATCTAAACCCAAGCTCTTTACTGCAATATGAATGAGTTCACTTTCACTCACCCCAATACTACGGTTTTGCATTTGAAGGTAATGTTTACCTGCATCCAACATCGCACTTAACGGAATCAACCCTACTAACTCACTTCCGGTAACGCGCAAGCCACGGCTTTGTGCACTGCGGCAAACTTCATCAAATGCTTGATGAACAGAAGTAATTTTATAGTTAGTTAGGTTCATGGAGATTTGAGCAATATTGTACTCCTCAATAAACCAACCTATAGCCTTTACAGCCTTAAGTGTGCCCGGAATGCGTACATCATTTCCGTCTGCATCTTTAACTACTTTGCCTGTAATCGGATTTCCTTCACGCTTTACACGCCCCGCCTCACGCACATCAAAAGCAACGCTATTTGCTAAACGTACCGATTTAGTGTTTAGATTCACATTGTAAGCTATCAAGAAATCTCTAGCTCCTATAACTGTCCCACCTGATTTAGCAGGAAACTCAGCAGGACCAAAATCGGGCTTCCACTCCGGTAATTTTATCTTATCAAAAAAGCCCTCGTACTCGCCACCACGAATGACTGATAAGTTTTTACGTGCTTCGTTTGATTGAGCATATTCATATAAATATACAGGAATGCCTAACTCCTCACCTACATGCTTGCCAAGCTTTTGTGCGTATGCGGCTGTTTCTTCCATAGTAATTCCACTTACCGGAATTAGCGGACACACATCGGTTGCACCCATACGTGGATGCTCGCCTTTATGCTTGCTCATATCAATTAACTCCGCAGCTTTTTTTATCGCACGATAAGCTGCTTCAATGACTACATCTGGATGACCAACAAAAGTTACTACTGTTCTATTTGTAGCCTTACCCGGATCAACATCCAATAACATCACACCTTCAACCGCTTCAATTTGGTCGGTAATTTGTTTGATAATGTTTACATCTACGCCCTCACTAAAATTGGGCACACATTCTATTAATGCATTTTTATTCATGAGTTAAACCTTACTAATGATGCAGCAAATAAACACATAAAAAAGAAAAAAGCCCCGTCCCGAATGTTCGGGACAGGGCTTTTTTTATGAAGCTAAAAGTAAGCTGTTGCTTAGTTTTTAACCATTTTAATCACTTTAGATTGACCTTGACCTGTTACCACAGTTACAAAGTACACGCCTTTGTTAAGCTCTGATAATTGATCAACTACAATTACTTGTGATCCTTTTACTACGTTATGAGTAGTTGCAATAACTCTGCGACCGCTGATATCGCTAACTTCAATTGAAGCAACACCTGCATCCATACCTGTTAAGGCAATTGAAACCTCATTAGTAAATGGATTTGGATAAGCGATGATATCAGCTTGAGCTACGTCATCATTGTTAACTGTAACAACATCACTATACGAGTATTTACCGTTGAAATCAACTTGTTTAACTCGGTAGTATAATTGGTTCACACCAGTATTAACGAATGCATTCACATCGTTGTGGCTGTATGAATTAACTACAGATGAAGTTCCGGCACCTTTAACGTAAGTAACGAATTCGAAGTTAACGCCATCAACTGAACGCTCTAATTCAAATCCTCTGTTGTTAAACTCAGATGCAGTGATCCAAGTTACATCAACATTACCTCTGTTGTTGTTTGCTTTAATAGCTAACCAAGTTACAGGAAGTGGGTTAACAGTAGTACCTGCGATACCAAACTCACCGTAAGCGCTTAAGCCTGTTCTTGAAAGAACCATATTAGCGTTAGAACCAGAAGTAGTTACTAATGTACCAGGAGCTGTCCAGCTAGCAAATCCAGTGCTTCTGTTTACTAATGCTGTTTGCAAGTAGTTAGACACACCAGGAATATTAGCAGCTGTGATAGTTACATCATACGTACCACCTGTTAATGCAACATCAGCAGTTGCTCTCCAAATACCGGTAGGCGATAAGTTCGCTAAAGTTAAGCTACCATCAGTTACTGGTAAACCACTTGTACCAGGGGCACCTGCAACATAATTAACGGTAAGTTTACCACCAGCAGTAGGAGCAGTTGAATAACTTACTGAGAAACTTCTGTTATCAGTTGAAACTGACATTGGGAAGTTGTATGTAGAAGTAGTAGTACCAATCCAACGAGAGAAGTTACCTTCAACTGTTCCTGTACCACTAACAGAACCTGTGCTTGTAGCATTTAAACCAACCAACATAGTTACGTTAGCTCCGGTAATGATTTTACCTGAAGTTAAGTTTAACTCAGAAGTTGGATTTACAGTAACTGCTGAAGCAGCATTTAGTGTTACAGTTGTATTGTTGGTTACATCAATACGAGCAACTACATCATTAGAAACACTATTTACAGTTACATTTCCACCACCATTGAATACTAAAATATCGTTAGCGAATGGATTTGTTCTGGTTGGAGTCCAGTTTGTTGCTACGTTATAAGCAGCAGCAGAGGTTTGGTTCCAAGTGTAAGTAGTTGGAGCAGGAGTTGGAAGAATGTTTACGTTGTAATCTTCTGTTTCACCATAAGTATACTGTAAACATGGATCCATAGTTGTTGTTCCTTGATCAGCTTCACGTACTCTTAAGCGGGTTACACCTAAAGAAGCGTTTGTAGGAACTGTGAATGTGAATGAAGCTGTAGTCGGAGCAGCTCCGATGTTAAATACCTCACCTATTTTCTCACTTAAACTGAATACACCATCACCATTGTAATCAATCCAAGCACCGAAGTCGTTAGTACCATATGTACCTGCAGACATAGTAATTGTGTAAGTACCACCCGCAATTAAGTTGGTTGAAAGATTACTGTAGTAAGTATAGTTAGGTAACGCTGGATTTGGACCTGTTGCGTTATTGATTGAACCTAACTGAACCAACGTGATGTAATCACCTGAAGTGTTCGCTTGAGTATATGTATCTGCACAATATGGAGCTCTAATACCTCTTGAACCTGCAGGTGCAGTTTGTGTTGGAGTTTGAGATGAACTTGCAACAGTAATTGAAGTACACTCTACGTCTACTGAGTCACCTAAGTTAGCTGAAGAAGGGATATCGTAAGTTACCCAGAAGTAGTTAGTACCGTTAGTTAACGGTTGGTTACCTGTGATGGTGAATGCACCATTAGGACCAACAGAAGTTGTACCAAATTGTGTAGTAGCAGCAAAGGTTGAGCTTGTGCCGGTGTAGAACACTTTTGCATTAGTAATGTTCGTTGCAGGAGCAGCTGAACCATTTGTACTTAATGCAAGTGATGTTACACTGATTGGAGAACCAACAGCTGAGGTAACTACAGCAATTCTCATCATCTCGTTATTAGTTGAACCTGTTTCTACTTTACTTAACGCAATTTGTTCAGTAGTTGAGCTCACGTAAGTCATTGGAGCATTGATTACCACATTACCTGTTGGGTTGCCAACAGTTGGTATACGGTAAGAACCTAATACTTGAATACTATCCAATCTAGCATCAACAACATTAGTTAATGTAGCTGAAGAAGAGATGTCGTAAGCTAACCAGTAGTTAGTGGTATCGTTACTAATTAATGTATCGTTGGTAGAGATAACAAATGAACCACTTGGGCTGGTTGCAGTACCAACTAATGTGGTTGTATTGAATGTAGAACCGGCAGTTTTGTAAAGTTTAGCAGCAGTGATATCTGATGCAGAAGTAGAACCTGCTGTATTGAATACAAAGTTTGTAGCTGTACCAGGAGTACATCCGTTAATTCTAACAGGAATTCTCAACACCTGACGATCGGTTGCTCCAGGAGCAACAACACCTGTTTGTTGGATTGCTGTACTAAATGAATAAACTGTTGGATTATCAACAATATTTAACGTGTAATCTTCTGTTTCACCGTAACCAAATGTACCGCAACCGTTAGCTGTTACAGTGGTTAATTCTTGGTAAGAAACGCGAATACGAGTTTCTCCTAAACCAGCAGTACAAGGAATTGCGATGTTACCACTAAATACAGTACCGGCAACAACTGAAGCTGCGGCAGGAGTAGCTAACACATTCTCTCCCGGATCTGCGAAGTCACCGTCAGAATTGTAGTCAATCCAGATTCCTAATACGGATGTAAACGAACCACCACAAGATGCAGCCGTTACTGAATAAGGAATTGAAGTACCTCTTGTTACGTTAATAGCAGGTAAGGTAGTGTAGTTCGAGTATTGGCTGTTAACCGAGTTTGGACCAGGTGCTACAGTAGCACAAGTGGATGTGTTACTTACTGAATTGATTGTTACATTGAAGATTTCCTCATCAAAGTTAGTAGTAGCATTAGATGCACAATAAGGTGCACGGATTTGACGATCGCCTACCGGTGCAGTTACTGAAGGCACTTGAGCAGAACCACCTACTGTGATTGATGTACATTCACCATCTACGTAATTACCTACTGTTGAACCAGCAGCAACATCATAAGTTACCCAGAAATAGTTAGTGCCATTCGCTAAAGGTTGTACACCTGAAACTGAATAGTTAACTGTACCCGGAAGTGTTGGTAAAGTAGAACCAAATTGTGTAGCAGTTGAGAATGTTGA
>JACCDH010686470.1_pt1 | contig 10094 bp, 7 predicted proteins | sample 7442481 | NCBI WGS metagenome assembly JACCDH01 (sample SAMN15323433, study PRJNA562643) | freshwater metagenome | isolation source: river surface water | place: USA:Blue River Watershed | collected 2017-08-15
GTGAGGTGAAAATGGAAACCGCACGAAGTGGTGGTGCTGGCGGACAGAACGTGAACAAGGTAGAAACCAAAGTAATGCTGACACACTTACCAACAGGTATTGTGGTGATTTGCCAGACAGAACGTACACAGTTGGGTAACCGTGAGAAAGCCATGCAAATGCTGAAGAGCCGATTGTATGAAGAGGAGTTAAGAAGAAGAGAAGAGGCCAAGAACGCTACTAATGCCAGCAAGAAAAAGATCGAGTGGGGAAGTCAGATCAGGAGTTATGTCTTCCACCCGTATAAACTGATCAAGGATCACCGGACAGAATATGAAGTGGGTAATGTTGGCCCTGTGATGGATGGAGAACTGGACGGATTTATCAAAGCGTATTTGATGTTACAAAAAGAAGAAGCCTAAACAGCTTCTTTTTTTGTTTGTGTGGGTTTGCTCATTTTCAACCACACATAACCCAATATCATTGCAATAAATGAAGCGAGCAGTACAGATATTTTAGCGATATCCTGTCGCTCAGCATCAGCAAATGCGAGTGTAGAGATGAAGATGGACATGGTAAAACCAATACCGGCCAATAGGCCTGCACCAATCAATTGGTACCAAGATGTGTCAGCCGGCAGTGTAGCCCATTTTCTATTGATCAAGAGATAAGCAGCTAAACAAATGCCCAGTGGTTTACCTACAATCAATCCAATCATGATACCCCAGCTAAGATGACCACTCAATGCTTGCAGACTATTCTCAGGTAGTAAGATGGCTGTGTTGGCAAGCGCAAAAATAGGGACGATGATAAAGTAGACTGGAGTGTGTAATTTCAGTTCCAATCTTACTAACCTTTTGACGGGCATTAAAAAAGCAACAATTACACCTGCAACGGTTGCGTGTACGCCAGAATTAAACATGCAGTACCAAACGCCCAATGCTAGAACATAGCGTAGGAATACAGGCGCTTTGCTAAACTTATTGTGAAAATATAATCCGGCACCAAAAGCAATGGCGCCAAGTATATACATCAGTTGAACGCTGCCTCCGTAAAAAAGCGCAATTACCACAATGGCACCTAAATCATCAATGATGGCGAGTGCAGTTAGAAAGACTTTTAACCCTAATGGCACTCTTTTGCCAAGTAAGGATGCTACGCCCAATGAGAATGCAATATCTGTTGCTGTAGGAATGGCCCATCCCTGCATTTCAGCGCTGCCTTTATTGAAGAAGGAATAGAGTAGTGCAGGTGCCAGCATACCACCAATAGCTGCTACAATTGGTAGAATAGCTTTTTGCATGGATGATAACTCACCCTGTACCAATTCTCTCTTGATTTCCATGCCAGCCAAGAGAAAGAAAATGGCCATCAAGAAATCATTGATTACCAATAATAAGGAGCCTGGTAAATGAAAAGGACCTAAAGCAATATGATGTTCGCCTGCAGGAGCCCAGTGTATATTCCAAAAACCTCTGTATGCTTCGCTGCTATAATCCCAATTAGCAAATACCAATGAGATAATTGTGCATGAAAGTAAAGTGATACCGATAGAACGGCTATCATGTATAAACTCCTTCAGCGGGTCAAGAAAATTTATTTTCAACACTTTCAGCATGGTGGCAAGATACAAATCAATCAAATGATAACCACCTTGCTATATTTTTTACAAATAATAAGCCTACTTGATCTTTAGAAATTAGGGTAAAGAAAAACGAGTATGCTCCCCTGCTAAGGGGAGCTGTCGCTCCAAAGGAGTGACTGAGGGGTATAGGTATTTAGAAGTAAATAGAAAGCAAGATAACCACCCCGTCATGTGTTAACACATGACACCCCTCCTTGCAAAGGAGGGGATATTTCTGTAGTCGTGGAATATTGCTTTTTGTGGTTCTGATTATCAGCCACGGACGCTTTGATTGTATTGATTATATAATCTGGATCGTCGAAAATCCACTTATTCTCAAATCTGAGTATGGTGATTCCTAGGCTTTGGAGAAAGCGATCTTTTACTGAATCATTTTCTGGTGATCTACCCCAATTATGTACTTCACCATCAAGCTCAATCGCGATTTTACTACTAGGTGCGTAAAAATCAATAATATACTTTCCAATGCTATGTTGTCTTCTGAACTTTATGCCTCCTATCTTTTTTCCTTTTAGATAAGTCCATAAAACAGCCTCAGCGCTTGTGCCTTGTTTTCTTAATTTCTTCCGAAAAGCCTTTAAGTATTTACGATTGTTTAATGGAGCCATACATGTGAATCACCAAGATTAATATTAGATAACTAAGATTAATTCATTCAGGACAGAACCATTTAGCATTCTAATCAATCAGTCAAAATCTCTAGCTTGGATTTAGGGCGCTTACTATCCAGCCACTGAAAGCCGCGTAAGCGCATTTCGCTATGGTTGACTTGCCCCATGGGGAAGGTGGTGCCTTGTAGGTTACTTCTGAATACCACTCGTTGCGGTTTGCTACTCTCTTTTGCAGGATTGAAGAAGACATCAATAATATCTGCAGTAGCTCTGTTTACGCCGATAAATGCATTGCGATCGTCTGTTCCGTAGTAGATGCTTTCAGAATTACCTTTTGATCGAAGGAAGTCCATGCGCCCATCTTTGAACATACCATTAATGGTATTGCCTTTAAGCTGGTTATAGAAATCACCTCCAGCTTTACTAATGGCTAGGGCGTTTTCATATACATATAAACGTTCCGGCTTTTTGTTCTTGGTAAATAAAAGCATCGTATCACCAGTAATCTGATTATCCTGTGCCCAAGTAATTGGCGATTTATACAAACGGAATATGGAATCTTTTAAAGAATAGAACAAGCTATCGCAACTTGCCTGTAGTGAGTCGGAAAATATTTTTACGTTATAATACGCTTCGAAAAATTTATCCGTACTATCCTCAGGTGCTTTTTTGTTTTTAGGCGGTGGAGGTAGCTTAATAAACGGGCTAGACGAATCTCGAATACTAGGCACATTTCTGTTGGTGATCAGTTCGCTAAGACGGGCAGAGTAGAGGGTGTCTGCTTTAATCCAAATAGAATCTCTTTCCTGCTTTACTAGCAACAATGGTTTTTGTGTAGCGAGGAATGAATTCTTCTTATTGTTGGTCTTAATATCGTTAGCGATGATGTCGAAGCCTTGTGCAGAATCTTTTCCTCTATAAACCGCATTGCCCTTAAAATGGCCTAAGCCCGTAGAGTCGTCAAATGCCATTTGATCAGCGGTGAAAGTATAGGTGCTGTCATCCACAAAAGGTCTTCTGCCAAACTCCGCTTTCTTCGTACGCAGATTATAAAAACCTTCTCTTGTTTTGATGGTTCTTTTACCATTCACAATTCTGCTGGGCGAAACGAAAGTGGCTATTTCTGTATTGGTATTGTACAGCAGGGTGTCAGTGTATATTTTAAACTCAGGATCTGTTAAGACAACCTGCTGTTTGAAATACACATCCTTTGTGTCGCCATAGTAATAACCTTCTCTACTCACCAAGGTAGTCTTACCATTCACCAACTTAGCACCTTTGAGATAAGTGCCAATACGCAGTTGTGTGTCGTACTCCAATTCTTCTGTAGTTAGTACCCCTTTGCCATCGGTTAGCTTAACAGATTTCTTCAAATAAGCCCTGCGTTCGCGGCCAAGGTATTTCAGGTATTGTGCATAGGTGTGGATGGTATCAGCATCATTGATGTGTACATTACCAAAAGCTTCTAGAAAATTTTCTTTTTGATTCAACACAATACTGTCCGCATAGAATAGAGTAGACTCTTGCTTTACTGCAGCTTTACCGGCTAAAGAGAAAAAAGTAGTTGAATCTTTCTTCTGTATGTTTTCTCTGTCAGCACGAATGACTTCAATCAGTTTGCCGGGAACAAAGCCGGTATCCGCAATAGCAGTTCTTTGTGCCTGAGCATAGCACACACATAAAACAAATAATAACAGTAAGCTATAGCGTAAACGCATCATTATTTTTGCTTGCTGGAATCAGCCAGTGGTTGCATCAATGGGCCGCTCTTGTCTTTCTTGCCAAACACAGATACATTCACATAGCGCTTTGGATGCATTCTGAGATCATCAACCAATATATTAGCGCTGCGTATGGTGTTGTTAAGGTTGTCGTAAAGTGCCTTATCGTTCATCAGCTTGCCCATAGAGCCTTCACCCTTATCAATCTTTGTTAGAATATTATTCAGGTTATTAACCGATGTTTTCAAGTCGGCAATTGTACCATTGATATCTGCCTTGGCTAAGTTGCCAGTAGTTGTCTGCAGATTGGTTACCACGCCATTGATTTTCTCATTGTTGTCAGCCAGATTCTTGGTAAAGCTGTTCACATTGTTCATGGTCTTGGTAATGCTGCCGGTTTGCTCATTCAGCATCACCTGCATAGATGCAGACGCCTTCATTAAATTGGCTGTTGTCTTATTCAAGTTGGCAATGACTTCCTGTAAGTTTCCTTTGGTAGTAGGATCGAAGATGCTGTTCACATTCTTCAATACGATATCCAGTTGTCTTACTGTTTCCTTGATTTGATCTGCCACCGGCAATAACTGATTGGCAACAGCACCAAGAATACCCATGCTTTCTCTCGTCATGAGGGTATCTCCGGTTTTCAAATGGGTTTTGCTATCACCCAACGCGATTTCTATACTAGGTGTACCCAATGGATCTTTAATGATGGTAGCAACAGAGTTATTGGGTATTTCGTAGTCTTCCTTCAGCTTGATAGATACATTGATCTTTTTCAAATCAGCGCTTTCTGTTTCGATATCATACACAGAACCAATCTGGAAACCATTTACATAAACGGGGTTGGATACCATCAAGCCCTTGGCATCGGGATATTTTGCATAGAGAAAATGACCAGTTTTGAACAGGCTTCTGCCTTTCAGAAAGTTAAATCCCAGAACCAATAAAGTAATGGCAATGGCTGTTAATGCACCTACCTTGGTTTCATTCGAAATCTTCATAGCTACAAATGTAGGAATGCTAGCGCATTATTTGCGGGCTACTCCATTAACGGTGCCAATGGTTCTATTTTCTAAAGAATTTTTATAGCGTTTCAATGCATTAATGATTACCTGACTGGTTTCACGCTGACCAGCTTCGCTATAGAGATATCTTTCCTCTTCAGGATTGGAAATAAAGCCTGTTTCAACCAGCACAGATGGCATAGAAGTACCTTCTAAAACCCAAATGCCTTTCTCATTACGCTGACGTGCTTCGCGGCTTACTCGGCCAATTTTCTTGAACTCATCCTCAATGGTAAAGGCCAAATATTGGCTGCGTTCAAAGAATTGCTTGGCTTTCAGTGTAACGAATGCGGCGTTTTCAGGTGAACGGCTATCGAATTCACGGATGATCTGATTGATAGAGCTATCCACAAAAGCATCTTCATTTTCCATCATTTCACGCTTCTTGCTTTCATTTTTAGCAGCACTCCAGATATAGGTTTCCGTACCCATGGCTGGGGATGGAGATGACCAATAACGATAAACTGGTACTTCTTTGGTGTATTTCTTCTTTTTCTTGCCCTTGCCTTTATAGAAAGTCTTGGTCTCGTAATGTGAAACTTCTTTGTGCTTGGTACGTGGCGCAGAGTTCAGGTGGATAGAGATGAACAAGTCAGCTTTGGCTCTATTGGCAATATCGCAGCGCTCGTACAGCGAAGGGTAGACATCGTCTCTGCGAGTCATGATGATATCCACTTCAGGCATTTGTTCTCGGAGCATTTGCTCAAGCTTTAAAGCAATATTCAGGGCAATATTGGCTTCAGTAGAGAGTTCACCTTTGGCGCCTTGATCTGATCCGCCATGGCCGGCATCAATCACGATTCTGCGCAAAGAGGGGCGTTGAGGCGCTTTTTGCGCTTCGGCTCCAATACTGAAAATCATTAACAAAACCCAGGCAACGATCAATCTTTTCCTCATATCCAATTTGTTAAAGATGTGCTTTATTATCATCTTCAGCCCGAAGGGGCTATTTTTGCCACTACTAACATGAGCAAACGGCGTAAAATTAACGTAAAATATACCCCGGCTATTGCAGTACTGGCAGCATTCCTGATTTTAACAAAGTATCAGCAAGCCGCAGTTCACCTGCCAAAGCATTTTCGCCATTCTTTAACTGTAGCAGATACCGCGCCCGCTAAGTTTGATTCTTTTCGTATGAAGCCCGGTGCTTTCCGCCCGGATACGGTAAAGCCGGCACGTGTGAATACTATTGACACAATTGTCATTTCCAAGGATTCCATAGACGCACCTATCAAGTATACAGCCGAAGACTCCGGTGTATTGAAAATTGAAACCAAGGAATTTCTGCTTTATGGTAAGGCTGAAGCCGATTATAGCCAGATGCAGTTAAAAGCCAATACTATTCAATACGACCAAGCTAGTCAGATGGTTAAAGCTTACGGTTCAAGGGACACGACGGGTAGTCCGCTTAGTAAGCCGGAAATGCGTCAGGGAGAAATGACTTCTTTGAGTGATAGTATTAGCTTCAATCTCAAGACTTTAAAGGGACTTACTAAAAATTCTTATTACAAGGAAGGTGAGATGTTTGTGAATGCTGCTTTGCTCAAAAAAGTAGACACCAATGCCTTCTTTGGATACAATGCCAAGTTCACTACTTGTAACCTGGATACACCGCACTTTGCCATTCGCTCGCGAAAGCTAAAACTGATCAATAATAAGGTTGCTATGTCGGGACTGGCCATACCTGAGTTTGAAGGTGTGCCTGTACCCATTGGATTGCCTTTTGGTATTTATCCGCTGTCGCGGGGAAGAAGTTCAGGCTTGATGGCGCCTCAGTTCATTACGAGCGAGGACTTTGGTATTGGTTTGGAAGGCTTGGGTTATTACAAGGTGTTGAGCGATTATGCTGATATCACGGTGAGAACCAACTTGTATTCTTACGGTGGTTGGGCAGTGAATCTGGCGCCCAAATACATGAAGCGTTACCATTATACAGGTGGGATGAACATCACGTTTCAAAATACCAAATCATTGAATCGTGGTTTTACAGCAGGTAAGGAGGAGTTTAATAGTGTGCGCAGTTTCATGATTAACTGGAATCATTCGCGCGATAATAGAGCAAGGCCGGGAACCAACTTCACAGCCAGCGTCAATTTTGGTAGTACCCGTTTTAACCAAAACTTGCTGAACAATCCTTTACAGAACTTCCAGAACCAATTGACTTCCTCTATTAGCTATACCAAGGATTGGAAGGGCAAGATGAATATGTCGGTAAATGCTACGCATAACCAGAATAACAACACCCGACTCGTCAACCTGAGCTTGCCCAATATTGGATTCAACATGGTTACAGTGTACCCATTCCAGAAAAAAGAAAGAATTGGTGCAGAGCGATGGTATGAGAAATTGGGTATTGGTTTGAACAGCCAGTTGCAAAACCAGATATCATTCTACGACACCGCTTTCAATATGCGCCGATTGCTGGATACCATGCAGTGGGGTGCGTCGCACAGTATTCCTATTACGCTGTCTTTGCCTGCTTGGGGCCCCATCACCATTGGGCCTTCTGTAACTTATGATGAAAGATGGTATGGTCAGCGGGTACTTCGCAATTGGAATCCTACCAACAAAAAAGTAGATACCACGATTCAACGTGGATTCTATGCTGCCCGACAAATGAGTTTTGGTATCTCTGCCAATACCCGAATCTTTGGAACGGTTGTGATGAAAAAGCCTTTGGGTAATATCAAAGCTATACGACATGAGATCAGGCCAAGTTTTGGTTTATCATATAAGCCTGATATGATGGCACGTTTTTATAAGGATTTGCAAATAGATACAACAGGCAGAACCATTCGTGCTTCACAATTTGATGGTGGTATTTTGGGAAGCTTTAGTGAGGGTAAATTTGGCGGTATCAGTTTTGGTGTAGATAATTTATTGGAGCTGAAAGTGCGCGATAAAAACGATACAAGTGCTGCAGATAAGAAAGTGCGCCTGATCGATGGTTTTGGTTTCACATCATCTTATAACCTGATGGCAGACAGCTTCGCTTTGTCGCCATTCAATTTTTACCTTCGTTCTAACTTGTTTCAGAACATCAATATCACAGCAGGCTTTACTTTGGATCCTTATGAAGTAGATAACAGAGGTTTTAGGAAGAATCAATTACAATGGGCAAGAGGAAGTTTGGGTACCATCACAACAGGTAATATCGCGATCTCTACCAGCTTCAAGGCAAAAACTAAAGATGGTAAAGAGAAGGATAAAGAGATTCCTATCGATCCTTTCATGACTCCGGAAGAACAACAAAGGCAATTGCAGTTTGCAAGAGCCAATCCTGCTGAGTTTACTGATTTTGATATTCCCTGGAGTTTAAATCTTTCTTACTCTTTAAATTATTCCAGAACCATCAAGCCAGATTATAGTGGTTTTCAAAGTGTGATTATTCAGGGTATGAGCTTTAATGGTGATTTCAGCTTGTCAAGTAAACTGAAGATTCTGGCAAATGGATTTCTTGATTTAACTGCAGGTAGAATTCAACAGTTCACCATGAGTGTGAGTCGAGAAATGCACTGCTGGCAGCTATCAGCCAACGTAACGCCTATAGGCTTATTCCGCTCATTCAGTATTACGGTTAATCCCAAGTCGGGCATTCTGCGCGATCTGCGTATCAACCGAGCAAGAACCTATTCTAACGCAGGTTTCTAACGATTGGCCGAATAGTAATTCCACATCGTTTGATAAACTTCATCTTTTAGTGCATCGCTGTCTTTACCCTTGCTTTCAATCGGAGGTAAAAAGTGAATTTCCAATTTGTGTGGCAGGAGATAGAAAAATTTGTGTACCGGTAAAGCCTTACCGGTATTGAAGATTAATGTTGGTATGATGGCATTGCCTGTGTCTGTGGCCAGTTTAAAAGCGCCATCATAAAATTTTTTCAATGGCTGACCGGTTCTGTTGCGTGTGCCTTCCGGATAAATGCACATATGCATACCCGCTTTCAATACATGACGCATTTCATCAAAACTTCTTCGTCTACTTTGTTCGCTGTTGCGATCTACCAACACAGAACCTTTGCTGTAGTAAAAACCAAAGATGGGTACTTTAGCAAAAGATGTTTTAGCAATAGTTTTATTGGGGCCAGGAATAAAAGGCGAGGAGAGTGGCACATCCAATAATGTATTATGGTTGCAAGTGATGATATAAGATGTGTCTGGTGCAAAGTTTTCCTTGCCACGCACTTTTACCGGACAACCAATGAGTGTTAACCAAACACGCATCCATAAACGAGCGATTCTGATGAACAAGTCCTGACTTCTCCATTCTGGCCATAAGTGCGTGAGCATAGATGGAATAAAAATGATCAGAAATGTGCCAATGAAAGTGATGAGTCCCCACAAAGCCCAGATACGTGCAAATATGTTTTTCAGCAATTTCATGTTCATGTTTTAAAGGTGCCAGTCGATCGGTGTTTTGCCTTGTTTCACAAGCAAGTCATTTGTCTTGCTAAAATGCCTGCATCCAAAAAATCCTTTATCTGCACTAAAAGGTGATGGATGCGCCGCCTTCAGTACATGGTGTTTGGTTTCGTCAATCAACACCTGTTTCTCTTGTGCAAAGCGTCCCCAAAGAAGAAATACAATGCCTGTTTTCTGTTCAGAAATGGTGCGTATCACGTAATCAGTAAAGTCCATCCAGCCAATTTTGGCATGACTGGCAGGTTCGTTGGCACGAACAGTTAAAGCGGCATTGAGTAATAGCACGCCTTGATCTGCCCATTTGGTAAGATTACCAGTGTTGGGAATCGGCATGCCGATATCCGCTTTCAGCTCTTTAAATATGTTCACCAAGGATGGTGGAGGAGGAACGCCATCCTGTACCGAAAAGCTGAGTCCGTGTGCCTGACCTGGCCCATGATAGGGGTCTTGGCCTAGAATCACCACTTTCAAGGCGTCAAATGGGGTATGGTCAAATGCATTGAAAATAAGCTTGCCCGGGGGATAGATGGTTTTACCGGAAGCCCTTTCTGTTTTCAGGTGGGTAACAATTTGCAGGAACCAAGGCTTGTGAAAAGCCGCCTGTAGCGCTTGTTTCCAGCTTTCTTCCATTTTTACGTCCATGTTCCCGA
>JACCDH010383664.1_pt1 | contig 10093 bp, 10 predicted proteins | sample 7442481 | NCBI WGS metagenome assembly JACCDH01 (sample SAMN15323433, study PRJNA562643) | freshwater metagenome | isolation source: river surface water | place: USA:Blue River Watershed | collected 2017-08-15
AGCTGGTTCAGCTTCCCTTTTGTATCCTGGAGCGGGAGAAGAGTCTCGAACTCTCGACCTCAACCTTGGCAAGGTTGCGCTCTACCAACTGAGCTACTCCCGCGAAAACAGAAACGGGATTATAAAGCACCAACAGGATTTGTCAAGCGCCCTGCCTGCCCTGCCTTATTCAGATCCGCGTTTTTCCGAAATCAGCGGCCAGGCCTTGCGCAGGTAATAGAACATCGACCAAAGCGTCAGCACCGCAGCGATATCCAGCAGCCGCTGGCCGATATACAAGGTATCGATCACACCGAACAGCGGATACGCATACAGCAGCATCGGTATCGCCACCATTTGCGCCGCAGTCTTCACCTTGCCGATCGAACTGACGGCGACTGACTTGGATGCGCCGATCTGCGCCATCCATTCGCGCAGCGCCGTGATCGCAATTTCGCGCCCGATGATGATGAAAGCCACCACAGCATTCGTGCGTCCCAGTTGCAGCAGCAACAGCAAGGCGCCTGCCACGATCAGCTTGTCGGCCACCGGGTCAAGGAATGCGCCGAACGACGTCGTCTCGTTCCATTTGCGCGCGAGATAACCATCGAACCAGTCGGTGACAGCCGCCAGAATGAAAATCGCCGTGGCCGCGACACCCTGCTGATAGACCGTCATCCAGTGCGGCGGCAAAAAGAAGACGCCGACCATCAGCGGTATGACCGCCACTCGGAGCCAGGTCAGCAGAATCGGAATATTGAAGGGCATGCTGTGCTTGTGGGTGGTGCCGGCTCTCCTGCCGGAGTGCCGCCACTGTAGCGTGATTCGACCGGCTGGAAAAGTGGTGCGGGCCTACGCCAGACAGCGCTAGTGCAGCTGGCGGTAAATATCCTCGGCCAGCGCCCGGGAAATACCCTCGACCGAGGCCAGTTCCTCGATGCTGGCGTCGGCCACGCCGCGCAGCCCGCCAAAGCGTGCCAGCAGCTTCTGGCGGCGCTTGGCGCCGATGCCCTCGATCTCTTCCAGCCGCGATGCCTGACGAGCCTTTGCACGCTTTGCGCGCATGCCGGTGATCGCAAAGCGGTGCGCCTCATCGCGTATCTGCGCGACCAGCATCAGCGCGGCGGATTCCTTGCCTAATTCCAGCGGCGAGCGGCCATCGGCAAAGATCAGGGTCTCCAGGCCGACCTTGCGCGCCTCGCCCTTGGCCACGCCGACGATCAGGCTGATATCGAGCCCGACTTCAGACAGCACCTGGCGGGCGATCTCGACCTGCCCCTTGCCGCCATCGATCAGGATCAGGTCGGGCAGAATACCCTCGCCATTCGCGACTTTTTCATAGCGCCGCGTCAGCACCTGCCGCATCGCCGCGTAGTCATCGCCGGGGGTGATGTCGGTGATGTTGTAGCGCCGGTATTCGCCATTCTGCATCTGGTGATGATGGAACACCACGCAAGAGGCCTGCGTTGCCTCGCCCTGCGTGTGGCTGATGTCAAAACATTCAATGCGCAGCGCATCGAGGTCGGCCACGTCCAGCGACAAGGTGTCGACCAGCGCGCGCGTGCGCGCCTGCTGCGAGCCCTGTTCGGACAATCGCCGCGCCAGCGCGATCTCGGCACCCTTGATGGCCATTTCCTGCCAATGCCTGCGCTGCTCCTGCGGCTGAAAAACCAGATGAATCCTATGCCCGCATTGCTCCATCAGCGCGATCATCAGCTCGGGCTCGTCAAACTCGACATTCAGGATCAGCGTCGACGGGATGAACTTGTCCACATAATGCTGCGCAAGGAAGGCTTTCAGCACCTCGGTCGTGATCGAGCCATCACCGGCAATCGCATCAAAGTGCGCGGGGAAATAGGCGCGATCGCCCAGATGCCGGCCACCGCGCACCATCGCGAGGTTCACGCAGGCATGGCCGCCCTGCACGACCACGGCGATGATGTCGATATCGACATCGCCGATGGTTTCCATGCTCTGCTGGTGCAGCACGCGCGAGAGCGCGGTGATCTGATTGCGCACTATGGCTGCCTGCTCGAATTTCAGATCGCCCGCATAGGCATGCATTTTCTTTTCGAGCGTTTCCATCAGCTCGGTCTGACGGCCGCGCAGGAACTGCGCGGCATTCTCGACATCGACTGCGTAATCGTCTTTCGAGATCAGGTTCACGCAGGGCCCGCTGCAGCGATTGATCTGATGCAGCAGACAGGGCCGGGTACGGTTCTGAAACACCGAATCTTCGCAGGTGCGCAGCAAAAAAATCTTCTGCAGGATCTGTATCGATTCCTTCACTGCCCACGCGCTGGGGAAAGGGCCGAAATACTGGCTCTTTTTGTCCACCGCACCCCGGTAATACGACATGCGTGGAAAGTCGCCGCCCGAGAGCTTCAGGTAGGGATACGATTTATCGTCGCGAAAAAGAATGTTGAATCGAGGCTGCTGGGTCTTGATCAGATTATTTTCCAGCAGCAGCGCCTCTGCCTCGCTGCGCGTGACGGTGGTTTCCAGCTTGACGATGCGCTCGACCATCATCGCAATGCGCGGGCTGGTCAGCGTCTTTTGAAAATAACTGGATACGCGCTTTTTCAGGTCGCGCGCTTTCCCGACATACAGCAGCTTGTCCTGCGCATCAAAATAGCGATAGACACCGGGCAGGTTGGGCAGGCGCGCGACCTCTCCCAGCAATGCGGAGCGTTGACTGTCCTGCTCCGTCTCTGCTGCAGAGGCGTCCTGCGTGTCTTTGTCACTGGCGGCCATGGTTGGCTGTGCGCTGATAGGCGCTTAGATGGACGCCGCCAGTTTTCGTGCAGCCTGATACTGCGCATCATGTTGCAGGCTGTCCCAGTCTATCGCCGCCGAGGTCGGCACCAGTGCGGCGATACGCTGCGCCGATCGCTCGGCATTGATCGCCCGCAAGGGATCCAGCCCCTCCAGCAGCATATCGGCCTTGTCCGGCGAATTACAGATCAGGACCATATCGCAACCGGCGGCCAATGCCGCATGCGCGCCATCCACGACGCTGCCCGCAACGCTCGCGCCTTCCATCGACAAATCATCGCTGAAGATCACGCCCTCGAAGCCCATCTGGTCCCGCAGTACCGACAGCCATTTTTTCGAGAAGCCGGCGGGATGCGGATCGAACTCCGGATAGATCACATGGGCCGGCATCACACCGGACAGGCTCATGCCCAGCCAGCCATACGGCGCGGCATCTTCGGCAATGATGTCTTTGCTCTTGCGCTCATCGACCGGTATCGCCACATGCGAATCCGCCTCGGCAAAACCATGTCCGGGAAAATGCTTGCCGCAATTGGCCATGCCGGCCAGCGCCAGTCCGTGGTTGAGGCTTTTTGCCAGCAGCGTGACCACGCGCGGATCGCGGTGGAAAGCGCGGTCGCCGATCACTTCGGACTGGCCGTAATCCAGATCCAGCACCGGCGTGAATGACAGATCGACGCCGCAGGCGCGCAGCTCGGCGGCGAGCACATAGCCCACGGCCGTCGCCGCTTTGCAGGATTCGAGCACATCCTTGTCCCACAGCTCGCCAAGCTTGCGCATCGCGGGCAAGCGGGTGAAGCCATCGCTGCGGAAGCGCTGCACGCGCCCGCCCTCGTGATCGACCGCGATCAGCACGCCGGGCCTTGCCTGATGGATGGCCTCGCATAATTCGATCAGTTGCGCGCGGTCGCTGTAGTTGCGCGCGAACAGGATCACGCCGCCGGTCAGCGGGTGGCGTATCCGGCGCACATCGTCGTCGTTCAGGGTCGTGCCGACCACATCGAGCATCACGGGGCCAAGCGGGCTTGCCTGGGCGGGCTGGTTCATATTTTCTCCACGATCACAAATGCGACTGCGTATTCTGCCTCATCGGTCAGCGAAACCTGCGCGGCGAACCCATGCTGCTGCATGAACTCGGTCAGCGCACCGCTGGTGACGACGATCGGCTTGCCGCTTGGCGCGTTCAGGAACTGCGCCGCGCGCCAGGTCATCGGCATGCGCATGCCCAGCCCGATCGCCTTGGAAAACGCCTCCTTGGCAGCAAAGCGCGTCGCCAGAAAGCGCACGCCGCGCGCCTCGACCTTCTGCTTGCGGCGAAGGTATTTTTCCATCTCCTGCGGGCCGAGGATTTTTTCGGCAAAGCGGTCCCCGTGCCGCGCCAGCGCCGCCGCGATGCGGTCGATGCGGATGATGTCAGTACCGATACCGGAGACCATCGCTCTGCCTTTACCTCAGCCTTTGAGCGCCTGCACGCGCGAGCGGACCATAATGGCCTTCATCTCGCGTATCGCATTGGCCCAACCGACGAATACCGCATGCGCGACGATCGCATGGCCGATGTTCAGCTCGGCGATGTCGGGTATCGCTGCGATGGCCTGCACATTCGTGTAGTGCAGGCCATGGCCGGCATTGACTTTCAGGCCCTGCTGCACGCCGGTCGCGACAGCGCGCCGGATGCGCTCGAATTCTTTTTGCTGAGCGTCGCCTTCCCTATCGGCATAACGGCCGGTATGCAGCTCGATCACCGGCGCGCCCGCCTCTGCCGATGCCTTGATCTGCTCATCGTCGGCATCGATGAACAGCGACACGCGGATATCGTGGCGAGCGAGCTTGTCGATCGCGGCACGCACTTGATCAAAATGACCGATCACATCCAGTCCGCCCTCGGTCGTCACCTCTTCACGGCGCTCGGGCACCAGACAGACATCCTGCGGCCTGATACGGCAGGCGATCTCGATCATTTCTTCGGTGACGGCGGATTCGAGGTTCATCCGGGTGGTGATCTTCGGGCGTATCGCTTCCAGATCAGCGTCGCGGATGTGACGACGATCCTCGCGCAAATGCAGCGTGATCGCATCCGCACCGGCCTGCTCGGCCAGCACCGCTGCCTCGACCGGATCCGGATAGACCGTCCCGCGCGCATTGCGCAGTGTGGCCACATGATCGATATTGACGCCGAGGTCGATGACCTGGCCCTGAGGAGTGATAAAGCTCATGTCGGTTCTTTTGAAGGAATTGGCGATCGAATAGATTACAAATGCAGCAGGTCGATCAGGATCTGCCGGGTGTTCAGGGGCATACCATTCAGATGGTACGACAGCAGGTAGCGCATCAGGAATTTGCTTTGCTGTACCGTGGTCGTATCGGTGTAATCACCGGCTTCCATGTCGATCAGCGTCTTACCATTGACGACCGGCGCAGTGTCGCTGGCCAGCGCCTCGCGCGGGCCACGCTCGGGATCGATCACGTACAACAGATCCGGTTCGACGGGATCGCCGGTTGCCGCAACGGTCGCGAGCGATGCCGCCACGCCGGTTTCCTTCAGCAGTGCGAGCTCGAACTGGCGCAGCACGATGGCGGCCGGCTCGTCATGCGCGAGCTGGTTCAGCGCCGACACGTAATGATCAAACAGCGCCGGATGCGGATCATCGCGCGCCAGCAGCTTGACCATCAGCTCGTTCAGGTAAAAGCCGCACAAGAGCGCAGAACGCTCCAGCGGCAGCAGTCCGCCCACCCATTCGGCGGTGGTCAGCGTGCGCACTTCGGATTTTCCCGTCCACCCCAGCTGCAAAGGCTGAAAAGTCTGCAGCACGCCGCGCAGCTGCGAATGCGGACGCTTCGCACCTTTGGCGATCAGGGGCACGCGCCCGTAGTCACGCGAAAAGACGTCAACGATCAGGCTGGTTTCCTTGTATGGATAGCTGTGCAGCACGAACGCCGGCTGGCTGACGATACGATGCTCGCGCTCGGCAGGACGCGCGCGAGCGCCCTTGCCTGCGGCGCGGCGAACCTCAGGGGGCGATTCGCTGGTGGCGGCAAGCGTGGCGGGAGCGTTCATGGCGACAGCCTCGGCAGGATTATTCGTAGCCGTAGGCGCGCAGGCCGGCTTCGTTATCTGCCCAGCCGGATTTCACTTTCACCCAGATTTCGAGATAGACCGGGCCATCGAACAGCTTTTCCATGTCCAGCCGCGACTGGGTGGAGATTTCTTTCAGGCGTTCGCCTTTGTGACCGATCAGCATGGCCTTGTGCGCGTCACGCCCGACGAGTATCGCGGCAAACACGCGGCGCAAGCGGCCCTCCTGCTCGAATTTTTCGATCACGACGGTGCTGGTATAGGGCAGCTCGTCGCCCACGAAACGGAATACTTTTTCGCGCACGATCTCGGCAGCGAGGAATCGCTCGCTGCGGTCGGTAATGTCATCCTCGCCGAAGATGGCTTCGCCTTCGGGAAGATGGGTGCGTATTTCGGCCTCCAGCCGGTCGAGCTGAAATCCCTGCCGGGCGGACACGGGCACGATCGCCGCAAAGTCTCGCCGCGCTGCGACCTGCTGCGCGAAATTCATCAGCGCCGCCTTGTCCTTGAGCTTGTCGGATTTGTTGATGACGAGGATGACCGGGAGTTCTTTCGGCAAGAGCTCGATCACCTTCGCATCCGCATCGCCCCAGATGCCCGCCTCGACCACGAACAGCACGACATCGGCAGCGGTGAGCGTATTGCTCACCGTGCGGTTCAAGGTCTTGTTCAGCGCATTGTTATGGCGCGTCTGAAAGCCGGGCGTATCGACATAGATGAACTGCGCATCGTCACGCGTCTGTATGCCGGTAATCCGGTGACGCGTGGTCTGCGCCTTGCGCGAGGTAATGCTGACTTTCGCGCCGATCAGTTTGTTCATCAGTGTCGACTTGCCCACGTTCGGGCGGCCGACAATCGCGATGTAGCCGCACCGAAAATCAGCGGCAGCCGTGTCCTTTGCTGTCTTGCCGTCTGTCATGCGGACTGGCTGCCATCGGATCGGTGATCGTCATCCAGCAGCAGTTCATCCTGATCACGCGGGATGGACATGCGAGCCGGCTTGCTTCGGTCAGCTTTACCAGGCTTGTCGGCGCGGGCTTCGCGAGCATTCACGGACTCCGGCGCATCAGGCTGAAAGGTCGCAATACCGGCCAGCTTCAGCTGCGTCGTGCGCTGCCGGGTTTTTTTGGGCAGCGCAGGTGATTTGACCAGCGCATTCTGCACAGCTTCAAGCGCCAGCTTGGCCGCAGCCTGCTCGCCGGCACGACGACTGCCCCCGGCACCGAACACCTGAATATCCAGCTTCGGTATCAGGCATTCGATCTCGAATTCCTGATTATGTGCCGCGCCGTGCGTGGCCACCACGTTGTACTGCGGCAGAGGGATCTTCTTGCCCTGCAAGTACTCCTGCAGCAGTGTCTTTGCATCCTTGCCTAGCGTACGCGGATCAACGATCTCAAGAATCGGTTCGTACAGTGTGCTGATGACCTTGTACGCTGCATCAAAACCGGCATCCAGATAAATCGCGCCGAACAGGGCTTCAAGTGTATCGGCCAGTATCGAAGGCCGGCGAAAACCGCCGGACTTGAGCTCACCCTCACCCAGCCTCAGGCATTGGGAGAGTTCCAGCCGTTGCGCGACTTCATACAGCGATTGCTGCTTGACGAGATTGGCGCGCAAGCGCGACAGATCACCTTCGTCGATCTTGGTGTAGCGATGGAACAGCAACGAAGCGATCACGCAGTTGAGCACCGAGTCGCCCAGGAATTCAAGGCGCTCATTGTGCAGACTACTGTGACTGCGATGGGTGAGTGCCTGCTGCAGCAACGCGGTGTTGCTGAAAGTGTGGCCCAGCCGGCTTTGCAATAAATCGATGTCCATTGGCAGCACCGTGGTCATTTGGCAGGTTCGTCGGCAGCATCACCGTCATCCGCGGCGGTCCCGCGATAGGCAATAACGAGACTGGCAGGGCCGCTCAGCGGTATGCGCTTTTCATAGGCAAAGCTGATTTTCATCGCGTCGCCCGATCCCTCGATCTGCAGATCCTTGCCCTGCACCGCCTCGATGTAAGCCACCGAGGCCAACCGGTCATAGGCAGCCCGCATGTCCGACGGCGTGGCTGACACGGCCGAGGCAGCCTTCACCGCCTTCTCTATCGCCCAGTACTCGATCACGCTGGGCCCCACCCTGATCATCAGCAAGCCGATCACGCCGAGCACGGTCAGCGTGGACATAAAGCCGATCAGCGAAAAACCCTGCGTGCTGAGGTCAGACTGCCGGTCCGGTAAATCGCTCCAGACCGCCGCTCTCATTGGAAGCTTCCTATGCGCTTCAGATTGCCGAGATTCATCCAGACAAAAAATGCCTTTCCGACAATATTCTCGTCTGGCACAAAACCCCAGTAACGCGAATCCAGACTGTTGTCTCGATTATCGCCCATCATCAGATAATGTCCAGCCGGCACCGTGCACTCGAAACCTTCGAGGTTGTAGCGGCAGAGTTCATGCTGAGGAAAAGCGTCCGGGCTGGCGACATAGCCGGGCACCCGGTCGTCATTCAGAATCTCATGCGCGACACCGGTCAGGTGTTCACGGTAATGACTGAAATAGCTCAGGCGCTCTTCATCCAGATAGTCTGGCAGCTTGTCGTAGGACACTTCCTGTCCGTTGACGATCAATCGTTTGTTTCTGTACACGACCTTATCTCCCGGGATACCAACCACTCGCTTGATGTAGTCGAGTGAAGGATCTTTCGGGAATTTAAACACCATCACATCGCCGCGTTGAGGATTGTTAATGGAAACGACTTTTTTATTAACAATTGGCAGCCGGATGCCATAAGTGTACTTATTTACGAGTATCAGATCACCGATCTGCAAGGTCGGAACCATGGAACTGGATGGAATTTTGAACGGTTCGAACAGAAACGATCTGAAAAGAAACACTGCTGCGATAACCGGGAAGAAGCTTCCGGTGTAAGCAATCCAGGTCGGCTGGCGCTCCAGCTCCTCTGCGAGCTGCGCACGCGCCACCGGATCAGGCTTGATGCCGTTTTCCGTCAGCCGCGCACTGCGCGCATCAAACTCAGCCAGCGCGGAGCTCGCTTCGCGACGGCGCATCGGCGCAAGATAAAAACGATCCAGCGTCCAGACGACTCCCGTGGCCAGCGTCAGCAGGAACAGAATCAGCGCGAAATTACCGAGTATGGATTGCAAAGTCATGGTGGCATGTATTGGATTTATCGGGACAGACGGCGATTATTTTTCATCGACTTGCAGAATGGCGAGGAAAGCCTCCTGCGGTATCTCGACCGAGCCGACCTGCTTCATGCGCTTCTTGCCGGCCTTTTGCTTTTCCAGCAGTTTGCGTTTGCGGGTGATGTCGCCGCCGTAGCACTTGGCCAGCACGTTCTTGCGCAGCGCCTTGACGTTCTCGCGCGAGATGATGTTCGAGCCGATCGCCGCCTGGATCGCGACATCGAACATCTGGCGCGGTATCAGTTCGCGCATCTTGGCGGCGACGGCGCGCCCGCGGAACGGCGCATTCGAGCGGTGCACGATGATGGCCAGCGCATCGACCTTGTCGCCATTGATCAGCATGTCCACCTTGACCACATCGGACGAGCGATATTCCTTGAACTCGTAATCCATCGACGCATAGACGCGCGAGATCGTCTTCAGGCGATCGAAGAAATCGAGCACGACCTCACCCATCGGTATCTCATAGGTCAGCTGCACCTGCTTGCCGTGATAGGACATGTTGATCTGTATGCCGCGCTTCTGCGTGCATAGCGTGATCACCGACCCCACATACTCCTGCGGCATGTACAGATTCACGGTGACGATCGGCTCGCGGATATCGTCTATCTTTGAGGGCTCCGGCATCTTGGACGGATTGTCGACCATGATGGTCGTGCCATCGCGCATCTGCACTTCATAGATCACCGTCGGCGCAGTGGTGATCAGGTCCATGCCGAATTCGCGCTCAAGGCGCTCCTGCACGATCTCCATGTGCAAGAGGCCGAGGAAGCCGCAGCGGAAACCAAAGCCCAGTGCCTGCGAGACTTCGGGCTCATACATCAGCGCGGCATCATTGAGCTTGAGCTTTTCCAGCGAATCGCGCAGCGCGTCGTACTGATTGGCCTCGACCGGGAACAGACCGGCAAACACCTGCGGCTGTACCTCCTTGAAACCGGGCAGCGGCTCGGCGGCGGGTTTGGCGGCCAGCGTGATCGTGTCACCCACTTTGGCGGCTTTCAGTTCCTTGATGCCGGCGATGATGAAGCCGACCTGCCCGGCCGACAGTGATTCGCGCGCGACCGACT
>JACCDH011042487.1_pt1 | contig 10093 bp, 12 predicted proteins | sample 7442481 | NCBI WGS metagenome assembly JACCDH01 (sample SAMN15323433, study PRJNA562643) | freshwater metagenome | isolation source: river surface water | place: USA:Blue River Watershed | collected 2017-08-15
GAAGATCTTGTCGGTATCGGCCACGCCCACGGTCATCGCATTGACCAGGATGTTGCCGTCATAGGCCTTGTGGAAGTTGGTTTCGCCGCCAACGGTCGGCACGCCGACGCAGTTGCCATAGCCGCCGATGCCCGCGACCACGCCCTTGACCAGGCTCTTCATCTTGGGATGGTCGGGCCGGCCAAAGCGCAGCGCGTTCATGTTGGCGACCGGCCGCGCGCCCATGGTAAACACGTCGCGCAGGATCCCGCCCACGCCGGTGGCCGCGCCCTGATAGGGCTCGATATAGCTGGGGTGGTTGTGGCTCTCCATCTTGAAGATGGCGGCCTGGCCATCACCGATATCGATCACGCCGGCATTTTCGCCCGGTCCGCAAATCACCCACGGCGCCTCGGTCGGCAGCTTCTTGAGATGGATGCGGCTCGACTTGTAAGAGCAGTGCTCTGACCACATGACCGAGAAGATGCCCAGCTCAACCAGGTTCGGTTCGCGCCCCAGGGCGTGCAGCACGCGCTGATATTCGTCCTCGGAAAGCCCGTGCTGGGCGACGACATCGGGAGTGATTTCGGCCATGCGCGGCCCTTAGCGAGCCCGTGTGGCTAAGGCGAGTCCGTTCAGCCCGCCGCGCGCTCGGTTTTCCCCATCCACCAGGCCAAAACGGTGGCCAGGCCATAGGCGAAGAAGGCCAGCAAGCTGGTTCCTGCTGTCACTTCGGGCTCGACCGGCCCAAACCAGTTCACTGCTTGCAAGCCAAGCAGCGCGGTGGCCAGCGTCAACACGGGCAGCTTGGCAGGTTGCCGGGCCTTGGCATACCACCACAACGCTCCAAGCGTGATCCCCACTTCCAGCGGCATTTCGATCGCCGGATAGTTCCACAGTCCGAAACCCAGCTTGGGCGGACTGCCCGCCAGGGTCAGGTCGGGCACATGGACCAGCAGGTCCAGCAGCCAGTGCGACAGCACGACCGCTCCGGCGATCAGTGCCGCGACGCGGTCCTTGCTGGCCAGCCAGACCAGCGCCGCGAACACTGCTGCGAAACCAGTCGCCCCCAGCAGGCTGTGGGTGAAGGGCATGTGGTACAGGTCCATCGGGTTCATCGCGCTGATCCCGGGGGAAAAGCGCATGTGCTCTGCCCCCACCAGCAGCAGGCCGAAGAAGGCCCAGTCAACCAGCTGCGCGGCGATAAACAGCGTGCCGAGCTTGGGCGCACGCGTGCTGGCCGCCGCGGCGGCGAGGGCTGGGGCCCAGTGACCGATGAACATGACTTTCCCCCTTCGACTGACGCCTTATTGCATGGCCAGCTTCTGGACGGCGAAGACCGCAAGACCGCTGGCGAGCGCCGTGGCCGAAGCCCCCCAGGCGATATCGATCAGGGTCATCTGGGTTGACCAGACCTTCAGCGTCGCCTGATTGGTCAGGTCATAGGTTGCATAGCAAATCGCCCCGAACAGCGCGCCGTTCAGCACGCCATAGGGCACGCCCTGCGCCAGGCCAGGCCGGACCGCGAACCAGACCATCCCGGCAATGTAGAGCGCATAGAACACCAGCGCCGGGACCATCCGGAACGAATCCGCCAGCAGTTCCCCGATCAGCGGGCGGTAGAGGTTGGGTGCGGCCCAGCGCAGCCACAGCGCGTCAAGCAAACCAAATGCCACGGCGGCGGTAACGTAGGCGGTAATCCACTGCATCGTAATTCTCCCTTGCCGATCAACTTGACCGGCGCGGCGGGCGCGGTCAATGCTGTGCGGCGATGAGCGAAGACAATTCCGATATTGCCACCCTGAGCTTTGAAGACGCGCTGCGCGCGCTTGAAGACATCGTGCGTAAGCTGGAAGGCGGGGAAGTGCCGCTCGACAGCTCAATCGCGCTTTATGAGCGGGGTGAGAAACTGCGCCAGCATTGCCAGGCGCGGCTAGATGCAGCGCAGCTCAAGATCGAACAGATCATCGCGGGCGCCGATGGACAGGCTGCGGGAACGCAGCCGTTCGATCCGGAAGCCGGCCGCTGAGACCGTGACGATCACGGCGACGCCCCTGCTGGCTCAGGCCATCCGGGACATTGGCAGCGATGTTGCTGCCCTGTTTGACGCGCTCTTGCCCGTGCCAGCCGATCCCCGCGCGCGGCTGGTTGAAGCCATGCGCTATGCCCTGTTGGGCGGCGGCAAGCGGTTGCGTCCACTGCTGGTTACGGCGACCGCGGCGCTGTACGGCGTGGACCGCGCCGCTGCCGTGCGGGTGGGCTGCGCGATTGAGGCGATCCACGTTTATTCGCTGGTCCATGATGATCTGCCGTGCATGGACAATGATGACATGCGGCACGGCAAGCCGACCACGCACCTGGCCTTTGATGAAGCAACCGCAGTGCTGGCCGGCGATGCTCTGCATGACTTTGCGTTCGAAATCCTGGCCGATCCCGCGACTGGCGGCGATCCGTTCGTGCGCGCCGAACTGATCCAGGTGCTGGCAACGGCCAGCGGGTGGAACGGCATGGCCGGCGGCCAGATGATGGATATCGTTGCCGAAACCACCACCTTTGACTTGCACACGATCACCAAGCTCCAGCAGCTCAAGACCGGTGCCCTGTTGGGCGCTTCGGTTGAACTTGGCGCGGTGCTGGGCCGCGTGCCGGCAGAAGGCCGCGGGCATTTGCGGGCCTATGCCCGCGATATTGGACTGGCCTTCCAGATCGCCGACGATCTGCTTGATCACGAAGGTGATGCCGAAAAGGCTGGCAAGGCCGTGGGCAAGGATGCCGCGGCCGGCAAGGCCACCTTTGTCTCGCTGCTTGGGCCAGACCGTGCGCGCGAACAGGCGCGGATGCTGGTCGATCAAGCCATTGCACACCTTGCCCAGCATGGGCCAGAGGCAGACCTGCTGCGTGATCTCGCGCGGTTCATTGTGGAGAGGGACCACTGATGGAACGGGTTGGGGTATATCCGGGGACGTTCGATCCCATCACGCTGGGGCACATGGACATCATTGCCCGCGGGGCGAAGCTGGTTGACCGGCTGATCATCGGCGTCACCACCAATATCGCCAAATCTCCGATGTTTTCCGATCCTGAGCGGATTGCGATGGTGAAACGCGAAGTGGCGAATCTGGGCGTGACCAATATCGAGGTGGTCGGGTTCAATTCATTGCTGATGGATTTCGCCGAAAGCCAGGGTGCTTCGGTGGTGATCCGCGGGATCCGCGGCGTGACGGACTTTGAATACGAATATCAGCTGACCGGCATGAACCGCCAGCTGAATGACCGGGTTGAAACGATCTTCCTGATGGCCGACGTCTCGCTTCAACCGATCGCTTCGCGGCTGGTGAAGGAGATCGCAGTCTATGGCGGCGATATTTCCAAGTTCGTGACACCGAGCGTTTGCGCCGATGTCCTTAAGCAAATCGGCAAGGCGGGTGGCCCCCGTGGTTCATAGTCTGCGGCTGTTCATTGCCACGACAGACTGACGCGGCTATCCCGCTCTCGTAATTGCGCCCCTCCAGTTTTTGAGACCAAACTCTGATGATCCGAGCCAAGCTTTCCGCCGTTGCCCTGGGCCTGGCCCTGATTGCCGTACCCGGCCTCGCGCAGGACAAGGCTCAGCCAGCCCCTGCGGCCCCGGTGTTAAGCGCCGTGATCAACCCCGATCCGGCCGTAGAGCCTGAAAATATCCTGGCGCTTGATCTGTCGAACGGCGGGCGCGTGCTGATCCGCCTGATGCCGTCGTGGGCCCCAGGCCATGTCGAGCGGATCAAGACGCTCGCCAAGGAGGGTTTTTACAACGGGGTGATCTTCCACCGCGTGATCGACGGTTTCATGGCCCAGACGGGGGACCCGACGGGCACCGGGCAGGGCGGCTCGTCGCTGCCGGACCTCAAGGCAGAGTTCAACTATATCCCGCACGTGCGCGGTTCGGTCTCGATGGCCCGCACGGACCAGCCCGATACGGCCAACAGCCAGTTCTTCATCGTGTTCTATCCACGCTTTGCGCTGGATCATCGCTATACCAACTTTGGCCGCGTGATCGCGGGCATGGACTATGTCGATGTGATCGAACGCGGCGAACCGCCCGCAAACCCGACCAAGATCGTCCAGGCATCGCTGTTGAGCGAAGGCAAGCCGCGCCCGGCCGCGCCGGTTTCGATCGCGCCGGCTGCGATCTCGGCCGACATGCTCAGCAAGTCCAAGTCGAACTGAGCCCTTATCCCGGGCTTGACCGCTGACTGCGGGCCGCTAGGGCGCGGCCATGCGCGTTGACCTGTTTGATTTCGACCTTCCGACCGAACGGATCGCTCTGCGCCCGGCGCGCCCGCGCGATGCGTCGCGGCTGCTGTTCGTGCCGGGGCAGGGGGACTTTGCCGATCAAGGCGTGCTGGATCTGCCGAGCTTGCTGGAGCCTGGCGACGTCCTTGTCTTCAACGACACCCGCGTCATCCCCGCCCAGCTCGAAGGCTATCGCGGCGCCGCCCGGATCGGCGCGACGTTGCACAAGCGGATCGATCTGCGCCGCTGGCAGGCCTTTGTCCGCAATGCCAAGCGACTCAAGACGGGCGACCTGATCGAATTTGCCGCCGGGGTTCGCGCGAGTGCAGAAGAACGCCATGCCGACGGAAGCTGGACCCTGGCCTTTGCCGGGGAAGAGCCGGTTGAAGTCCTGCTGGACCGCGCCGGGCAAGTCCCGCTTCCGCCCTATATCGCCGGCAAGCGCGCGATTGATGAGCAGGACAAGTCTGACTACCAGACGATGTTCGCGGCCAAGGACGGCGCCGTTGCTGCCCCCACTGCGGCGCTCCATTTCACCCCGCGGCTGATGGAAGCGCTGGCCGAGCGCGGCATCGGGCACGAGACACTTACCCTGCATGTCGGGGCGGGCACGTTTCTGCCGGTCAAGGCGGATGATACCGAGGACCACCAGATGCATGCCGAATGGGGCGTCATCACCGCTGAAACCGCGGCGCGGCTCAACGCGGTGCGGGCCCGCGGCAATCGGATCGTCGCAGTCGGCACGACCAGCCTGCGCCTGCTGGAAAGCGCGGCGGACGATGCCCGCACGATCCACCCCTTTGAAGGCGATACGGCGATCTTCATCACGCCGGGCTACCGTTTCAAGGGGGTTGACGCATTGGTGACCAACTTCCACCTGCCCAAGTCGACCCTGTTCATGCTGGTTTCGGCACTGATGGGGCTGGACCGGATGCAGGCGGCCTATGCCCATGCCATCGCCAACGAATACCGGTTCTATTCCTACGGCGATTCATCGCTGCTGCTGCCTGAGCGGCAGCCTGCATAAACACGGCTTGCGCTGACCCCGCATTTCCGGTCTCTTCGCCGGGCCCCGCGCCAGACGGGGTTAGGAGGGGGTACTGAAATGACGGATTCGACTTCGGCAGCTGCCGCGGCACCCGGGCCGCTGGCCGGGCTGGGCGTGGTGGCCATCGTGGTTGTGGCGATCATCGCCTGGGCGATCATCGGCACGGCCTTGTTCTCGGAAGTTTCGCTGTTCGGCGGGTTCCTGATGCTGTGGCATTGGGCCAACCTTGAAGCGCTGGAGATCAAGCGCCTGCCATCGGCGATCGCCGGCGCGCTGGTCGGCATCGCGCTGGCCTGGCAAGTGGTCTATCTGACCGGGATCATGGGCAGCAACGGCACGATCCTGGGGCTGCTGATCATGGTGGCGGCGATTTACCTGCAAGTGATTAACCTTATGCCGTTCCTCTTCAACACCGCAGCCATGCTCTATCTGACCGTGGCGGCCGCGCCGCTGATCCAGCTCAAGATCGATTTTGTCGAACTTGCGCTTGCTACGGTGGTTGGCGGGCTGTTCTTCGGTCTCTTTGTCGAAGCAATAAAGCGCCTTGCGGCCAGGTTCCTGCCGGCCGCAAGTTGATTTCGCACAAGACAACCGCCCTCCGCCGCGCTTAACCTGCGCCGCGGAGGGACGGATGAGCAAGAAGACGGAACAGGCGGCAATCGAAGCGCGGCTTGAACGCGCGGCCGAGCAGCTGGGCGATCTGACCGCCCCGGTCATGGCGGAATACTATCGCCGTTTTCCCGAAGCCCGCGCCAGCTTTGCCCATCACGCCCCGCATGGCCCGGAACGGCTGGAGGCGGAGATGGTGGGCAATACGCTGTACTACGTCATGTCCTGGTTCCATTCGCCGGTCGAGGCGCGGATCTATTTCGACACCTCGGTCCCGCACCACCGGGTGGCGCTGGACGTGCCGCCGGATTGGTTTCGCGGCATGATCGATACGCTGATCGATGTGGTCGAAGCGGCCGTGCCGGCGGTCGATGCGGCCGAGCAGCAAGCCTGGACGGAAATGCGCGAAGCACTGGTCGGGCTGGTCGAACGTAACCGTTTCGTCTAGCGGGGCGGCCATGACTGCGCCGCGCTTCCAGTTCGATATCCACGCCACCGATGGCAAGGCCCGCACCGGCACGATCCGGATGCGCCGGGGCGAAATTCGCACGCCCGCTTTCATGCCGGTTGGCACCGCCGCCACGGTCAAGGCGATGAAGCCTGAAAGCGTGCGCGCAACAGGCGCCGATATCCTGCTGGGCAATACATATCACCTGATGCTGCGCCCCGGTGCTGAGCGGGTCGCACGGTTGGGCGGCTTGCACAAGTTCATGAACTGGGATCGCCCGATCCTGACCGACAGTGGCGGCTATCAGGTGATGAGCCTGAGTGAGTTGCGCAAGATCACCGAGGATGGCGTAACCTTCAAAAGCCACCTCGATGGCAGCCGCCACCTGCTGACGCCGGAACGCTCGATGGAAATCCAGCGCCTGCTGGGCAGCGATATCGTCATGGCCTTTGATGAATGCCCGCGCGCTGATGCGCCGTATGAGACGATTGCCCAATCGATGCGGATGTCGATGCGCTGGGCGGCGCGCAGCCGCGCCGGGTTCGATAGCGGGGAGGAGCATGCGGAGCGATCTGCCCTGTTCGGAATCCAGCAGGGCGCGCTTAACGAAGACCTTCGCCGCGAAAGCGCCCAGGCGCTGCAGGACATCGGTTTCGATGGCTATGCCATCGGCGGCCTGGCCGTGGGCGAGGGGCAGGAAGCGATGTTCGCCACGCTCGATTTCGCGCCGGGTATGTTACCAGCTGCTCGCCCGCGTTACCTGATGGGGGTGGGCAAGCCCGATGACCTGGTCGGCGCGGTGGAGCGCGGGGTCGATATGTTTGATTGCGTCCTGCCCAGCCGCTCAGGCCGCAACGGGCAGGGCTTTACCTGGAACGGCCCGGTCAACCTGCGCAACGCCAAGCATGCGGAGGATACCGCCCCGCTGGACGAGCGCTGCCCCGGCGATTGCTGCACCAAGTACAGCCGCGCCTATCTCCATCACCTGCACAAGAGCGGGGAGATCCTGGGCGCCATGCTGCTGACCGAGCATAACCTGACCTTCTACCAGCAGCTGATGCAGGCCATGCGCGATGCCATCGCCGCCGGAAGCTTTGCCGCCTTCGCTGCGCAGTTCCGGGCGGATTACCACGGCGGATAACCACGCATACGAATACCTCTTCGTATCCGGCTGCACGGGCGCGACGCATCGCGTTAGACTACGCGCCAAGCTGAGTGGGAGAGGCGACAATGCGGAATGGATGGATTGGCAGCGCTGTGGCGCTGATGCTGGCAGCAAGCTCCATTGCGGCCAGCGCGCAGCAACTGCCGCTGACCGATGGCGTCAGCCAGGTCCGCCACCCGGAATGGTCCAAATCCGCCACGATCTATGAAGTGAATATCCGGCAATACACGCCGGAAGGTACCTTGAAGGCTTTCGAACCGCACCTGCCGCGGCTGCGCAAGATGGGCGTGGACGTGCTGTGGATCATGCCGATCAATCCGATCAGCCAGAAACTGCGCAAGGGCTCGCTCGGCAGCTATTATGCGATCAGTGACTATTACGCCGTCAATCCCGAGTATGGCACCCTGGCCGATTTCAAGCACCTGGTCGCTGCCGCGCACAAACAGGGCTTCAAGGTGATCCTCGATTGGGTCGCCAATCACACCGGCTGGGATAACGTCTGGGTTGAGCAGCACCCCGATTGGTACCTGCGCAATGCCGCCGGGGAACTGGAAGGCTATAATTATACCGATCTCAGCACCGGCAAGAAGGAAGTCTGGGCCGATGTGATCGGGCTGGATTATTCTAAGCCCACCGTTCGCCAGGGCATGATCGATGCGATGAGTTACTGGGTGCGCGAGGCCAATATTGACGGCTTCCGCTGCGATGTTGCCTGGACCCTGCCGGTCGCGTTCTGGGACGATGCCCGCGCCAGGCTGGACGCGATCAAGCCGGTCTTCCTGTTGGCCGAAGCCGATACGCCGGAAATGCACCAGCTGGCCTTCGACATGACCTATGACTGGACGCTGTTCCACAAGCTGGTTGATATCGGCAAGGGGCGGGCCAACGCCCGCGATCTGGGTAAACTCTATACCGAGCCGAAGCGGCGCTACCCGGCCGGTTCCTATCGCATGACCTTCACCAGCAACCACGATGAGAACTCGTGGAACGGGACGGAGCGCGAACTTTATGGCGCAGGTGCCGATGCGATGGCGGTCCTAGCGGCGACGCTGCCGGGCATGCCGCTGGTCTACAGCGGACAGGAATCGGCCTTTGATCGCCGCCTCAAGTTCTTTGACAAGGACCAGATCGACTGGGGCAGCTATTCCCGCGCAGAGTTTTACCGCCGCCTGCTGGCACTCAAGAAGAAGCACCCGGCGCTGACCAACAGCCACGAACCGGGCAACCTTCAGCTGATCGAAACCGGCAATGACAAGGTCTTTGCGTTCCGCCGGATTGCCGCGAACGACAAGGTCCGGGTTGTCGTGAACCTTTCGGCAGAGCCGGTGAAGGTCAAGCTGCCCGGCAGCAGGGCCATCAGCCTGAAGGGCTGGGGCTGGCGCATCGACTAGGTGCGGATCGCCTCAATCGGGCACTGACAAGCGCGATGAATCGTCCTAGTCTCCTTCCAAAGAGACAAGGAGAGCGATAATGGCGACTGTGCTCGAAACGAAATCGGTGACCAACGATGATCACGTCCGCGGGGCGGTGAGCGAAGCGGAATGGGCGGTCCGCGTTGACTTGGCGGCGGCCTATCGGCTGGTCGCGCTGTATGGCTGGGATGACCTGATCTTCACCCACCTTTCGGCCCGCGTGCCGGGGCCGGAGCATCACTTCCTGATCAACCCCTATGACATGATGTTCGAAGAGATCACCGCCTCTTCGCTGGTCAAGATCGACGTCGAAGGCCAGCCGGTTGTGCCAACCGCGCATCCGGTCAATCCGGCCGGTTTCACGATCCATTCGGCGCTGCACATGAACTGCGAGGATGCCCACGCGGTAATGCATCTGCACACGCCCGCCGGCCAGGCCGTCAGCGCCATGTCCGAAGGCCTGCTGCCGCACACCCAGACTGCGATGATCGCCGGATCGGACATTGCCTATCATGACTACGAAGGCATCGCGACCGACCTGGAAGAGCGTGATCGCCTGGTTCAGGACATGGGCGACAAGCACGTGATGATCCTGCGCAACCACGGCACGCTGACTATCGGCAAGACCGTGGGCGAATGCTTCCTGCGGCTCTATTTCCTGGAGCGCGCCTGCGATGCCCAGGTCAAGATGCTCTCGGCCGGGCGTGATGGCCTGAACAACCCGCCGCAGGGCACGCCGGAAAAGGTCAAGGACCAGACCCCGCCCGCCGGCATGGGCAGGATCGCCAACGGCCTGTCCTGGCCGGCACTGCTGCGCAAGCTGGACCGGATTGATCCCTCGTTCCGGGATTGAACCCAAGTTACCCAAACGAAAAAGGGCGGCCCCGCGGGACCGCCCTTTTTGTATTCGGCAGGGCCAAACTTAGCGCGAATAGAATTCGACGACCAGGTTCGGTTCCATCTTCACCGGATAGGGCACTTCGTCCAGCGTCGGAACGCGGACGAAAGTGATCTTGTCGGTGCCGTCGGGCGCAACGTAGTCCGGGATTTCACGCTCGGCCAGGGTCTGGGCTTCGGCGATCAGGGCCATTTCCTTGGCCTTCTTGCCAAGGCTGACAACGTCGCCCGGGCGCACGCGGCGGCTGGCGATGTTGCACTTC
>JACCDH011504449.1_pt1 | contig 10091 bp, 9 predicted proteins | sample 7442481 | NCBI WGS metagenome assembly JACCDH01 (sample SAMN15323433, study PRJNA562643) | freshwater metagenome | isolation source: river surface water | place: USA:Blue River Watershed | collected 2017-08-15
AATGCCATTAAAATTGGCTTAACTGGTACACCTTTGTGGGGCAAGGATTATAATTCTAAATCCTTGTTTGTTAATTATATCCATAAATATTATTACAATTCTTCTATTGCAGATGGTTATACCTTGCGTTTAATTCGTGAAGAAATAGAAACTGGTTATAAATTCGAATTGCAAAAAATTTTAGATGAAATTAAGCTACTAAAAGGACAGTCTAAAAAGGAAGATGTATATGCGCACCCTAAATTTGTGGAGCCTATGCTAAAATATATTGTGGAAGATTTCGAAAGAAGTCGTACTATCGATAATTCCATTGGCGGAATGGTTGTGTGTGATTCTGCTGCACAAGCTAAAATGATGTACGAAATTTTTCAAGTGAATTACGAAAATCAAACAACTTATAATTTAGCTGCAGACGAACAAGCTCCTTATTTAGCCAAAAAAAAGCTAGAAACCAAAGTAACATCTGCCATATTAATTTTACATGATATTGGCACCAAGGAAGAGCGTAAAAAATGGGTAGAAGATTACAAAGATGGTAAATATGATTTTGTTTTTGTATACAATATGCTTTTAACAGGTTTTGATGCCCCACGCTTAAAAAAAATGTATATTGGTAGGATAATAAAAGCACATAACCTTTTACAAACACTTACTAGGGTTAACCGTACTTATAAAGATTTTAAATACGGATATGTAGTAGATTTTGCAGGTATCGAGGAGCAATTTAAAAAAACAAGTCAGGATTATTTTAATGAGCTACAGGATGAACTCGGCGACGAGCTTCAAAATTACTCTAACCTATTCCTAACACCCACACAAATACAGGAGCAAATTTCCAATATTAAAAACCAATTGTTGCATTACAACACTCAATCGCCCGAAATTTTTAGTCAGCAAATCACACAAATACACAACCGCCAGCAAATGTTGGAGCTAACCAAAGCTTTAAACAATGCTAAGGATTTATACAATCTTATTCGTTTATCGGGTAATTACCAATTGTTACAACAACTGGATTTTAAAACTTTAAATATCCTTTCTAAAGATGCCAATAATCGTTTAAGCTTAATTAATACTAAGGAGGCGCTGGAAAATAATGTAGATACTTCCAATATCCTTAACATTGCATTGGAGGATGTTTTGTTTACTTTCACTAAAATAAAAGAGGAAGAAATGATTTTGGCGGATAAACTCCGTAGCACTTTTCAACAAACACGCGAAATGTTGGGTGGTAATTTTGACCCTCAAGATCCCGAGTTTATTAGTTTAAGGGAAGAATTGGAAAGGTTGTTTAAAAAGAAAAATCTTACCGAATTGGGCGCCGATGATGTGCGTGATAATATTGCTCAATTCAATAAAATTTATCAGGAAGCAAGGGAATTAAGCCGAAAAAATGATTTACTAAAAGCGAAGTACAATCAGGACGAAAAATATGCGCGTTTGCACAAGCGTTTAATGGAAAAAGACCCTCTAACGGATAGCGAGGCTAAACTTTTTGCTGCTCTATCTGCTTTAAAAAAATCGGTGGACGAGGAAGTTTTACAAAATTCCTCTATGTTAGATAACGAAAGTTACGTGGAAAAAATGATGATGAAAATTGTAATTAATAAATTGCACAAGGAACACAACTTGGGCTTAAACCCCGATAAGGTAAAAAAAATAAATACTTTGTTGGTGAAGGAATACATGAACGAGTATCGAGGGAGGGTGGCTTAAATAATTTACAACTACAAATGAAAATCAATTAAAAATGAGCAATCAATTTATTAACGACGTAAAACAAATTCTTAATCAAGCAAAACAAAAAGCTTATACAGCTATTGCCTCTGCTATGATTGAGGGTTATTGGTTAATAGGTAAAAGAATTATCGAAGAGGAACAAAATGGAAAACAAAAAGCCGAATATGGAAAACAACTTTTAATTAGGCTTTCCAACGAACTTGGGAGTGGATACAGCTCTAGAACTTTAAGAGATTACAGACAGTTTTATTTAACTTTTCCAAATTGGGAAGATTTGGCACACACGTGTGCCAAATTAAATTGGTCGCAAATTCGATTAGTTATGAGGGTTTCTGATAAAAACGCTCAACTTTATTATTTAAAAGAAGCAGCCGAACAAAACTGGTCTGTTAGAACACTCGATAGAAACATTTCAACATTGTATTATCAACGTTTAATTTCTTCTCAAAAACCAGATTTGGTAAAACAAGAAATGTTACAAAACACAGCACAATTACAAAATAATCCTAATGATTTTATAAAAAACCCAACAGTTTTGGAGTTTTTAAATATTCCAAGTAATTATTCCTATTCGGAAAAAGAGTTAGAACAAAATTTAATCAATAACTTACAACAATTTTTACTGGAGCTAGGCAAAGGTTTTGCTTTTGTTGCCCGACAAAAACATATTCGTACCGAAACACAAGATTTTTTTATCGATTTAGTTTTCTATAATTATATCTTAAAGTGTTTTGTAATAGTGGAACTTAAAACCAATAAAATTACGCATCAGGATATAGGGCAGTTGGATATGTATGTACGTATGTTTGATGATTTAGAGCGTAAAGAAGGCGACAATCCAACAATTGGAATTTTACTTTGTACCGAAACAGACCAAACTATTGCTAAATACTCGGTATTAAACGAAAATAAACAACTTTTTGCCAATAAATACTTACCTTATTTACCTTCCGAAGAAGAATTGGTTGCTGAAATTGAACGAGAAAAACAATTCCTACAAAAAGGAATTAGAGACTAAAACTGGTAAAAAAGTGGTTTCGCGTTTAAATGCTAAAAATGTGTTGGCTAAAACCCTTAAACAAAATGATACTAAAAAATTAAAAAACAACAATGATAACAAGTGATTTCGAAATTAAAACCAAAGCGCTAATTGATGATTTAAAAAGCGTGTGTGCCAATTATGGTTTGGGGAATGATGGTAACGAGTTTAAAATTATTACCCAAGTTTTCCTGTATAAATTCATGAACGATAAGTTTGTGCACGAAATTAAAAAACTGGATGATACTATTGCAAAATCCGATAACTGGGAAAATACTTTGGCTAATTTAAACCCCGATGATTTGGAAATGTTGCTGATGCAATTAAACGAAAATACGGCACAGTTAAAACCACATCATTTAATTACGGCGCTTTTTCAGCGACAAAATGAAGGTGATTTTGATAAAATTTTCGATGATACTTTGTTAGAAATTGGCGCCCTCAATAGTCAACTTTTTTCCGTTGTTACGGGCGGTGGCGAAAAAATTATCCTGTTCGAGAATATCTCTAAATATGTAACCGATAAACGCGAGGATTTTTGCAAAGCCATCATCAACAAACTCATTAATTTTAGTTTCGAGGGTATTTTTACCGAAAAGTTCGATTTTTTCGCAACTATTTTCGAGTATTTAATCAAGGATTATAACACCAACAGCGGTGGTAAATATGCCGAGTATTTTACGCCACACGCTGTGGCAAAAATTATGGCTAAATGTTTAGTGCAGGAGGATGTTAAAAATGTAACTTGTTACGATCCTTCGGCGGGTTCGGGAACTTTGTTAATGAATTTGGCGCACCAAATTGGGGAGGATAAATGTACCATTTACTCGCAAGATATTTCCCAAAAATCCTCTAACCTACTACGTTTAAATTTAATTTTAAATAACTTGGTGCACTCTATCCCTAATATTGTAAAGGGAAATACTATTTTAGAGCCTTACCATAAGGATGGTACGGGTTTAAAAAAGTTCGATTATATTGTAAGTAATCCGCCTTTTAAGTTGGATTTTAGCGATTATCGTAATGATTTAGACAGCAAGGAAAACAACGAGCGTTTTTTTGCGGGTATTCCCAACATTCCTGCCAATAAAAAGGAATCAATGGCTATTTATTTGTTGTTTATACAACATATTATGCACTCTTTAAAGGATAATGGCAAAGCGGCTATTGTGGTACCTACGGGATTTATAACGGCGCAAAGTGGTATCGACAAAAATATTCGTGAGCGATTAATTAAACAAAAAATGTTGGCAGGCGTGGTAAGTATGCCAAGTAATATTTTTGCCACCACTGGTACCAATGTTTCTGTAATTTTCCTCGATAAACAAAACCAAGGCGATGTAGTATTAATAGATGCCTCCAACCTAGGTACAACTGTTAAAGAGGGCAAAAACCAAAAAACAGTTTTATCCGCCCTAGAGGAAGATAAAATCATCCATACTTTTAACCAAAAAATTGCCGAAGATGATTTTTCGGTGGTGGTTTCCTACGATGAAATTGAAGCTAAAAACTACTCGTTAAGCGCCGGACAGTATTTTGAGGTAAAAATTGAATACGTGGACATCTCCGCAGAAGAATTCAACCAAAAAATGAAAAACTTCCAAGATAACCTAAGCGATTTGTTCCAAGAATCTAAAAAACTAGAAAACGAAATTCAAAATAATTTAAAGGGGTTGAGGTATGAATAGGAAAATGGTTGAAATTAAAGAACTAATTGATGAAATTTCAATGGGTCCTTTTGGTTCAGATATTAAAAAAGAGAATTTTATTTCACATGGTGTCCCTGTCCTTAATGGTTCAAACATTTCAGGAACTAAATTAAAAGAAGATTTTGAAAATTACTTAACACCTCAAAAAGCTGAATCACTTAAAAAAGCTATTGCTAAAAGAGGCGATATTATAATAACTCATCGTGGTACATTAGGACAAATAGCTTATATACCTTTTAATTCTGAAAGAGAAAATTATGTAATATCACAAAGCCAATTTAGAGTATCCCTTAAAAAAGAATTAATAAATCCTATATATTTTACTTATTATTTCCATACAGTAGAAGGACAAAAAAGATTGCTTTCATTTAAAAGCCATGTTGGAGTTCCTGCTTTAGCACAAGCAACAACAAATTTCAAATTATTGAAATTTCCTTATATTTCAATAAAAGAACAAGATAAAATCGCCAAAGTACTATCCGACATCGATTCAAAAATAGAGCTCAACAATAAAATCAACGCCGAGTTAGAGGCAATGGCAAAATTGATTTACGATTATTGGTTTGTACAATTCGATTTCCCCATTTCCGAAACCCAAGCCCAAGAAATGAACCGCCCCGATCTCATCGGCAAACCCTACAAATCCTCCGGCGGCAAAATGTCCTACAACCCCCAACTAAAAAGAGAAATCCCCGTGGGTTGGGAGGTGAAAAGTTTAAGTGAAATAGCAAACATTACTATGGGACAATCTCCATCGGGAACATCTTATAATGAAAGTGGTGATGGCGAAGTTTTTTTTCAAGGTTCTACTGATTTTGGTTGGAGATATCCAAATGTTAGACAATTTACAAACGAACCTAAAAGAATTGCAAATAAAGGTGATATATTATTAAGTGTTCGTGCACCAGTTGGAACTCTAAATATCGCAGACAGAAAATGTTGTATTGGTAGAGGTTTAGCTGCATTAAACAGTAAAGACAAAACAAATTCTTTTTTGTTTTATGTTATGGTATATTTAAAACAGATTTTTGATAGAAGGAATAGTGTAGGAACAACTTTTGGTTCAATTACAAAAGATGATTTATATAGCTTAAAAACTATTTACCCAAGTTCAAAACTAATAAAACAATATGATGCTATTGTTTGTAAATACAACGAAAAAATTCTAAACAACCACAAACAAAATAAAGATTTAGAAAATCTAAGAGATTGGCTTTTACCAATGTTAATGAATGGACAAATAAAAATTAAATAGAATTTATGTATGATAAAGTGTTTAATACTTAAAGAATCGTGATAATAAAAGTATAAAAATTTGAAATTTTCATTAATGATTTTTTTATCTATATTTGGACAATAAAATATTTCAATTTTAATAAATTGAATTTCATTTCGGTCAAGTAACGAAGTAAATGAAATTTTGGTTTACGAAACTCTATTATGAAATCAAAATATTGACGCTAGCTGATAAATTAAAACTTACAAATAAAAGATGTATATTGGATTTAATCTTAAACTTGAAAGATTTTTTACTGAACCTCAAAATGAATTTTATTTTGATAAAGGTTTAAAACTTTTCAAAAAATATTCTAATCAAGTAGAACAGAAACTTGAGGAACTAATCCTTGATAATGGAAATATTGACGGTGGAAAAATGCAATCAAATTGGTTTCCAAATGTAAAAGCAGATATTTTTCTTTCTCATTCACATAAGAACGAAAAAGAGGCAATTGCCTTATCAGGATACTTATATTACAAAATGGGAATTATGACCTTTGTTGACTCTTGCATTTGGGGATATTCAGCAGACCTACTTAAAAAGTTAGACGAAAAATTCTGCAAAATGGATAATGGATATTTTGATTATAATAAAAGAAACTTTACAACAAGTAATGTTCATATGATGTTATCAACAGCATTAACAAAAATGATAGATAAGACTGAATGTCTATTTTTTTTTAATACTCCAGATTCAATATCTTTTAAAGAAGGAGTAAAGTCTTCAACTCTATCTCCTTGGATTTATGCCGAAATTGAAACAAGTAAATTAATTCAACACAAAAAACTATCAGTATATAGAAAAAGAATACAAACAAGGTCTTTCTCTAAAGGGGGAGTTTTTTTAAATGAATCTATACAATATCCTTTAGACTTAGATCATTTAATCAATCTAAACAATATAGATATTTTAAATTGGATAAATGAATACAGTAATGAAGAATTTCCTCTCGATTTATTATATTATCAAAAGGCTAAAAATTTAATATTTAAACAATTATAGTTATGACAGAAGAAAAACGTCAACATTTAGATTTTATTCAAAACGTAGTAAATCGTCTAAGTACGAATTCTATTCAATTAAAGGCTATTGCAATTACATTAACTGCTGGACTTCTTGCTGTTTATTCATCAACACCAAAACTTTTCTTAATCATTTTAGCAGCTACACAAGTATTATTTTTTTGGTTTCTTGATGGTTATTATTTGCAACAGGAAAGAAAATTTAGAGGAATTTATAATGATGTTTGTGGAGTTACCTCAAATTTTAAAATTAAAGATTATGAAATGCCTATTGATAAATATAAAAAAGGAAAATATAGATTCTTTAGTTGTGTATTCTCTTTATCAAAACTACTTTTTTTTGGTTCAGTTTTATTAATTTTAATGTTGACAATTTTTGCATTAAAAAACAATTACATCAACTAAAACATAATATAATTAAAAAAAAGGCTGTTAGTAGTTATCATTTTAGTGTTTGTTTATTATTGAAATACTTCAAAATTAACAACTTTGGGTACCTAAAAATTTAATGCAACCAAAAAAATAAAAATAAATGAAAGAAAAACCTTCACCTTTCTTTGCATATCGATACTTGGTTACTCCAGCTAGTAAACAAAGAACTATAACTCAAGAAATAAGTAAGTCTAAAGAAGTACTAATAAGAGATTTTATTGAAAAGTTAGCGACAACCCCCAAAAGTGAATGGACAAGGGGCAAAAAAAGATATCTATTTTATGGGTCACAGCATTTCAATAATATTTATATTATCAAATATGCAAAAGAATCTAATGAAAATATTTATCTCGAAGGAGATGATGATATAACTATTAAGAGAATTAAAGAAACTAAATTTGTTTATCTATTTATTGATACTCAACATCAAGTTATTTTACTAGAAAGGAATCAAACTGTTTTTGGCTCAATTGACTATGCTATATCAGTTCTTGCCGATTTTTTTAGAGAATATATGCAAGAATTCGACTATGTCGTAAATATTTATCCATTAGTATCTCGGAAAAAATTTTGGAATTATGTTGATAATGCAGATCAAATATTTGAATTAACTCTTCAGATGAACGCACCTAACATGCCTTTTTTTGGTCATGAAGACACTAGAGAAGTTCTTCAAAAAATTAAAGACACAACTAATAATGAAGAGTTTGATTTGTCTTTTAAAAACAAGGAAGGAAATTTAATAATCATCAAAGAAGCTCTAGGTAGTTGGATTGAATATGTGCGTGAAATTGGAGGTAGATATATTCTGAAATTTTCTACAAATGGTGTACTTGATACAAAAACAAGTGAATCAGATACAGCAAAAACATATATAACTCGTAAAAAAAATGAAAAATATGATGATGAGGAACTGGAAAATATAAAAACTAAACTTGAGATAATGAATAAACTTGAAAACAGAGATGATGATGAAGAAAGTCAAGAATAAAAGATTGATATATGTAATTAGCATTATTACTATTGCCTTTATTATTTCCAATCTTTTGGTTAGGAATACATCAATATTAAATTTCAAAATGCTTGATTCATCTAATCTTTTTACTTACTTCGGAGTATTAATAGGATTTGCATTAACAATTTATACTTTTGGTTTAGCAATGATATCAGATATAAAAAAAGATTTACTGCAATTAAAAGGCTTTACAAAAGATGAAAAAAGTGATATGTTGATAAGACTTGTTAATGGCTTTAATGAGGTAAAGGAAGATATTTGGATAATCTTTATTTCTTTAATTCTCATTATTTTCTTTGCAATAGCCAAAGAAATTCCTAATCCTTTTTCATTTAAAGTTGAAAAATATTTAATCCCTGAGTCTTCAAATTTAACATTATTTACAATGACAACATATGCCATGTTTGATATTTTGAGAACTCTTTTTAATTTATCTGAAATAAAATTAGAATTATTAAAAAAGAACAATAATGAGGACTCAATAAATTAAGAGTGCATAATACCAAGGGACTGACACCATATTAAATCCATTACCTGTGTTTTAAAACGAAAAGATTAACCCAAACACCGAGGGACAGACACCTGTGCCAAATCATTTTTTCAAAAAAAATCCACCAAACTACTCTGTTAAATCAACAAAAAAATGCCAAGCACCACCCAAATAAACAACCTGTTACAGCAAGTAAATTTGTTAGTAGCACATCAAAAAAGTTAAAAGACGAGCGCTTGATTGTGTTTAGTATTTTAAAAATGGAAAGCAAGCAATAAAAAGGGACTAAAACCATAATTAACGCTTTTTTACAAATTTTTATATTTTAAATTTATATTTAAAATCCATAAAATAACGATATGTAATTTATCACCCACTCCGCCCTACGGGCACCTCTCCCTAAAATATGGCGAGGAGCTATAGGTGTGCTATCGCACGAATTTAATTATAAATAGCCACATTAGTATTAAGAACAGCAGAAAGCATGGTAACTCCGTGTTCTGAAAAAACAAATGGCAAAGTTGGTCGCCCACCATGCTCACTTGAGGTTCCAATTTGGTACTTCAAGTTATCCCATTCTTCTTCGGTTAACTGAAACATAAATTCCTTAGGAAATCGGAGTGGGTTTCTTTTAACGGCTCTATTTATAAACTTGGTTTCTGTTTGATAAAGTATAGCTAAATCATTATCAAGCATTACTTAGATGCCACATACACTAAAAATTTTATTTTGTATTGCGTTTTGTTTGATTAATTCCATTAATACGATATTTTAAATTTTAAAAAAATTACATCCAAATTGTAATATTTTATTTTGTAATTTTTACCGTCATTAGCAGTTGTCAAGTATTCCTTGACAACTGATTTTTGCTCTAACTCACATTCTTTAAAACAGTTATTTATGTGTAAGCTGATATTTTGCTTAGTTTGATTGAAAAGTGTTGCCATTTTTGCTTGTGTAAGCCAAACAGTTTCATCCTCAATTTTTACCTCAATATGCTCAACTAAATCACCCGGTTGATAGAAAACAATTTCGTTTTTCATTTAATAAATTTAAATATTTTAAATTTCAAATATAAAAATTAAAATGTATTTTTATATTAAATTTTAAATAAATCAAAAAAATTAAATTCTAACAACATTATTTACCAAGTTATTTTTTTCTAAAAACACTTCGGAGGTTTCACGCAAAGGGCGGAAAGATTAACGCTAAGTTCCGCAAAGTGATTAATTAATCTTAGCGTTTTCTTTGCGTGATTTATACTTTGCGAACTTCGCGTGAAATATTAGTATAATTAACACTTTCTTATAATTTTTTTTAATCCCTCTTTAAAACCCATAAAATAACGAAATGTAATTTATCACC
>JACCDH011565256.1_pt1 | contig 10091 bp, 18 predicted proteins | sample 7442481 | NCBI WGS metagenome assembly JACCDH01 (sample SAMN15323433, study PRJNA562643) | freshwater metagenome | isolation source: river surface water | place: USA:Blue River Watershed | collected 2017-08-15
ATTGAGTACTTTGTTTCACACGGAGGATTTACGTTGATTGAAAATCACGTTCTCTATAAATGTTTAACTAAATTAAAAGAAGATGCAAATAAAAATCAGGGAGATAGTATACATAATGATGATACTGACGGGGATATTGGTTGAGAGATATGGACTTAAGGGTGCGGACCCTGAGTTAGTAAAATATTTTGGATGGGGAAGTATATCACTTGGTTCATTTAACCTTGTGTTAGATTATATTAGAAAACCTAAAAATAAAAAATAAGATGGACTTAACGACAGAAATGGAAAACTACAACAAGGTTAAAGACATTGTACTAAACAAATTAGTAAGTGAAGGACTGTTGGACGAATCTGATTCAGAAGAATTTTCTGAAAGATGTCAGGTTTTAGCTTACAAAGGTAAATGGTTTAGTAAATGGTTTGACAAGAATGTAAAATCAGAAGACTCTGACGCAAACCCTAACGGTTATTACATTCGTATAATCGAAATGAAAGAAAGAGAAGACGATGTAGACCGTCTATTAAGAAGAACAACAGGAAATTATGATGAATAATAAAGAACCAAAAAGAGAATGGGATTTTTTTGTTATGTGGACAAACAAAAAAGAATGGTACATAATACCAACATTTGTTTTCTTTTATAATCCAGTCCAACTTTACACATCACTTGTAACATCACCAGCTTGGGGATTTTATTTCCAATGGTTAAAAATAACTGCAGGAGTACAATCACAAAAGAACCCAAACTATGGAAAATAAAAACTCAATCCTAATTTCAGTCATTGTAGGTTTAATTACATTCATTTTAATTTTCACCTATATGGAATTTAATGATCGAGTTAATTCCGTTGACGTTAATCAACATATTTGTAAAGAAGATTCGTTACGAGAGGTTGTTTATAATTTAAAGAGTGAATTAGAAATGGCTGAAGATGGTTGGGATAAAAAAGAACAACGGTATGAAGATGTACTATTTGAATACGAGTACGGTATTAGTCAACTAAAAGAAAATCGTCCAGAGGCATATAGATATTTTCATAGAATTATTGGTTATAGAGAACGTTACAGTAGAGAAGTTGAAATTGATAATAAAAAAAGATTAAAAAGTTTTAATGATTAATATGAATACATTAGATTCCAAATATCAGGAATTATTACAAGACATTTTAGATAACGGAGTTGTTAAAACCGATAGAACTGGAACGGGTACTATATCCGTATTCGGTCGTCAAATAAGACATAAGATGTCACAAGGTTTTCCATTACTTACCACAAAGAAAATGGCATGGAAGACAATGGTGACTGAATTATTATGGTTTCTTCGTGGAGATACAAATATTAAATATCTTGTTGAAAATGGGTGTCACATTTGGGATGGAGATGCATACGCAAACTACCAAAAAAATATGACTTTGTGGTTTGGAAATGAGAGTCAACTCACAAAAGAAAAATTCATCGAGAAAATTAAAACGGACGATGAGTTTGCAAATAAATGGGGAGACTTAGGTCCAATATATGGTAAACAGTGGGTTGATTTAGGAGGTAAATTTTTAACGGAACTAAGTAACACTAAAAATGAAGAGGGTTATTACGAATACATAACCAAACATGTTGAGGGAATTAATCAAATCAAGAACCTTATTCATGATCTTAAAACAAATCCCGATAGTCGACGTTTAATGGTTAACGCATGGAACGTATCTGAATTAGACCAGATGACATTACCACCTTGTCATTACGGATTCCAACTTTATACAAGAGAGTTGACAGGTGAAGAGAGATGGGATTTGTTAAAGAAGAGAGTGGGAGAAGATAAATTCAAATCAATGGTTGATGATATTGTCCCATTTGGTGGTGGTTTAAGTGAAGAATTAGAATCATATAACATACCAAAACGAGCAATTTCATTAATGTGGAATCAACGTTCAGTGGATACATTTTTAGGATTACCATTCAACATTGCATCTTACGGATTATTATTAGAAATTATAGCTAAGGAAGTGAACATGTCACCGGATGAATTGATTGGTAATTTAGGTGATGTTCATTTATATTCAAACCACATTGAACAGGCTAGAGAACAAATTAGTAGAGAACCGTTTAAGAATTTACCAACATTAAAATTAAGTCCAATACCTTTAACTCATTTTGAACATCATTTAAGTGCGTTTGAAGATTTTATAAGAGAATTACAACCACATCAGTTTATGGTTGAGGGTTACGAATGTCACCCAAGTATTAAAGCACCTTTGTCCAATTAATCATGAAGAAAATAACATTTATTTTAATATTAACTTTTACCACATTGACTTCCATTGGTCAGAATCAATTTTCTGATTACATTAGTCATTTAGAAAATAATCCACCCAAACTAAAACCTTTAGAATCATTTGTAATGGAATGGTATGGGGTTAAATATAGATTAGGGGGTAGTACCAAAAGAGGTATTGATTGTTCTCAATTTACCAAAAAACTTTATTGGGAAGTTTATGGGTTAAAATTGGGTAAAAATTGTGCCGAACAATGGAGTCAAACAAAGAGAATTAAGAAGGATAGTCTAAAAGTGGGGGATATTGTATTTTTCAGAAGTAGACAGAGTCCGAGTGGGTGGCATTGTGGATTATATTTGGGTAATGACACCTTTGCACATGCAGCAAATAAGAAAGAAGGGGTTAAAATAAGTAGCTTATTAGAACCCCGTTACCTTCGTACATATAAGGGTGCCGGTCGTTTAAATTAACGTCCTTGACCTCTATATTTTTTGGGTTTTTGCGCCTTTGGACCCCAAGATTTTTGGGCCTTTCCGCTCTTTCTTTTACCGAAGGTAACCTTCATTGAAGATGTCCCACCTTTACCTTTTGCTTTTGCCATAATATATAATTTATACTAATAAGTATTTTCTAAATATTTTTAGTATATTTGTCCCACAAACTATTAAACAATGGAAGATATTATTACCCAAAAGTTCAGTTACGCAACAATTACAGTTTTTAAGGACTATTGTAAAATTGCAGATAAAAAGAAGTCATTAAATTCAATGTCGGTAAACTTAGACGATTTTGATGGAGATGAGGATGAGGTATTTGAGAATCGAAAACAACAAATGAGATTTATTCTTGAAGATTTAAGAAAACCTTCGGTTGGTCGTATTGTAGAATTCCCTGAAAAATTAGGTAACAAAAAGACTAGATTTTTTTATGGTAGTCCAAATGTAAATGAAAGAACTTCCATAGACTATGCAATTAACAAATTTGAAACAAGGAATGACCGACACATCAAAAGACATTACGGGAATCCATTTAGTGAAATATCTGTCAATACCATTGAACGTTCAATAAGAAGACATGGTGATAAAGTAACTATTAAAGTTTATCGACATATTCGATATAGATCATTTAATTCCATATATTTTAAACAATCGTCAAGTGTTGAGTCGGTTACTTTTAATTTAGTAACAGGTAATTTTACCACACTTAGTATGAATAAAACTGGTAAGAAAACCACTAAAACATTTAGAACGAATAGTTTGACGATGTTGGAAGTTCAATTTGGACCAGGTGGAATCATCGACATGAGAAAATTGTTAGATGACAAATCTGATTTAATTAATGACTATAAAGAAACATTCAACAATAGTGATTTTGTTTCTGCGTTAGATAGAATATTTAAACTTAATCAGAATATTATTTTTAACGGTAAATGGTTTTCACATTTAATGTTAGAACGATTTGTTCAAGTTAAACAAATAAAGGTATCTAACGATTATACCATGTGGGTTAAAAATTATTACCCAACTGAAAAATTCTTAAAGAAGAATGAAAGAAAACTTGTGGCATCTATCTTAGATATGTTTCAAATAAAATCTAAGATAACCATCAAGATTATGCATAGTAATGGTAAATTAGATATCCATTCTTTAGCTCAGTTGTGTTATTTGTTTGGTGACAATTATTCAAAATACATTGCAAGTATTGACATAAAACATTTCATGAATTCAACAATAGAACCTATTGGAAATATGGGTTGTAGTAAATTCATGTATGCCGATGAGAACAAGAAACATGGATTTGACATTAGAAATAATGAAAAGGAAAACATCGTTAAAATACTTAACAATTTAGAATGTCAACATAGAGGATATTTTAGATTAACGAGCGAAAAAGAAACATTGGTTAACCAAAGATTCATCGGTGATTTAATTGACCATTTTAAAATGATTAGTAAATTACGTCAATACATTCCCGATTTACATTTAAAGGCAAAGAACATTGATGAGTTTAACAAAGAACACTCTGAGTTATCAAAGATGGTGAGTTTAATTAAAAAGGGTTGGGTAATTGAATATGTCTTTGTCGATAAAATGGTTGAGGATGTTGAGAAACCTATCGATGTTAAAATAGACTTAGACACCGATAAAGTTGGTGAAATTACTTTCTACCCACACATTTTAAAACGTGAGGATGAATATAAAGAGGAGGGTGACTTTATGCACCACTGTGTCGCATCATATTCCGATAAGGAGAAATCAATCATCGTATCTATTAGAACCGAGAATCAACAAGATAGAGTGACATGTGAATTCGATTGTCAAACTGGTAGATTAATTCAAGCAAGACATTTCTGTAATGGACAAGCACCTGGTGATATGGAATTGGCAGTAAAACAACTTGAGACTAAAACTAAATATTATGCAAGGATGGGTCTTCTACATTCTTTAGAAAAACGTAAATCGCCAGTTAAAATAAATGGTAAAGAGGTTCTTCAAGAACATAAGGAACCAAAACGTTATAATATCTTTAATGAACCAATACCATTTTAAACTACACAATACAATCAAATCCATATATATTTTCTATATATGGATTTATTATTTACACATACCCAAGAGAAAAGAGATAAAAAAAATAGGTCATCATCATTATGTGATTTGAAATTATATAATGATGAGAATGATATTGTTTATAAATCAAATTTTGATTTTGATTATGAAAGATATGGTAGAAATAAAAAAGTATTATTTGAACATGAATTAGTTTTAAATAAGAAAACTGGAGATGTGTTCATAACATATAGAATTATTAATGATGGTTTGACTGATATAAAAATGTTTAAATCAACAGTCAAAAAAAAGAAGAATGATTTTAGTTTGTTATTAGATTTAACCGAAAATGGTTTTGAGAGGGGTGAGAAGAGAGTTGGTTATTGGGGTGTGAAATATGCAAGAGCAACAGGTAAAATTATAGATTTAATATATGGTTTGATTAAAGATAAATTGAAATCAAATTACATTGTTAATAAAATCAACAAAGGTGAATGTGAGGTCAATTATTTATACGATATGATAGTGGACTATCATTTAGAGATGAAGGGAATAAAAGGACATGATAGTGTTTATTATGACATTCAACATGATTATCCTAAGAAGAAATGGTTAGAGAAGAATGACTACAAATTTCTACCCGCAGTTTTAGATTACTACGGAATCAAATCCAAATATCTTATTGGTGAATTAAATAAACATACCACCAACAAGAGTATAAAATTAACATCTTTAAATTACATCTGTAAATTATTTGGTGACAATTATCTTGACTATCTTAAAAAGATAAAATGGGATAAACATTGTTTTGATTATGCACCAAATAAGAAAGTACATCAATTGAAAAATGATAGTGAAAAAAACTGTATGGTCAATGTTATAAATAAATGGGAGAGTGATTCATTAAAAACGGATTCTTTCATTTATTTGGTTAACAAGTTATTATCTATTAGAGAACTACTTGAAGTTAGAGGTGTAGATTTGAAGTTTAAAGCAAAAAACGATAATGAATTTGATAACTTACTTGAAATGTGGTCTGGCATAAAATATCATTTTGCTCGAGGATATAAAGTCAGATACGATTTACCAAAAGATTTTATAGAAGAGATAGAGGAGGAAATTGTATTGAATGATGAGGTATTCAAACCCACAGTGTTAGTGACAGAAGAGGATTTTAGAATCGAAGGGTTTAATATGAAAAATTGCATGTCCAAACAATTTTTACATGGATCAATATACATTTATGTGGCTTTACAACATAAAAGAAAACGAATCAATTTACAATATCGTAAAGGCGCATTAGTACAATCATATGGAAAGGCTAACACCCCAACTTTAGAGATATTCAATGATGCAATTACGATTTTATCACAAAGATTCAAAAAATACACATATTTGGAGTGGAAAAAAGAAAAATACGATTTTCTAACTAACTCATTTTCAATGAAATAGAAAATAATTTAAAAATATCCTAATATTTTTTTTGTATTTCATAAAATATACATAACTTTGTCACATCATTAAACAAAACAGTTATGAGATATTTTTCAGTATGTAGTGGAATTGAAGCGGCAACTGTCGCTTGGTCACCATTAGGTTGGGAATGTGAAGGTTTATGTGACTTTGCGTCCTTTCCTCAAAAAGTCCTATCACATCATTACCCAACAACCCCATTATTTTCAGACCTTACAAAATTAAACGAACATGAAAGTTACAGAAAAATCAACTTCGACTTATTGGTCGGAGGAACGCCTTGTCAATCTTTTTCCGATGCAGGACTCAACAAAGGATTGGATGACATCCGTGGTCAACTCTCCCTTGAGTATGGAAGAATTCTTAAAGAAAAACGACCAAGATGGTTCATTTGGGAAAATGTCGAAGGCGTTTTTAAAAGCAAACACAGAAAAGCGTTGTGTGAAATCATCTCCACTTTCACAGGTACTAACTTCCAAGTTGAAAATCTCGACAAACAAGGAATTGTCCAAGGAGAAGAATACTCCATCGCTTATAGGGTTTTCGACAGCCAACACTTCGGAGTTCCCCAACGACGCAAAAGAATCTTTATTGTCGGATATCGTGGAAACAATTGGAGAGTCCCATTCTCAGTATTATTTGAAGAAGGATGTTTTGAAAGCGTTGAAGAGAAGAATAGAATCAAGAGGGATGAGTACACCCAAAATATTCTCGGACAAATTAAACTCGCAGGTACAGTAACTAAATCACATGCGTCTACTTTAGTTGATGGTTTTGGTAAAGTATCTACCTCAAATTATTGGGTGGATAAAAAAGGTATTCGTCTATTCACTGAGAGAGAACTTGAAAGACTTCAAGGTTTTCCCGATGGTTATTTAGATTTTGAAGTGGCGGGTAAAAAACCATCATACTCAAATGTAAAAGGTGCAATCGGTAATTCAATGACCGTCAATGTAATGTATTGGATTGGTCAACGAATTAACTTTATTGACAATTATATTGAATCACAAAAAGTTTTGAAATCTCACAAAAAATAACTATATTAGATTTATGGAACCTAAAGAATCAAAATCAAATAGTCATTTTTGGATAAGTATTGTAAAATCGGGCATCAGATTTGGTGCCTGTTTTACCCTTTTTCAAGGTGATGTGAAAAGTGCAGCAGTACTTTTAGGACTTGCAGAAATGTTAGGTATTGCTGAGGAAATATTTTAATTATGTATTTCCATCAAGTAATATCGTTTGTAAATAAAATTAAAAGTCAGAAACATGACACCATTCAAGAAAAACGAAATTTGGTGGTTGAGGTTAGTAATTGTGGTAGTCGTGATAACTTCGTTCTCACTCATAACGATAACAGAAAGGAGAGTATTAGAACAACTATCACCACTACAAACAAAAATAGATAGTTTAGAAAGTGAGTTATTCATTCAAAAAACTATTACGGGTCGATATGAATTAACAATCAATCATTTCATTGAAAATAAGAAATTAGATTCAATTCAGGTTGATGATTATTTAAATCACGAAACAGAGTAACATGAGTACAGAATTTCACATTGGTAACGGGTCATATATTAATTTACAAGCAAGTCAAATTGTAAAAATAAATGAACAATTAATTGTTTATAGTGAAGATGGACCAATAACATTAACAGTTGATATTACTGCGGATTTTGCCAAAATAGATAAAAAATATCATGAAATATTTTTTAATTTATTATCTGCAAAATATCTCAACAAGGTAGCCTTCGGGGACAATCCATTTTCAGAATGTAAACCCGTAGTTAAAAGAAAGTGGTGGCAATTTTTTAAACCAAAATACATACAGTCATGACAACGTATCAAATTTTCGGAATTGTTCTTATTATGTTTGGATTGTGGATTGCGTATGAATTTTACAGAGCACCTATGATGGACGATAGTGGTAATGTAACTAAACCAGGTAAAAAATTAACTGACCTATGGCGAAAGCAAAAATAGAATATGATTTAAATGAAATCGATGATGTTTATGCACATAAGAGAGCAATTAAATCTCTCGACATGGCATTAGCGTTGTGGGAAATAACACATAATACCAAGAAAGGTTTAGAATGGTCGATGGAGAGTAAAGAAATGGACAAATATGAGGCTCTGGAAATGGTGTACGAAAAGATATATGAAGTCATATCTGAACATAATATCGATTTGGATGATTTAATGGAGTAATATTTATGAATATGATTACAATTTCTGAAAAGGCTTTAGAACATTTACTTACATTAATAGTGTCAGAACAAATTACACCCGATACACACAATTTAAGAGTTGGTGTAAAGGGTGGTGGATGTAGTGGTCTTTCATATGAGATGGATTTTGACGACACAATAACCGAAATGGATGAGGTAGTTAATTTAGGTCCATTGAAGGTAGTTATAGACAAGAAATCGGTACTATACCTATTTGGTACTGAATTACAATATTCTGACGGTTTAAACGGAAAGGGATTCCATTGGGTGAACCCAAATGCGAGTAGAACTTGTGGATGTGGCGAAAGTTTTAGTCTATAAGTTTTTTATTTTCAATTTTATTTCTTATATTTTATTAAACATTAAATAACAATATTATGCCAGAATTTACAGCAGAAGTAGACATTGACCCAAGTGAGTTCGTTGACTCTTGTAGTAAAAGAGAACTAACGAGATTAGTAGAAATCTTAGAAGAAGACGGTCACATTGAACCATCACAATCAAGTAAATCTAAAGGTACAGGTGTTCGCCAACCTAACTTCAATGATTTTACGTTTTGGTCAAGTCTTGACAAGTTAGCCAAGTGCCGTGATTTATTAACAATTGAAGAAGAAGATTACATCAATAAACTAGCATCCAAATTTAAACACTTACGTTAATGAAGGTGTTAGAATTATTTGCAGGTAGTCGTTCGGTTGGTAAGATTGCGGAAAGTTTGGGTATGGAGGTTTTTTCTTCCGACCTAACACCCTTTGATGGTATACACTATGCGGTTAGTATATTAGATTTCGACGTATCTAAAGTACCATTTCAACCAGATGTGATTTGGGCATCACCACCATGTACTGGTTTCAGTGTTGCTGCTCTTGGACATCATTGGACTGGTGGTAAAGGTGCGTATATTCCTAAGACAGATACTGCACGTTTGGGTATTGAATTGGTTAAGAAGACAATCGAAGTGATTGAACACTTTCAACCAACATATTGGTTTATCGAAAATCCAAGAGGAGTTCTTCGTAAGATGCCATTTATGGATGATTTTAAACGACACACCGTAACCTATTGTCAGTATGGTGATGAACGTATGAAACCAACCGACATTTGGACTAATAGTGATGTGTGGGTTCCTCGTAAGATGTGTAAGAATGGTGACCCTTGTCACGTTGCAGCACCGAGAGGATCAAAGACCGGAACACAAGGTCGAGCCAATGCATATGAAAGAAGTAAAATACCTGCAGATTTGTGTTATGAAATTTTAAAAAGTTGTAAATAATATGGAACAGATAATTGGTGGATTTAAAGAATATGTTGTAATTGAAAGGGAAGTACTTAATGAATTGATTAAGGAAGGTGAATTAATGGAAAAAGAAAGTAAGGGTTTATATGCGAAAGGAATTGGTACGGGAATGATTAAAACTGTTGAGAAGATAAAAGAGAATAATATCTATAATAAAGATTTTAAAATTAAAAGTTAGTGAAAATTAAACATCCTTTAGTTAAGGGTAAAGTAAAAGAAATTAAACCATTTATCTATTGTGTACAAATAGATGACGATTATGACAGAGC
>JACCDH011577275.1_pt1 | contig 10089 bp, 9 predicted proteins | sample 7442481 | NCBI WGS metagenome assembly JACCDH01 (sample SAMN15323433, study PRJNA562643) | freshwater metagenome | isolation source: river surface water | place: USA:Blue River Watershed | collected 2017-08-15
CATCAAGCGCGTCGCCGCCCTGCGGGGCCTCGTGGCCATCGACACCCACTACGAACGCCCGCAGCAATAAGCATGAACCCGATCGACATCATGGCCCCGGCGATGTTCGCCGCGCTGGTGGTCTTCCTGCTGCTGGGGCTGCCGGTGGCCTTTTCGCTGGCGGCGCTGGGCCTGGCCTCGGGCTTCGTGGCCATCGAGGCGGGCCTGTTCCCGCCGCAGTTCATGGCCAATTTGCCCTATCGCGTGTTTGGCATCCTGTCCAACGAGCTGCTGCTGTCCATTCCCTTCTTCACGCTCATGGGGGCCATCCTCGAGAAAAGTGGTCTGGCGGAAGATTTGTTGGAAGGCTTTGCCCAGGCCTTTGGCGCACTGCCCGGGGGCCTGGCCTATGCGGTGATTCTGGTGGGCGCCATCCTGGGCGCGATCACCGGCACGGTGGCCGCCTCGGTGATCGCGATGGGCGTGATCGCACTGCCGATCATGCAGCGCTATGGCTACAACATGCGATTGGCCACCGGCGTGATTGCCGCCTCGGGCACCATCACGCAGGTGATCCCGCCCTCGCTGGTGCTGATCGTGCTGGCCGACCAACTGGGTAAGTCGGTGGGCGATATGTACCTGGGCGCCGTCGGCCCCTCGATCGCGCAGGTCTTGATCTTCGTGGCCTTCATCGCGGTGATGTCGCTGCTGCGCCCGCAGTCCATGCCGCCGTTGCCGCCCGAGGCCCGCACTCTGCGCGGTTGGCCCCTGGCCCGCAAGGTGCTGGCGGGCGTGCTGCCTTCGAGCGCGCTGATCTTCGTGGTGCTGGGCACCATCTTCATGGGCCTAGCCACGCCCACCGAGGCGGGCGCCATGGGCGTGGTCGGTGCGATCGCACTGGCGGCGCTGCACCGTCGTCTGAACTGGGCCATGGTGCGAGGTGGCATGGCCGCCACCATGGAGATCACGGTGATGGTGATCTTCATCCTGATCGGCGCTACTGTTTTCACGCTGGTGTTTCAGGGCGTGGACGGCGCGATCTGGGTGGAGCATCTGTTCACGGCGGTCGGCGCCGATGACGCGGTGACCTTCCTGCTGGTGGTCAACGTCATGATTTTCTTCCTGGCGTTTTTCCTTGATTTCTTCGAGATCGCTTTCATCGTGGTGCCGCTGCTGGTGCCCATGGCCAACAAGCTGGAGATCGACCTGATCTGGTTCGGCGTGCTCCTGTGTGTGAACATGCAAACCAGCTTCATGCACCCACCGTTTGGTTTCGCGCTGTTTTACCTGCGCGGGATTGCGCCCAAGGAAGTCAAGAGCTCGGACATCTACCTGGGGGCACTGCCCTGGGTGGGGTTGCAGATGCTGCTGGTGGGCATCCTGGTGTTCTTCCCCGAGATGGTCACCGGCATGTTGGACAAGCCGCCTACAGGCAATCTGGACGCGGTGGAAATTCGCCTCGATGAAACGCCGGCCGCCGCCGAGACCCCTGCCTCGGGTGCATCGGGTCCTGGCGCCGGCGATGCTGCACCGGCTGAGGCGCCCGATCCGGCGGATTACTTCAAGAAGAAGTAACGGCCGAACCGATTCAGGCGGGAGGCAGCTGATCGAGGAAGCGCTCGAACACGTCTGCGGTCTCGCGTAGCGCGTCGGGCGTGCCCCAGCCTGCCGTCGTGGCCGATTGCGTGGGCTGCACCAGGGCGCAGACCGCCTCCAGGTAGGTGTGCAGCATGTCGCCACGGGCGCAGGTGACCAGCGTCGGCACCTTCAGCAGGGGCAACCGGTCCGCCTTCGGGTAGCGCAGCGCCGCCCGGTACGAAAGATGGAAGGTGCGGGCCGCCTTGAACACCTCGACGGCTTTGTCGTGCAAGTCGCCCGCCGCGGGCAGACCGATGGGACGGCGGTGCGCGCTGTCTTGTCGGTACCAGGGCCAAAACAGGTAGGCATCGCGCACGAAATTCCACAAGACATGAAACTGGCTGCCTTGCGTGTCGATCGGCACCTGCGGCAGGTAATGCGCGAGCAAGTCGGCTTGCTCCTGGGCGCTGTAAAGACCGATGCCGTCGATGGTCACGCTGCGCACGCGATCCGCGTTTTCAATGCCGATTTCGCAGGCGATGTTGGCGCCGGTGTGCGCGCCCCAGGCGTCGAACCGGTCAATGCCCAGGGCCGTGAGCGCGCGCAGATGTGCGTCGGCGAAGTAAGCCAGGTCCGGATCGTCCGGGGCGGGCGCACACGAGTCGCCATTGCCCAGGGTGTCCAGCGCGATCACGCGCCGGCGCGCCGCCAGCACCTGCATCAGCGGCTCCAGGGTTCGAGACGACCCAGGCGAGGCGTGAAACATCACCAGGGGCAACTGGCCGGGCCGACCCTGACCCGCCTGGCGATAGTGCACCTGGCCTTCGTCGATGTCCGCAAAGCCGCGCGCGATACGGACCGTGTCCGTGCTCACAGCCCCATCTCCCGCGCGATCAGGTTGCGCTGGATCTCGCTGGTGCCCTCGCCGAAGGTGAACAGGCCCGCATCGCGCCACATGCGCTGCATATCGCTTTCCATGGCGTAGCCATGACTGGCCATGATCTGCAGGCCCTCGCGGGTGACGAACTGAAAAGCCTCGCTGGCCACCAGTTTGGCCTGCGCGCCCTCGAGCCGGCAGGGGCGGCCGGTGGCGATCAGCCAGGCCAGGTGGTACAGGCACAGGCGCGCCTGGTTGACGCGTACCTGCATATCGGCCAGCTTGTGTTGGATCGCCTGGAAGTTGCCGATCGGTCGGCCAAACTGCGTGCGTTCGCGGGCGTGGTCGCGCGTCAGTTCCACCGCGCGCTGAGCCTGGCCGATCGAGTTGGCGGCCTGGCCGGCACGGCTGTAGTGCAGGGTGGACAGCACGTGGCGAAACCCCATGCCCTCTTGCCCGAATAGTGCGTCCTGCGGCACACGCACGTCGTCGAAGCCGATGTCCCACGAGGGCATGCAGTTGTGCCCCAGCTTTTCCAGCCGGGTCATGGTGATGCCGGGCGTGTGACGTGGCACCAGGAACAGCGAGATGCCGTCGCCGCCCACGCTGTCCGGCGTGGTGCGGCAGGCCACGACCAGGTAGTCCGCGGCGTCGGCATTGCTAATCCAGACTTTGCGGCCTTGCAGGCGCCATCCTTCGGGGCAGGGGCGTGCATGCGTGGTGAGGGCCGCTGCGTCGCTGCCCGCAGCCGATTCGGTGAGCGCCAGGGCAAAGCGCGCCTGGCCCTGAATCAGGCGTGGCAGCAGCGTCTCTTGCTGCGACGCGCTGGCATAGGTCAGGAGCGACATCCCACCAAAACTCACGGTGGTGGCAAACAGGGTGGAGGCGATGCCCGCGTGATAGGCCAGGCGCTCGTTGACCAGGGCCACGGTGCGCCAATCCTTTTCCATGCCGCCGTAGCGCGCAGGAAAGGGCAGACCCAGCAGACCCAGTTCTCCCATGCGGGGCAGCAGGTGCCAGGGCGTCTCGTGCGCGCGGTCGGCGTCTCGGTAGGCTTGCGGCGGAAACTCGCGCGCCATCATGCGGTCGATGGCGTCCAGCAGCATCGCGTCGTCGTCGGGGATCTCGAAATCGATCATGTCTATCCGGTCAAAGGGCCGTGAGCTGGCTGGCCAATTGCGCCTTGATCACCTTGCCCACCGAGGTGCGCGGAAATTCCTGCAGGATGAAGACCTCGCGCGGCACCTTGTAAGAGGCCAGCGCGTGGCGGCACCAGTCCAGCAGTTCGTTTGACGGCGTCGGCGCCTTGAGGGTGACGAAGGCCGCGATTTCCTCATTGAATTCGCGCGAGGGCCAGCCCACCACGGCCGCCTCTGAGACCGCCGGGTGCGCCATCAGAGTGGCCTCGATTTCCTGCGGGTAGATGTTCACGCCGCCGCGGATGATCATGTCCTTGGCGCGCCCCTTGAGGAACAGGTAGCCGTCTTCGTTCATCGCACCCAGATCGCCCGGGTAGAACCAGCCGTCTTGAAAGGCCTGCGCGCTGGCTTCGGGGTCGGCATAAAAGCCCTCGGCCACGGCGGGGCCCCGGTAGCGGATGCGGCCCACGCTGTTACGTGGCAGTAGCTGGTCTTGCGCATCGACGATCTGCACGTCCACGCTCAGCGCCGGCCGGCCCACGGAGTCGGGGAACAGCAGCTGGTCCTGCGGCGAGAGAGTCGAGACGCCGCCGCCTTCGGTCGAACTGTAGTACTCGAGGAAATTGGGGCAGATGTGTGTGCGGATCTGGTGTCGTTCGTCGGCGGTCAGCGCGGAGCCCGAGGAGATCAGCGTCTTGAGCGCGCGCAGCGGCGCCAGCGTGGCGGGGTCTTCTTCCAGCAGCCGGCGCAGCAGCGTGGGCACCAGAAACAGCACGCTCGATTCGGTGCGGGCCACTTCGGCGGCCAGCTGCGCGGGCGTGTAGGGCGGCGGGCACAGCACCACGGTGGAGCCGGCATACAGCGAGGACATCGAAAACGCGCGCCCGCCCCCGAAGTACAGGGGCGTGGCATTGAGGTAACGCTCGCGGCTGCCCAGGCCCAGCTCGGCCCAGTGCATGTAGAAGCGATACACCAGTTGTTCGTGACTGAGCATCGGCCCCTTGGGGCGGCCAGTGGTGCCCGAAGACAACGACATCAGCAGCCCCCGATCGCCATCTGGAAACTGCGCGGGCACCTGTGCGGCCGCGACCGCGTGGTGCCACGCATCATCGGCGGGCACGCAAGTGGCACCTTCGAAGGCGTCGCCCGGTTCCACCAGCACGAAGACGGGCTTGAAGTGTTGGGTGACGCGTTGTTTCTCGAGCGTCTTCCAGCGGCAGTCCAGCGGCAGGATGACCCCGCCCGCCCGCGCCACCGCATACAGCAGCAGCAGGTATTCGACGCTATCGGGCAAGGCGATGCCGACGATGTCGCCAGGCTGGAGGCCCAGCGCCTGCAAATGCGCCGCGCGCAGGCTGACCTGCAGGTCCAGGCTTTGGTAGTCCAGGGTCTGCGCGCCATGAACGATGGCCACCTGGCGAGGCCGTTGCCGGCCATGCAGGGCCAGCATGTCGGCGATGTTGGGGACCGTCGCGTGCATGGCTCAGGTCTGCGGTGCCAGGCCGTAGATCCTCAGCACGTTGTCTCGCAGCAATTTGCGTTTGGGATCCGGGCGCAGGCCCAGCGCCTCGATTTCCTCGCGCGTGCGCTCGAATTCGAGGATGGGGAAATCGGTGCCGAAGATCACCTTGTCCTGGCCGTAGGAGTTGATGTACTTCACGAACGATTCGGGCCAGTACTTGGGGCTGTGGGCATCGGTGCCGATGTACACATTGGGGTGCTTCCAGGCCATCGCGATCATTTCGTCGGTCCAGGGAATGCCCACATGAATGCCGATGAGTTTGAGCTCCGGGAAGTCGCAGGCCACGGCATCCAAGGTGATGGGGCGCCCCACGCTGCGAAGCCGGTGCTGCGGGTCATAGAGCATGGACTGCCCCACCTGCAATTGCACCGGCACGTTCAGCTCCACGCACTTGGCGTAGAAGGGATACCACTTGGCGTGGTCGGGGGCTAACTCGAACCAATGCGGATAAAAGTGGGCGCCGATGAAGCCGTATTCCTTGACGGCTTTCTCCAGCTGACGCACGCCGTCCATGCCCTCGGTGGCGTCCAGGCCGGCCAGGCCCGAGAAGCGTTGCGGGTAGCGGCTCACCGCCTCCGCCACCATGGGGTAGGGCGTGTGGTAGCTCGATTTGTGCAAGATCGGGCCGACCTTGGCGGCGATCAGGAAGCTGCGCTCAATGCCCGCCGCGTCCATTCGACGCAGCATGTCCTCCAGGCTCAGGCCCTGGAGATCTTGCTTGGCGACTTTCATCTTGCCGCCGTAGAAGGCGTCGCGGTTCGGACGCAGCGCCAGCATCTCTGGCGTCCACAGGTTGACGACCGCATCCACGGCCTGAATGTCGTAGTGATTCATCGGGTCGGGCCTCAACGCGTGCGGCGCGGCCTCACTCCTTGATGTCGGCCACCTTGATGGCGGTCACCCATCGACCCAGTTCGGCCTTGATGTAGTCGGCAAAGGCTTCGGGCGTGGTGGGGTTGGCGTCCATGCCGCCTTCGCGCAGTCGGGTGGCGATCTCGGGGCTGCGCAAGATGGCGGTGACTTCGGTGTTCAGGCGACGAATCACATCGGGCGGGGTGTTGGCGGGGGCCATCAGGCCGTACCAGCCGCTGATCTCGAACCCAGGCAGCATCTCCGCCACAGCGGGCACTTCAGGCAGGGCGCTGGAGCGCCGGGCCGTGCTCACGGCCAGCGCGCGCAAGCGACCGTCCTTGATCAGGCTCAGGGCACCGCTGAGTGTGACAAAGCCCGTGCTCAGCGAGCCCCCGAGGATGTCGGTCTGGATCGGCGCCGAGCCCTTGTAGGGGACATGCAGCATGTCGACCTTGGCCATGTGCCCGAGCAGCGAGCCCGCCAGGTGGGTGTTGCTGCCGATGCCGACCGACCCGTAGCTCACCTTGCCGGGGTTGGCGCGCGCATGGGCGATGAATTCACCGAGCGTCTTGGCCGGAAAGTCGCTGCGCACGACCAGCACTGCGGGCCCCGACGAGATCAGGGTGATGGGCGCAAAGTCTCGGACCGGGTCGTAGGACAGCTTCTGCGGCAGCGAGGGGCTGATGGCGATCGGGTTGACGTGGGCGAAAAACAGGGTGTGGCCGTCCGGGGTGGCCTTGGCGACCGTCGCGGCGCCAATCGTGCCGCTGGCTCCGGCCCGGTTTTCGACAACCACGGCTTGTCCGAGCCGCGTCGACAGCTGCTGCGCGATCGGCCGAATGATCGCGTCCGAGGGGCCGCCGGGCGCCCAGGGGTTGACGATGGTCACGGTCTTGGTCGGGTAGGGGTCGGCAGCGAAGGCCGTGCCGGCGGCCAGCATGGCCAAGCCCAGCGTCCATCGAGCCAGCAGTTTCAGACGGGAGTCATTCATGGGGCGCACTTCCTTGGAATTGAGGGCGGGAACGAAATCGACCAGCTGATTCGTATAATGAATCACTGAATTGATTCGTGAATTCATTGTGAAAGTCAGCCGTTCCACTGTCAAGCGCGCTGGGGGCGCAGCGGGCGCGCAGGAAGTCGAGCCTGCCGAGTCCCAGGCCAAGGACCCGTTGTTCGTGACGGCTCTGGCTCGGGGGCTGGAGGTCCTGCGTTGCTTCACACCCGAGCGCGAAGATCTGGGGGGACGCGAGATCGCGCGCCTGACCGGTTTGCCCCAGCCCACGGTCTGGCGCCTGTGTCACACGCTGCTGCAACTGGGCTACCTGGTGCCCAGTGAGCAGCCCAATCGCATGCGTGTGGGCTCGGGTGTTTTGTTGCTGGGGCATGCGGCGATCACCCGCACGGGTCTGGCCGCTTTCGCTTTGCCTCGGATGCGGCAGGTCTGCGAGGCGCACAAGATGTCGGTCACGCTGGCCGAGCGGCATGGCACCGACATGTTGATCCTGCAGCGGGTCGAGGCCCCCAGCATCCTGAGTCTGAACCTGCATGTGGGCTCCAAGCTGGATCTGGGTGATTCCTCCCTGGGGCTGGCCTATCTGTGCGCGGTCGACGACGCCACGCGCGAGGCAGCCCTCAAGCAGCTCAAACGACGCGACCCGCCGGCCTTTGCCGCGGTCCAGCGCGATCTGAAGCAGGCGATGAAGGAATACGCGCGCTGGGGGCTGGTCTTCAACCTGGGGCGCTCGCATCCGGACGTTAATGCCGTGGGTGTGCCCGTGATCTCGGCGGATGGCCGCAAGGTGATGGCTCTGACCAGCGGTGGCGCCCGCAGCTCCGTCACCCGAGACCGTTTGCTCGATGAGGTCGCTCCTGCGCTGCAGGCGCTGGCGCGGGGACTCTCGCCTATGCTTGCCTGATCCATGAATTTGTTCGCGCAAGACGATCGCCCCTCCCTGACCTGGGTGTCCTGGGTCTACGGGCTGGTCCTGCCCCTGGTGTACCTGCTGGTCGAACTCAGTTTCTGCAACCAGCTGATGCACTCCCTGGGCGACCCCTCCGAGCCGGACATCCTCAGCGGGCTCGAGTTCTGGGGCCGCCTGATTTCGGGCGTGGGCCTGGGCCTGCTGCTGAACCGCCTGGTGGGCGCGCGCCTGCCCTGGCGCGCCCTGGGGCTGGTTCTGAGCCTGGCCCTGGGCATTTTGGTGATGTGGAACGTACAAAAGGCCTTGATCGAGTACATGGTGCAGGCCGCCAGCCCGCAAGACCGGCAGGCTGCGCAGGTGCTGGTGGCGGTGGCCAGCCAGGTCGGCGAGGGGCGCCTGCGCACCTTGGCGGGCGATCCGCTACTTGCGTCGGTGCCTCGCGCCATCGAGAAAAACATCCTGGTCGCGATCTTCCCGGCGGCCGCCCTGCACGTGCAGCCACGTGAGCCACAGTTCGCGCAATGGTCGCAAGCGGCCGGGGCGATGAGCGCATCGGCTGGCGTGCAGCTGGACGATCACGAGGATCAGGCGAGCAAGGCCTATCGGGCGCTGATCGTGGCGCCCCTGGTGATCGGACTGTCCCTGCTGTTTGCGTTGCTCAATTTCAGCCTGGCGCTTTCGTTTGTGCTGTGCGTCGCGCGGCCGCGCTGGCGACCTGTGGCCGCGGGCCTGATAGGTGCCAGCCTCATGACCGCGTCCCTGGCCGCTGCCCATCCCCTCCTGGACGCTCCGGGCTATGCGCGCAGCTTGGGGCCTGCGCTGTGGGAGCAGTCGCCGGCCCTGGCCGTCATGGTGGAATGGTCGGGCCGGGCGGGCATGCAATGGGCCCCGAGCTCCGAGTGGGTGCACCGCCATGTGTTGTGGGGGTTTGACTTCGGATTGATCCCTTAAAGGGCGTCAGGCAGGGGGGGCCGTGCCGGAGCCATTCGGGATGGCGTGACGGTCGTACCGGCGTCACCCCATGGAGTAACAAAAGCCTTAGGCCGTCGTGGGCCAGGGCCTGGTACTCCGTCTCGCGCGCCGCCGCGATCGGATCCCGGCCGTCTCTTTGCGGCGCCTGACCCCGATCGGTCTGTGCCATCGGCACGGCCGGATGAACCATCAGCAGATCGCCGCTGTGGCAGGCCTGCAGCCAGGTGGCCAGTAATTTGGCATAGCCCGAGGCATCCGCATCAAAACCGTAGACGCCCAAGAGGTGCTGGTTCATGGGGTACCCGTGCTGCAGCGCCCGCCGCATCCATCCGGCTGATCCCAGCTGTGCGATGACACGCTGCTTGAACGGGATCGCGAGCGCGGGGCTGGCGCGTGTGCAACGCAGCCAGGGGCGGTGCTGCGGGTATCGCTGCCCCAGGCAGTGCATCAGCGCATCACGCACTTGCGGCAACTGGTGCACGTGTTGGTGTCCGTCGACGAAATCCGGCGGCTCGTGGAATGCGGCTTCGAAGGCCGACAGCTGCTGATGAATCTTCCGATGCAAAGCGCGCGTCGAAAGGACATGGAGCAGGCTGCGTACGATCACCTGCGGCAGCGGCATGCCCTGCGACCCGCCGTGCCCCACCCCCACCTCGGTGAGGTTCAGATGGATGCCGACATCCACCCTCGCGCGTCTGGGCTCCTGCAGCCTCTGTGCCCCCGACACCCAGGCCGGCGCGGTGCTCATGCAGCTGACGGCGGTGATCACGCCGGCATCGATCAGCTGGATCACCGCCTCGTTGATCTCGGGCTTCAGCCCGAAATCGTCTGCGCACAGGCCGATCTGCTTGGAGCCCATCACCGCGCGCCGGGCTCTGCACGAATCCACAGGATCTGCAGGCCGCTGGCCAGCCCCAGGTTCTGAACGATCTGCAAACCAGAAGCCTCGACACGGTCGACGTCGCCTGGACCCAAGGCCAGGCAGCCGCCGGAAGGGGGAATCCGCGCAGCGGCTTCGCGCAGGTCGTGCACACGCGGCGCGCGTCCGGCCGAATAGAAGTCCGCCGAGAGCGAACGTCGGCCCAGTACCACCACGATCGGATCCGAGGGCGAGGGGGGCACCGCCGGGGGCTGCTGCGCGCGTGCGGCCTCGCAGCGGGCCACCATGGCCCGCCCTGCTTTTCGCTCGAATTGTCCGATGGATGCCGCGGCGATCAGTGCCGTGGCGATCAGTGCGCAAGCGCCGAC
>JACCDH010116339.1_pt1 | contig 10087 bp, 8 predicted proteins | sample 7442481 | NCBI WGS metagenome assembly JACCDH01 (sample SAMN15323433, study PRJNA562643) | freshwater metagenome | isolation source: river surface water | place: USA:Blue River Watershed | collected 2017-08-15
GAAAGGTTCTAGAAACAATCGACCAAAAAATCGAACTCAATAACCGCATCAACGCCGAGCTGGAAGCTATGGCCAAAACCTTGTACGACTATTGGTTTGTACAATTCGATTTCCCCGACGCCAACGGTAAACCCTACAAAGCCTCCGGCGGCAAAATGGTCTATAGCTCAACCTTAAAGCGCGAGATACCAGAGGGGTGGGAAGTTGTGCCTTTATCTTCAATTACTGCGGTCAGCAACGAGTCTATTAACCCCGCAGACTACCCAGAAAAACTATTTAAGCATTTTAGTATACCCGTATTTGATGCAACGAATACTTTCGGCGTTGAGCGGGGAGATACTATTGGAAGTAACAAATTCACAGTTAAAGATACCGACTTACTCGTATCAAAACTAAACCCTCGGTTTAACAGGGTTGTTTATGCAATGGGGGAGTCAGAACAGATTTGCTCAACTGAGTTTGTTGTTTGGCGTTGTTCTAACGCCGCTATCAAGAACTTTATGTATATGATCGCGACATCCCCGCAATTTATTACACATTGCACACAGTCAGCTACAGGAACATCAAATAGTCATAAGCGTGTAAATCCAAACGTCATGATGCGATTTGAACATCCATATAACTTTAAAGTCGCTGATAAACTTGGACAACATTTAGCTCCAATTATGAAACAACTGATTGTAAATCAGCGAGAAAATACAAAGCTATCATCGCTACGCGACTGGCTTCTCCCCATGCTAATGAATGGCCAAGTCACAGTGAAATAAAAGGGATTATTATGATTAGGGTTGGATATCAATGCTTTATGCAAACATAGCTACTCAACTAAGCACACCGTATGGTAAAACTTTGTAAATCAAATCCAGCAACTTGAAACAATTGATAAGCAAGTGCAAAAGTCACCAAGCGTCCAGCGATGGTTGATTTTATAATTTAAGTGTCCACTTATTTTTAGTGGACACTTTATGCTTTAACTCCGTCGCTTGGATCTAAGGCTACGTATAACCAAAAGTAGTAGCTCATCAATGCGTTTGGTTACAACCTATACTGCTGAGATACTCACGCTTATCACTCTACAGTATTAAGCGGAATTAGCCCCAACCTAAAAAACGGCAAGTAACTTGCGATTTAAGCGCAAGAATTGCACGTTATTTGAGGCGTTCGTTAGCTGCCGTATCCAAGCAATGCATACACGTTTTCCTGAGTAGTGACACCAAATCCAATAGAACCTAAGAACACATAACCAATTAAGAAGATTTTAAGTTCCCAGATCAACCTAAAGTTATCTTTTAAAGTTTTGTATTTATTAAAATGATTTAGTGTGAGGGGAATTTGCTTCGACAGTAGCCACAGAGTTAATACGAACAAAAAGAACCAAGCAAATGGCTGCGGATGCTTAAATCCTAAACACGATGCGCCAAGAGATAATGCGAGAATTCCTAAAATATCATTAGAGAACAATAAGTAATTTTCTATTGCCTGCGATTCGTTCGATGCCTGACTCATAAAATTCCTTTTTTGACCTCCAATTCGTGACTTTAGAGGTAGCGAAACCCGCCGGATGCATCTGCTCAACGAAGAGCCATGCAATTTGCCAATGAAGAGAACGGTAGATGTTCCTACCAGTAAGTAGGAAACATAAGCAGGTATTAAAGACACTCCGAGTGATTCGTAATTTGCTAGGTCTCCATAGATCCTGATGACGATGCACAGCAGAATGATCAAAGGAAATGCAATTGTATATAAAAACCATACCCAATTTGAGAATAATGGGTACTCACCAAGATATGACTTCCCCTCTCTAGTAAAGGCACGAGTTCCGGAATACCTGCTACTAACAATCTCCTCAAGATGGTGAATATAGCCATACTGCCGCTCAATTTGAATTACTGATTGATAATACTTAGAAGAAAAACCAAACAATAAAAGCCAAAGTAGAGTTCCGAACAGGTTTGAGTTCTTGTCGATGCTTAAATCCAGTTGCTTATTAACGTAACTGCTTAGAGCACTGTTAACCAGATCGGTTGAGGTAACTTGCAGTGAGAACAAAGCTAGTATTAGCAAAAGTGCATAAAACAGCGTGTCACGCTGTTTTATGCTTGCAAGATGAATTTCGTAAGTGTCTTTGTAGTGAGAACAAAGATTATTAAACTCTGCTTCACTCAAAGACGCCCCTAAATTACTTTGCTGCGTCATTTAGTGCCTTGATAATTGCATCTTGTGTGAAACTCATTGCCCACGAGGCCCCTGAATTAAGTAGTTGATCAGGACTCTCGTATGATTTATCGATTTTTACACCGACTAATTTATTTTTGTGCTCTTTGCTCTTAGCCACTTCGTAATTCAGCCAATTTTTATACCCAATCTCTTTGTGATCTTTGTGTTGCTTGTTAGCTTCTTTTCCAACTATCACAAGTGTATATGTGGCTTCGTTAATTTTTTGCGATAACTTTTGTTTAATAACAGGGATCAACCAGCTATTTATCTCACTTGACGACAAATCACTGAAATAAAAGTCAAAGTTGGGGTTTGCATCCCACGCCTGAAGTAAAAATTTGTAGTGCTTATCATTTTCGTAGTCGAAGCTAACAAATACTTTTTTCTTTGCCATTTTTCTTTTTCCTTAATTTTATGATGGTTACTAACGATCCTGTTTCAAAGCTATACTGTGCCCAAGTCGAGCATCTTTCGTCTTCAAAATTTAACTCAAATCGACACAACAAGTAATTGTAAAGTATCCGCTTTTTTGTCTGAATTCAACAATATAAAAACATTAATTATCATTATGGGGACTAAAAGGCCTGGTTGGATAATTGGATGTTCAACAAGTGTTGGCCGATGTGCGGTTTCACTTAGCTGGCGCCAGGTTATTTCAAAGTTGATTTCTGTCAATTCCGTGAGAATTTATAATCCCCATTCGCAAAAAGGAGTGATTTAGGCCCTGCGATAGTTAAAAAACGTTCTAGCAGATACTTATCACGACGTATTGTTTTTGCTTGATCAATGATGACTGCCGGTTTATTTCCTCTATCAGTGCTTAAAAATTCTTTAGGTAGCCTGTATGGAATCAATCTATCTATCGATGATTTGGGAAGCGGCTTTATTTTATGAATCGCATCTCGAAGTGTGTGTATCGAATGAAGATCACCATACATACCGCCTGTGCGAAGTGACACGTTATGGCCAATGATAGCTCCATATGTAGATTCATCAACACCAGCATTTTTCATCAAATCGACAAAAGTATGGCGGAATCCATGAAATTTATCGCCGGGTCTTTCGAAGCTCAATGTCTTGAAAAAAGTATCTGAAAACCATCTGCCAACATCATGCGACCATTTGTCAGCTCCTTTTTTCATTTCCCAGAACAGCTTAGAGCAAGTGTGAATCTTTTGTTCGTAAGTCAAGCGCATAGCTTCTGCTAAGTCTACGATGCCGAGTTTCAGTAACTCATCGTGGATGGGGACACAACGTTTGCTCGACTCATTTTTAAGACTGCTTTCACTATCGATTGTGTTGATATCAAATACCCAAATACCTTTCTCTTTTCGAACATCAGCCCAGTTCAGTTGTGCAATTTCACCAACACGCGCACCAGAATAAAGGCAAATTAAGGGGATCCAAAAATGCCAGGATCGAATCGAACCATCGGTAAAATTAGATTTAGAAAAAATCTCAACAATTTCATCGTCTTTAAATCTACGACTGGATTTACTTGCTCGACCACTACTTTTTTCACGCCGGACTTTTACCAATCCGGGAGTTTCGAAAAAGTTTCTCTCGCAATAACCCCGTTCAACTGCTAAAGCAAAAATTCCTTTCCATTCATTTACGTAGTGAACGCGCCCGCCTGCGGTGATTAACTCGTCACCGGGTTTGTACTTTTGAGCAAGCTGTCTGGCTGATTGCGTTCTATAGATGGGATTCTTATTTCGATTGGGCGGCAACACGTTAAGGACTCCAAGTAAATCGTCTACGTGCGCCTGTGTAATCTGCTCCAAAGACAAATCGCCCAAAACTTCAATAAATAGTTCGATAGCAGCTTTTACACGTGTTAGCCCGTATCGACCTTTTAGACCACTGGTGCGCTGCGGAAAATACGCATTTGCGGCTTCTGAAAATCGTTGAACTCGCCTTGGCGTAAAGCTTGATTGGGTAACATTAATGCTCTGGCTAGAAGAAGAGGCAATGTTTAGCTGCATCTGGCTAAAATGTGGCTGCAATATGAATGCAAGTGCGTCATCGTCATTGTCCATGCCGTCTGTTTTTAGGCCGTCTATTAAAATATCGTTTGCAGGGGTCGTGACAATAAATGTGGCTGTTTTATTCTGGATGTTTTCTCTACTGATAAACGCCATCGCTTGCCCAAATTGAGTTTGGTCAAATCGTTTAATGTGCTGCATTGCGATATCATCAGCCTTGTTTTTTGCAATACGTCTAATGGATTGAATTGCGACGCTTTTGTCTATTCCATCGTTTTCGCCCGATTTTTTTCGCTCTGGCTTTAAATGTAGCTCTGTTAGATATTGGTCGATAGGCTGGTTGTCCTTGACTACCAACTCAACGATCTCAAAAAAACGATTAATGACTTCGACGGTATCGAGCTTGAAACTCTTTAAAGTAACTTTACGATTCTGTTGGATTTGAAACTCTAAAAAGAACTTCTTTAAATCAGCATTTCCTTTTGCCAAGGTCGCCAAAGCATCGAAGGAAGAGTCCTCAGAGCGAGAAATTTTGATCTTAGATATGAAGTTTGAATTTTTATCTTTCTTATCGCTCATTTGCCTAACATCACTGAAAAAATTCGATATTTCAGCATGATAGTTCGCAGCCAAGCTTCGTGCTAGCCGAATAGATCGTGTTCGTAGTGAAATACGCACATCTTTTTTCAGACATGGTATTAGTTTTTGCACGTCGAGCGGGGTAGTGACTCGATAGTAGTAGATACCGAAACGGTTTTGGATAATGTGATTGCTCATATGTGTCACCTAAATGGGACACCAGAGCTAAAAGACTGAATTTGATTGTTTGAAGAGATTTCGCCTCATTTATCAACTTTAAGTTATTGATAAATAAGGCGAAATTTTCATTGTGTGGTGGAGCTGGGGGGATTTGAACCCCCGTCCGAAAAACCTACGTCTTCAGTACTACATGCTTATCCATTCATTTAGTTAACCCTTGGAGCGCCGAATGGCAGGCTATCGTCGGGCGAGTCCGATTGGTTTTAGCATCTTGGCTCCGGACGAAGCCGCCATGCGATCCTATTAGGGGTGATCTTCCAGAGTCTCAGCTTATAGGCATGCGTGAGGGGAAGAGCATCTACTGCTTATTAGGCAGCGATTGCGTATGTTTCGTCGTTTGCGACTACTTTTTTGCGGCTTTTTACGAGGCCAACCGCCCCTCGGCATGCACTTAGGAGTTCGTGAATCCCGTCGAATCCAGTATCAGCCCCGAATTCTTCGTGAAGCGAACGCTTCAGTAACAAGATCATTGTACGCTTTGCTAACCAGACCAGCAAGACATGCTTTACGATGACAGGCTGTTACAAGGTTAACTGCTGATCAAATAACCAATTCGCTTGATTAGCGTTTGGTATGTTTCATCATCCGTTCTTTTTCGCGTGACCAATCGCGGTCTTTTATATCATCCCGTTTATCGAACTCGCGTTTACCTTTGGCAAGATAAAATTCAAGTTTGACCCAAGGACCTTTCCAGTACATGGCTGTCGCTACCATGGTATAACCGTCGCGTTCCTTTGCGCCGATCAACTTGTTAATTTCGCGCTTATTTAACAAAAGCTTACGCGAGCGCTCAGGATCACAAATCACGTGAGTCGACGCGCTATTTAGCGGTTGGATCACTGCGCCAAACAAATATGCCTCGCCATCTTTGATGATGACGTAGGAGTCAGCGATATTTGCTTTGCCTTGCCGAATACTTTTAATTTCCCAACCTTGCAGCGCCATACCGCCTTCGAAGCGGTCTTGAAGGAAATACTCGTGGCGAGCTTTGCGGTTGAGGGCGATAGTTCCGCCCTGATTGCTTTGATTGTTTTTCTTACTCATGCTTACTCAATGGTGGCATTTTCGCGCCGAACAAGGCGCTCTAACTAGAAACTTGTGACAGGAGCTGGATCTGCTACAATCGCCGTCCTGATTCAGGGGAGTGAGTATGCCACAAATCGAACGTAGCGCGCTGGTTTTTTATAGTTGCAAACAGATGTTTGACTTGGTAAATGACGTAGCGTCTTACCCACAGTTTTTGCCTGGCTGTAGCGCGTCGCAAGTGCTTTCCGTTGAAGGGAATGTGCAAACAGCTCGACTGGAAGTGAGTAAAGCCGGGATCCGTCAACATTTCACCACCCGCAACACTTTGACACCACATGAGCATGTCGCCTTACACTTAGTCGATGGCCCATTTCGGTTTTTGCGTGGAGGCTGGACTTTTCAGCCGTTAAATGAGCAAGCTTGCAAAGTGATTTTGTCGTTAGAGTTTGAATTTTCAAGTAAATTGGTCGAATTTGCTTTTGGTAAAGTGTTTACCGAGTTAACTGGGGTCATGGTGCAAGCATTTACCGAACGCGCCAAACAAGTTTATGGAGCTCAGCATGGCTGAACAGATGAATGTTGAAGTGGTTTATGCATTACCAAAACGGCAGTCGCTGCTGTCGGTAAATATCGCGGTTGGCAGTACAGTCCGCCAAGCGATTGAGCGTTCAGGCATTTTACTGACTTATGCTGATATTGATCTTACAGTGAATAAAGTTGGGATTTGGAGTCGCACCGCTAAACTTGATGATGTGCTGGTCGCAGGTGACCGTGTTGAAATCTACCGCCCGCTCATTGCTGATCCAAAAGATATGCGTAAAAAACGTGCAGAAAAAGCTAAAGAAGAAGGTCGAGCTGATAAAGTGACTGGTGGTCGTGTACATGAAAAGCACGAAGCAGATAAATCGTCTGACTAAGCCGTTCTGAGATAACTCAATCAAACTAGGTTATGCACATTGGCAAACCGCAGCATTTATTGGTAGCAATGATTGCCAGTAGTTTCAATTGCGCTTATCAGATACAAGAAATGTTATTGCGATAGCAGTCTTGCTTAGGTCACCTTTGTCTGACCATAGCCAAGAACGACAAACTGCCGCAATTCATTAGAATGAAAAAAGGAGCGATTAAGTTTAAACGCTCCTTTTTTTGTCTGGTATGCCGCTAGCTCCTGAACTTAAACCAAGGCTAGTTGGCTTTCATCAGGTTTATTGATCTAGTGGTACGTTAAAATTCTTCGGCGTCTCGAAATCGCCTGTCATTTTAATTAATTTACCTTCAGCGAAATCTAAGACCAATTTTTTCTCGAAATTGTCGCCGCGGCCACCCTTTAATGAGTAGAAATAATGCCAAACATTGTCGTCAAAGCTATTTTCGGCGACTGGATTTCCCAACACATACTGAACTTGTTCTTTAGTCATATTGATACGAAGTTTATCAATATCCTTCTGTTCCAAGAAGTTTCCTTGTGGAACGTCTATGCGATAAATCCAATTAGAACAAGCGGTTACTGACAAAGTGCAGCAAATTACGATGCACCAGTTGCGCAGTGATTTAAAAGTTACAGCAGCCATAATTCTCTTCAATGTTCTGGTAATGCCTGCATCATACCGCAAGCGAAGGATAAGATTAAACCCTTCGTCAGACCTAAGGTGTACATAAAAGTTCGCGAGCATTCGCAATTGCGTGGGCGCTGACGTTTTCTCCCGCCAAAAGCCGCGCAATTTCTTGAACTCTTTCATCATCTGCAAGAGCTCGCATACGAGTCTCAGTGTGTTGTCCATCTGTATACTTTTCGACAAACATTTGCTGATGACCTTGGCTGGCAACCTGCGGTAAGTGGGTTACGCAGATAAGTTGCGTGGTGCTCCCCAGTTGACGTAACAGTCGGCCAACGCCGGCCGCAACTGGTCCACTAATGCCGACATCAACTTCGTCGAAAATCAGCGTAGGCGTGGTTACTTTATCAGCCAGAATCACTTGAACTGCAAGACTTATACGCGACAACTCACCACCCGAGGCAACTTTATACATTGCTTGCAGCGGTTGGCCTGGATTGGTGCTGACCATAAATTCAACATGGTCGGCGCCTAGTGCATTTGCCTTGTCCATCGGTAGGGCGTGTACCTCGATAAAAAACCGTGCATTGTGCATGCTCAGTTCCGCCATGCTTGCGACTATCTTCTGGCCAAGTTCTAATGCAGCTTGTTGCCTACATGCGCTCAATTCCGCCGCCGCTTCGCTATACTGGCGAGCCGCTTGTTGAATATTTAACTCAAGCTCTGCTAAGCGCTCATCATCGCCAGCCAACTGTTCAAGCTGCAGTGATAAATGCTGATGATGCAGGGCTAATTGCTCGTAGGGCACTTGGTGTTTACGACTTAATGCAACCCATTGCCCTAAGCGTTGGTCGATCTCAGCTAAGCGCTCTGGGTCAACTTCGATGCGCTCGGCATAACGGCGAAGCTCTCTCGAAGCTTCTTCGACCTGTACTAATGCTTCTTGCAGCATTTGCTCTATTGGCTGCAGTTTGGCATCTAGAGCCATGCTTTCACTTACTTCGTAACAAGCCTGACGTAATAAGCCAAATGCGTTCCCATCCTCTTGCTCGTACAGTAGTTGTAAACTGAGTTGGCTACTTGCAATAAGGCCTGAGCTATGACTTAGCCGTTGATGTTCAGCTTCAAGCTCAGGGTATTCATCAACTGCTGGCGAGAACTGGTCAAGCTCTGCAACCTGATATTCCAGCAATTGTCTTTGAGCTTCACGTTGTTGCTGGTTCTGCTGCAGACTTTGATATTCTTGACGAAGCGCTTGCCAGTTTTTCCAACTTGTTTTGGTTTGCAGCAGCAGCTCAGGCGCTGCTGCGTAAGCATCAAGCAGTTGGCGTTGATAGTCGGACTTCAAAAGCTGTTGGTGAGCATGTTGGCCGTGAATACTGAGCAAATGCTGGCCAATTGCCTTAAGTTGTTGTGCTGGCACTTGCACACCGTTGATGTAACCACGAGATCGGCCTTCGGCACCGATGACTCGGCGAATAATACACTCATTACCCATCGCCAAATCTTGATCGTGCAACCACTGCTGAGCTGCCGCCAAGTTGGTGATATCAAAGGTTGCGACTAGGTCTGCTTTTTCAGCACCTGGCCGCACAGCCATCCCATCTGCACGTTCACCCAAGCATAATGACAGAGCGTCCAAGGATATCGATTTACCTGCACCGGTTTCGCCAGTAATGGTGGTCATACCCGGTAGCCATTCAATTTCTAAGGCGCGGACAATTGCAAAATTACTGATATGAAGATGAGTGAGCATGATGGCTCCTTGGTCGCTGATGAATAACTGTTAATTTATACAGTGATTCTAAAACTAGCAAGATGCCTGAGAAAAAAATATTCGAATGTTGCAGGGTGATTGTGATAACGGTGGAGTAGATATCAGCTACTCCACTGAAACTAATAGAGTTTTGAGCCCCATCCTAATTTGTTACGCAGTACATGGTAATAACTGTATCCCGGCGGATGTACCAGCTTTAACGGCTTAGGATGTTTCCTAATCACAATATCATCGCCAGGCATCACCGCTAAAATTACATGACTGTCACAGCTAATTTGTAAATGCGCATCGTTGCTTGGGGCAACTTTCAAGCGGATCTCACTATTACCAGAAACCACTAATGGCCGCGAACTTAAGGTATGTGGAAACATCGGCACTAAACACATTGCATCAAGTTCTGGCGTCAAGATTGGACCACCGCCAGAAAGTGAATACGCTGTAGAACCTGTAGGTGTACTGACAATTAAGCCGTCCGATCTTTGGCTATAGACAAATTCGCCATTGATATAGGCTTCAAATTCAATCATATGGGCGACTTTATCGGCGTGCAGCACAGCTTCGTTGACGGCACTGTTACTGCTTTTGATTTGGTTGTTGCGCAGCACTTCAATTTCGAGCAAGTTGCGTTGCTCAGGTACGAAGTTTCCGGTTAAGACTTCAGCCAAAGGTATTTGAAAACTTTCAGGAGATAAATCGGTAAGAAAGCC
>JACCDH011440882.1_pt1 | contig 10086 bp, 8 predicted proteins | sample 7442481 | NCBI WGS metagenome assembly JACCDH01 (sample SAMN15323433, study PRJNA562643) | freshwater metagenome | isolation source: river surface water | place: USA:Blue River Watershed | collected 2017-08-15
AGGTACCTCGGCAATGTCGATGCTGCATGCCTGGGCATGCGCGGGCGGCCTCGGCGGCGCAGCAATCGGCAGTGTGATGGCTGGACTGGGTATCTCTGCGGCGATGCACTTTCTGATATTGGCGCTGCCGCTAGCGCTGCTGCTGAAGTTAGGACATTCAGGTATCACTGCGGACAGCGGCGAAAAAATCGAAAAAAAATCTTTTGTACTGCCGCGCGGTCCGCTCGCACTGCTCGGCGTACTCGGCTTTCTGGGATCAGTTGCTGAGGGCAGCATCGCCGATTGGAGCGGTATTTTCCTGCGTGATCATTTTGGCGTGTCAGAAGGCTTCGCACCGCTGTCGCTGACGGCATTCTCGACGATGATGCTGTTATCTCGTCTGTTTGGCGATCACCTGAAGATGAAGCATGGTGCGCACAAGCTGGTCTGTACAGGCGCGCTGATCGCGTCGACCGGACTATTCTTTGCCGTATTTGCACCGGATGCGCACTTTGCACTCGGCGGATTCGCCCTCGCTGGACTCGGTCTGTCCCTGGTTTTTCCTTTCGTGTTCAGTGCTGCAGGCCGGGAGGGTCCGATTGCACTGGCCGGCGTTGCCACCATGGCTTACAGCGGCACACTGATGGGACCACCGCTACTGGGTAGTGTTGCCCACGTGTTTGGCATGCAGCCGGCAATGGGTGTGGTGGCGGTTCTCGGGATCGTGATTGCGCTGGTTGCTACGAGAACGCAATTGCTCGACAGACGGTGAGCGCGCAAATGATGCTGAGTAAACACGCTGACTAAAGACACTGAGTAGAGGCCTGCGCCGGGGAAGCACTGGCCACTGGCCACTGACCACTGACCACTGACCACTGAAGTTTCTCAATGAGAGGTCTTTGATGGAGTCACTTCGATGCGTGTCACGCCACCCGAAGCTGGCGGATCCCTGGCAGGAAAACTCTGCTCGATGGCATCATCGAGCAACTCCTGCTGTTTTTCCTCAGGATCAGAGGAGCGCATATTGCGCTCAGTTATGTCTTTCGCGGCAGCACAGTGCTTGCTCACATCCTTGGGCGTAACAGACGCGGAATTATTACCCTGAGAACTGTGCTTCTCCAACTCGGGATGTTGACGGATATCGGTCATGATTTTCCTCTGGAACGAAGCGCACGCCAAACCAGTATGCGCCTCTTTCTCGGATGTCAGGAAAGCATGAAAGTTTCTTCTGTTTGCAGAAAAATCAACGCTCAGGAAACAGCGCGCTGCGGTCTATCTTGCTGAGTTCGGGAATTCCTAGCAGCGCCTGGGTAATATCGATTTCCTTCTGCAGCATGCTAATCGCGCGCTCAACGCCCGGACGCCCACCGCTGGCCAGACCGTACAGACCTGCGCGCCCCACTAGACAAGCGCTGGCGCCCAGTGCCATGGCCTTCACGATATCGCCGCCGCGCCGGATACCACCATCCATCAGCACCGAGGTTTTTCCACCCAGCGCATCAGCGATGGCCGGCAGCGCGGCAATCGCCGACGGTGAACTGTCGAGCTGACGTCCGCCATGATTGGACACGATCACCGCGTCGACGCCATGCTGCTGCGCGCGCACCGCATCGTCCGGACGCAGAATGCCCTTGACGGCTAGCTGACCTTTCCATTCACTACGTATCCAGTCCAGATCTTTCCACGTGACGGATGGATCGAACTGCGACGCCACATACTGCGCGAGCGTAGTCATCTTTCGCTGCGTCTTTCCGGGCGCATCGAAATTACCCATCGTGAAGCGCGGGCCGGTGGCAAGCCGCCACAGCCAGCCGAGCTTGCTCGCATAGTCGAATACATTATCCAGACCGATCCGCGGTGGCACCATGAAACCATTGCGCACATCGCGTTCACGCGGTCCGGGTATCGGCAAATCTACCGTCAACACGAGTACCCGCGCACCAGCATCCCAGGCGCGCTGCATCAGTGAACTGGAAAAGCCCCGGTCGCGTTGTATGTAGAGCTGGAACCAGAAATCGCCGTTAGCCTGTGCGACCTGCTCGATACTGGCATTGGAATTGGTCGACTGACAAAAGCCAACGTCTAGTGCCTTGCAGGCGCGTGCAATCTCCAGATCGCCGTGGGGCCAGAAGATACCCGCCAGCCCAGTCGGGCCCAGGATCATTGGCGAGCTGTAGGTACGACCAAGTACCGTGACCGCCTGAGACCGCTGGCCGACATCGACCATGAAGCGCGGCGCGAAACGGATGCGGGAAAAATCGCCTTCGTTGTCACGGAGCGTTCGCTCGTCAAATGCGGCGCCATCGACAAAACCAAAGACTGATCTGGGCAGCTTCTTTCTGGCGATCTCGCGCAAGTCTGCAATGGTGACTGCCTCGCTGTAATGCATCTCTCTGTCCCCCTGTTTGTTGTTATTGATTATGGAAACTGGCGCCGAAAATGTTGGCGCATCGACATGATACCGGAGAAAACGGCACTCGCCGGTCACTTGCGGGCGGCGAGATCTGGGCGCTGGACTCAGGCGCTAAGTTCAATACTGGAAATTCAATGCAGCTTCAACAAATGGAAGCTATCTTGATTATCGAGCTCCGACCGAAATCGTCGGCTTATCCGCCGCTGTCTCGGCAGGCTGCTCGGTCTCCGGATGAAAAATCCGCCAGGGTTTTTGCTCTTCCGCAGTCGGAGGCTGTTCTGCGTAAACCTGTTCTTCAATGATGCTGTGGTATTGGCTGCCATCAAGCGCATGCGGTAGTGTGGCTGGCGTTTTACCGGGAAACACTGTGGCAGCTGACGCCGGGTCAGCCCTGTTTGTTTTTCCGGAGAGCGTATTCATGATGCTTGAATCCTCAATAATCGATAAGCTTTTCGATCTAAATTAGGTCAGTGACAGTGCAATGATCGAACAAATGATCTAGTGACTTGAGATGCGTCAACGACAAAAATCATAAATTTGAACAAGATCATCACTGGATTGTCTCATCAGCTTTTGCGCAAACTATGTCTGGATACCTCGTGACTGGCTTGCCCTCTGAGCTTCCTTATCAAGTCAACTCGATCGAAATATGCAATCTGTAACAACTTCCCCTGATGATGACAACGGGGATGGGCTGCGTCAGGTCATCACAGAACAACAAACAGCTATGACAGGCCACCCCGAATCAAATTCGGTACCGGACATCCTTCATGCAATACGAACTCATCTGAAAATGGATGTCGCCTTCGTTTCGGAATTTGTGGGGGGGAGGCGCGTATTCCGTTATGTGGATTCTGACTGGAAAGGTAACCCTGTGCAGGTTGGAAACGGCGACGCGCTGGAGGATTCCTATTGCCAGCGTGTGATCGATGGACGCCTGCCTGAGCTGATTCATGATGCCCGCGAGAATGCAGTCGCCGCCGAGCTGAGCGCCACGTTCGATATACCGGTCGGAGCACACATGGGCGTCCCGATACATCTGTCTGACGGCTCGGTCTATGGCACGTTCTGCTGTTTCAGCCGCACCTCGGATATGAGTCTTAACCAGCGCGACCTCGCGCTGATGCGTGTGTTCGCCGAGCTGACCGGAAAAATGATTGACCGCGAGCGAGCATTCAGCATGACGCTCATCAGTAGCCGCGAGCGCATCCGCCAGATCCTGACCGGCAACTTACTGTCGATGGTCTATCAGCCGATTTTCGATCTGCACGGTGGCCACGTCACGGGATTCGAATCGCTGGCACGCTTTACCGCAACCCCGCTGCGCAGCCCCGACCTCTGGTTCAATGAGGCGCACGAAGCCGGTCTGGGCATCGAACTGGAACTGCGCGCGATAGAGATTGCCTTGGCAGCGCTGCCACATTTCAATGAGGGCATGGACCTTGCGGTCAACGCATCGCCCGATACCGTGCTCGACCATCGCCTCGCACGCATGCTGGACAGTCTGCCGTCGCTTGAACATGTCGTGCTCGAAATTACCGAACACTCGGCAGTCGAGCGGTATGAAGCGATAGGGGCACGACTCAAGGCTTACCGCGATCGTGGCTTGCGTATTGCCGTCGATGATGCCGGTGCCGGCTATGCCAGCTTCAGACACATACTCAATCTGGGGCCAGATCGCATCAAGCTCGATATGAGCCTCACCCGCGACATCAACGCTGATCCGGCGCGACGCGCACTGGCGGCAGCGCTAATCCATTTTTCATCCGATACCGGCAGTCAGCTGATCGCGGAGGGCGTCGAGACCGCCGCCGAGGTAGCAACGCTGATGGAGCTGGGCGTGAAGAAGGCGCAGGGTTATTTTCTTGGCCGGCCAATGAGCTTGCAAGGGCTGGTGCATACCGGAGCGCTGCAAGCCCCTGCCATCATGCTGGTCCACCATTAATCCCGAGCACGAGAGTCAGTGGCCTTCAGTGGTCGGTGCTTCTGTCAGCACCTTTGCCTGCTCAGCACTCGCCTTTTTTGCGATGCCCCGGCGGACAATGTCCAGGGCCCCGACCGGGAAGGTCGCCATCAAACCCGCTACCGCCGCGATGCCAGCCACCGCGCCTCAGGTCCCAGCCGTGCGGTCCTTCACGCCAGGCAGGCTGCACGTACATGTAGCCTGCGCGCGCAGCAAGCCAACGACCGGGCACCCAGACATAAGCACCACCATTCCAGTCCCAGTAGCCCTGCACCCAGATCTGCCCTGATCGGGCTACAGGCAGCGGTTCGTAGCGCATCACAGGTGGCGGCGGCATCCCGGAAGAAATAGTCACGCTCCAGTCGAGCGCCGATTGCGCTTGTGAAAAGGGAGCGAAGAGCATAAGACTAAGGCCACACCGCGCTACCCACTGCTGTATGCACCCCCCCGATTCCCAGATCATTTTTCGCATGTTGTCTCCGTTTAGTGTGAGGCGGTAAGCCTCCCTGAAGACAATGTACGAATATCGCACTTCTGGGTATTGAGCATTTACAAAAGCAAACACTCTTCGAGAAAATTATCGCTGGGAAGTTTTTCCTGATCACAACATCATGTTGAGATGGGGACGGGCTGGAAATCGCTCTCACTCGACTCTATAGTTCAATCAGCCCGTGCCTCACTGCGATCAATGCCAGTTCTGCCTGATTGGCTACTCCCAGCTTCTGCTTGACGTTGTACAGATGCGTGCCCACCGTGCGAGGTGAAATGTTCAGCATGTCAGCGATCTGGTTCACGGAAGCGCCCTTGGCCAGCTGGATGAACACGCCAAACTCACGCTCGGACAACACCTCGATCGGGCTTTTTTCGCCATTGAATTCTTCCAACGCCATTCGCTGTGACAGCTGGCTATCGATATACATGCGACCCTCGGCAACCTGGCGGATCGCATGCATCAACTCGTCGGGCGCACTGCGCTTGGACAGATACCCCAGCGCGCCTGCCTTGAGCATGTAGCGTACGTAGCTAGGATCTTCATGCGACGACAGTCCCAGCACTCGCGCCATCTTGTCACGAGCAACGATGCGGCGTGTGGCCTCGACGCCCATCGTGCCACCCAGCGATATATCCATCACGATCACGTCGGGCTTGGCCGCGGGTATCTGCTGGTAAGCAGCTTCGGCAGAGTCAGCCTCGGCTACCACGCGGATATCTTCGGTGGCCTCGAGCAGCATCCGAAAACCGTAGCGAACCACGGCGTGATCATCCACCAGCATGACATTGATCGTTTTTTTCATTCCTGGTTACTTTCCTTACTTTCATTATCCTGGCGCTGTAGTGGCAGCAGAGCAAGAACCTCCAGCCCGCCCTCAGCCGAAGTCTCGAAGCGCACGTTGCCCCCATGCGACTCGGCGCGTTCCTGCATGCCACGGATACCGTAGTGACCCTCGCGCTGCAATGTTTCAGTGCCCCGGCCATTGTCCGACACGCACAGTTTCAGCTGCCCCTGTTCTGCTGCAATGGTTACTTGCGCGCGACTGGCTCCTGCATGACGAATTACATTTGTCACGGCTTCCTGCACTATACGGTAGGCAGAGAGTTCGAGCTCGTCATCCAGCACGGGTATCGTGCTGCTGACACTCAGCTCAAAGCGCAAGCCGGGGTGGTTCTGCTGGCTCTCGGTCAGCAGATCGCGCACCGCATCCACCAGCCCCATGCCTTCGAGCTTGATCGGTCTCAGTCGCGGGATCATACGGTGCATGGCATCCGAAGTCATGCCCGCCGTATCGAACAACATCTTTGCATGACGCTCTACCGGCCCATCTGCCACGTCCGGGTGCTGCATCAGTGACTTGGAGATGCTGCGGATGGCGGTCAGCGACTGTCCCAGTTCATCATGCAGTTCGCGTGCCAGCGCCGCGCGCTCTTCTTCGATGCGAGCATGGAGCAGCTTGGTGAAATCACGCTGGGCATCGAGACGCGCCTGCGCCTCGGCGCTCGCCTGCCGAACCTGGATATTGTCTTCGACAGCCTGCGCCATACGGTTGAATGCACGCCCCATCTCCGCCGCTTCCTTGCCCGGCAGCGGCGGCAATCGCACCTCATGCCCGCCGTGCTCGATCTCACGAAGCCCTCTGTGGATGCGCTCCAGCGGCGCGAGCCAACGCCCAACCAGCCAGAAGATCAGCAAGTCCGCCAGCAGAAACAGAGTGACTTGCGCGAACAGAATGTCGCGCAAATTATCCCAGCCATCGAGCACCGCGCGCGTGGGGTTGGTCTCGACCACCAAGCGCGCATGGGAGAGCTGAATCACTCGCTCAGTTTGCGGCGGCGCGACCAGCTCCGCGTACCAGGCTGGCGCATTACGGCCAGCCTTGTAGGTTGAAGGCGGCGATTCATACAGCGCAACGCCTGCCTCGTTGTAAAGCCGGATCTCGTTAGCCCGCACCCGGCCCGTCTCGCGCAGAAAATTCACCAGTTCATGCAAGTCATCTCGCGCATACAGATTCGCAACCCGTCCCAGCAGCTGGGTGGCGATACGTCCCGAGGCCTCCATCTCCTCACGAACACTGTTACGCGTCGCCGCAACCTCGACATAAATGAGGACGCAGAAACCAAACAGCGTGAGCACCGAGAAGATCAGGTTGATCTTGAGCCGCAGGCTCATCCCGGCAGGTTGCGCGTCGGACATTTCTGGCGCTTCGTTCTTTACAGTCACGTCAGTGGGTTTCGCGGAGTGATTCATGGGAAAGTGTGCGCCGCAACATAGAAATAATGATGCTGGCTTTACGCCGATTTCAGGGAGCGCGAATCATAGCAGCAGCCTAAACGCCGCTGCATCAGGAGCCGACGGGGCTGGGTCGTTCATGAAAATCATTAGATGCAATTCATCCTTTCGCAGATGAATTGCAGCCTCGGCAAGGGCATTATTCACTTCGCCGGACCGGCTTCGGTCTGGCGAAAAACTGTAAACACACCATAATCAGGAGATGACTATGAACTGGACTACCCCAGCTGCTACCGATCTGCGTTTCGGTTTCGAAATCACTATGTACATCGCTAACCGTTAATTCGGAAAGCTGGCAGCCTAGCCTCGTGCCTGGCTGCTGTAGGGAGTTTTTAGAAAAGGACGACCACGAGGTCGTCTTTTTTTACCTCTCGAATTATCAAATAAGCACTTAATTTCAATATTTCATGAAATTTCGCTTGCCTATATGAAAAGCTGGCTGGTTTTAGCCCAGTTTAATGATTTTCATGATTTTCATAGCCCTACAGCTCGATTACGGTTGCGCCTTTTGACGAAAAGCAAGCCTTCACCGGCGCAACTCCCATGAAAACTCAAAAGACCACCCTTGCGCTGCTGATTGCCAGTAGCTTTGCTGCTCCCGCCTCGCTGGCTCAGGAAAACAAATCCTTGTCGCCGGTCGTGGTCACCGCTACACGTGTCGAGCAGGACAGCTTTGATCTGCCGATGGCGATCGATAAAGTCGAAAAGGCATCCATTCAGGATGGCCAGCTAAGAATGACCCTTTCCGAGAGCCTGGCTCGCGTACCCGGCATCACGGCGCAAAACCGCAATCAAATGGCACAGGACCCTCAGATCTCCTCTCGCGGGTTCGGTGCGCGCTCCGCGTTCGGCGTGCGCGGCATTCGCGTCTACATTGATGGTATTCCGCTGTCCATGCCAGATGGCATCGGCAACCCGGGTAGCGTCGATCTCGACACCATCGGCAGTATCGAGGTGATGCGCGGCCCCTTCTCAGCGATGTATGGCAATTCCTCAGGTGGCGTGATTCAAATGTTCACGGATAGTATTTCGTCAACGCCTGAGGTAAGTGGTGATTTCTTGTTTGGAAGCTTTGGAACGCGCCGCGAATCGGTTCAGGCCACTGGCAATCGTCAAGGCGTGGACTACCTGCTGAATTTCTCCAACTATGAATCGGATGGCTACCGCGCACAGAGCGCTAACGAAAAGCGGCAAGCGACGGTAAAACTGGGCGTGAAACTGTCCGAGGACAGCAAGCTCACCACGCTGATTAACTGGTTTGATCAGTTCGCGCAAGATCCCGGCGGCCTGACGTCCGGCAATCTGAATACCAGCTACACCATGGCTTCGCCTAACAATATTGCTGCTAACGCACGCGTCATTCGAAGTAACACACAAGTCGGCTTCAATTACGAGAAGGCACTCGACGCTCGCAATACCCTTAATGCGATCACCTATGCAGGCCAGCGTGAAAATACGCAGTATCTGTCAACCGGTGGCGCTGCGGGTCGTGCCAGCGCTATCGCCCGTGATTTTTATGGCGCAGAACTGCGCATGACCCACCGCGGCACACTGCTTGACCGCCCCTACACGGCGACTGCAGGTATCAGCGCCGGCTTCATGGACGATGCTCGCACCGATAGCCCGGCAAGTGCTGGCGTAATCAATGGCTCCCCGACTCGGGATGAGACGCAAAAGGCAAACAATATCGACCAGTATGTCCAGGGTCTCTGGTCACTCGCAGATCGCTGGGATGTGCATGCCGGGGTACGACATACACGTCTCAAGCAGCGCGTCACCGATCATTTGCCGCTGTCAGATGGTAATGGCACAGGTTCAGTTAGCTTCGACAAAACTATTCCAGTCATCGGTGCAGTCTTCAAGGCAACGCCTGCGCTGAATTTCTATGCAAACGTCGGCAAGGGTTTTGAAACACCGACTATGATTGAAATATCATTCAGTGATACCAGTGGCAATGGTCCTAATCTGAATCTGAAACCTGCGACGAGCACGAATATTGAAGTGGGCAGCAAGTGGATTGTCTCTGACAACGCGCGAGCCAACATTGCGCTGTTTAATATCAGCACAGAGAACGAAATTGTTACTCAAAGCGGCGGCACCTACACTACCTATCGTAATGCCGGCAAAACGACTCGCCAGGGTGCTGAAATATCCGCAGAAACGCTTCTAAACCAGAATCTCTCTCTACTCGCGGCATACACCTATCTGGACGCAAGCTTTGATTCGGGCTCTAACTTCAATCCGGGCAGCTCGATTCCAGGCACCTACCGTTCGCAACTGTATGCCGAGGCCGCATGGAAGTATCAGCCGATCGGCTTTCAAACAGCGCTTGAAATGCGCTACAACAGTAAAGTCTATGCAAATGATGCGAATACCGCCAGCGTTGATGACTACACAATCTTCAGTCTTCGCGGCCAATTCCGCCAGAAGTACAAGGACTGGACGTTGACCGAGTATGCTCGCATCGATAATCTGTTCGATGAGAAATACGTCGGCTCCGTGCGCGTTAACGATACCAATAGTCGTTTCTACGAGCCAGCGCCCGGTCGGAATTGGATCATGGGGATTAAAGCCAGCCACAACTTCTGATACTCATTTCACTTCTGCCAAAGCCCGCTCTATCAGAGCGGGCTTTTTTTTGGTTCATGGAGAGAACAGAACAAATCGGACCGCCGTCTATAATCGATAAAACGACGACCAAGAGGCCTTCTATGAGCCCCGATCACCAGCGAGCCATCGCAGAAAATTTTGAGCTATCGAGCCTGCCTGCAGGTTTTCACGACGATCCTTTCCCTGTGTATCGCGCCTTGCGAGAGCATGCTCCAGTCAAACGCATGGCAGACGGCAGCTACTTCCTTACCCGCTATGAGGATCTGATTGCGGTCTACAAAGATACGCGAACTTACAGCTCGGACAAGAAGCTGGAATTCAAACCGAAATACGGCG
>JACCDH010833045.1_pt1 | contig 10085 bp, 10 predicted proteins | sample 7442481 | NCBI WGS metagenome assembly JACCDH01 (sample SAMN15323433, study PRJNA562643) | freshwater metagenome | isolation source: river surface water | place: USA:Blue River Watershed | collected 2017-08-15
ATCTTCTGTAGGCGAATGTAGTTTCTTGCATTTGGATCTGCTGCAAAACTTTGAGCGGCTTTCGTCAATTGCTCTGCATCAATATTGAATTGCTCAGCAAGCATGGCAAAGAACTTTGGTCGTTGCTCGGCATTCAGCTTGCGATAGTTTGAAATCACATCGAGGGCCATGCTGACAGCGTTTGACTCACCTCGCTCGGAGACCAATCGACGAACTGCGCTGGTCGCTCGGGATAAAAAACGAGTTTGGGCAATTTTTTCTAGCATGCTATTTTTTATAAAGAGATCGTATAGCCCATCAATAAAAATTTATATTTAGATTTATTGTTTATACCTGCACTAAAAATATTTCTGCAAATATCTTATGGAAATAGCAGCATAGCTCCGGTTAATTTACGAGCCTGCGCAAACTCATGAGCTTCTGAAGCCTTGCTTAATGGATAGCGAGCACCAATCGAAATACTTATATGACCGGCTTGAATCGCGGTAATCACATCATGGGCGTTAGCACGCAATAACTTCGGTGTTGCGTTGTGGGGAAAGACCGATGGTCGAGTCAGGAAAAGGCAACCTTTTTTATTTAAAAGCTCAGGCGCAATTGCAGGAGCAGGTCCCGAGGCAGCGCCATAAAGAACAACCATACCAAATGGGGCTGCGCAATCCAATGATCCCATAAAAGTATCTTTGGCAACTGAGTCATAAACTACATTAGCCTTTTGTCCCTGAGTAGCCTCATAGACTTGTTTTACCCAATCGCTTTGTGAATAATTAATCGTAATATCGCATCCAGCCCGTTTTGCGGCGTCGATTTTGGCATCCGATCCGACCGTACCGATCACTTTTGCTCCAATCGATTTTGTCCAGGCTGCGAGTAGCTGCCCCACCCCGCCTGCGGCTGCATGAATGAGTACTATATCGCCATGTTTAACAGGGTAAGTTTTCTTAACAAGATATTGTGCGGTCATGGCTTTAAAGAAAATGGCTGCAGCCATCTCATCACTGATTTCATCGGGTAACTTAATTAACTTATCTGCAGAAACATTACGGTGACTCGCATAAGCACCGATACCAGCATTCATGTAAACCACGCGATCACCGATTTGAAAATCTTGTATCCCAGGACCTAATAACTCAACAACTCCAGCAGCTTCATGCCCAATACCTGTAGGCAGCTCTAGGGGATAAATACCCGAGCGCTGGTATACATCAATATAATTAAAACCAATCGCGGTTTGCCGTAACTGGACCTCCCCAATTTTTGGTGGCAAAAGCGTTTCTTGGTACAAATGCATTACATCAGGCGCGCCTAATTTGGACACTCGAACCACCTGAGAAGTTGTCATGGAAATTTAATTCGATTGCGGCGGACTTAAATTGACCCAAATCATTGGCTCAATACGTTTCGCATTAACATGCAACTCAAATATGTCAAAGCGGTTGTAGTATCCAACCACATCGTGAAATTGCTTAGGCTCAATACACTGATTAAGATCAAACTCAGCATAAATCAAACCTTCAGTTTGCGAGAGCGTATCGCCAAATTGTGAACCAGTTGGATTTACAAAAAAGGATTCAGCGCCAGGAGTCTTTTCTAGAATAGGAGCAATACTGGCATCACGCTGAACTAAAAAATTGAACATGGCTTTATCCATAAAGCCTGCGCACACAATACCAAAACACTTGGCTTCAAATGAATGTGCGGAAGCCCGAATCCGGTTAGCCTGTAAATTATTGTAATTAGCAGAATCAGAGGGATTGCGGGTTGGCCAAATAGGAGGCCAACTTGAAATGTGAATTTGTTCTTGTTGAGTCATCAAGGCATAGCGTGCTAACGGATTTGTATTTTCTCCACAAATTAATCCGCCAATATTTCCAATAGGCGTATGTGCAACCCGCAAGCCTGCCCCGTCACCAGGAGCCCAAATTAGTTTTTCAAAGAAAGTCGGTACCAATTTACGATGGTGAACCAAAATTTCACCACGATTAGAAATTAGTAGATTCGAGTTCCAAATGCAGCCTACGCTACTGCTGCTTCGCTCACTAAATCCAAGCGATATAAAAATTTGTGATTTTTTTGCTTGCTGACAGATTGCCTGAATTTCAGGGCCATCTACGAACAAACTATTTTCCACAAACTGAGAAAAGAGATCATGATTATGCAATGGCGCCCACAAGGCGGCCCAAATAGGAAAGCCAGGAATAAAAGATTCTGGAAATACTACTAGTTGAGCCCCTTTCTTAGCAGCCTCATCAATCCATGAAATCGCTTTTGCAGTAGTAGCTTTTTTATCTAAAAAAACAGGTGCAATATGCGCTGCAGCCACTTTAGTCTTTACGAGTGTCATTAAATTATTCCCCCCTAGCTTTTTTCGATTCTATACTTAGAGTTACGAAAATTCGATAAATTTATTTGCAAGTTAAATTGCAAATTTACAAGCCAACAAGATGAGTGCAAATGCAAAAAATCGGCAATTAAACTGGGAAGATTTAAAAATCTTTTTGACAGTCTATCGTTCTGGCAATATTGCTAGTGCAGCAAAAAAGCTAAAACTTGATGATTCGACAATTAGTCGTCGCATTGCCCAATTAGAAGCCTTTCTAGGTAATAAATTATTTGAGCGGACCCGTATTGGAATGCGGCAAACTACGTTTGCTAACACCATCATTGATCAGCTAGAACGCGTCGAACTGGGCATTCTTGGCCTAAATGAAATTGTGCTCCACGAGAAGAACAGTGGCGGAATTGTACGTGTAGCCATGATGGAAGGCATTGGCTCTCTGTACTTAGCACATAAATTTACTCCTTTCTTATATGAATATCCCACGATCAAAATTGAGCTAGTGACCTCTCCGAACTACATTCGAGTTGGCTATCGCGAGGCCGACCTCTTTCTAAGCTTTTTTAAGTTAACAGGTAAAGGGATTGCATGTGAAAAGATCGGAGAATTTTCTCTTTATCTTTATGCAAGTCCCACCTATCTCAAAAAACATGGTCGACCAAACTCAAAATCCGAACTGAAAAGTCATCAGTTTGTGACGTATATCGATGATTTAGTGCAAATTGAGACGGTACGCTGGCTGGATGAGGTAGTTCAAAACCCTACCGTTAGTGTGAGTTCTAGTAGCATGGTTGCACAAATTGCCCTTTCTTCCTCTGGCGCTGGCATTGCTTTGCTGCCTAAGTTTTCGATCACCAAAGAATCCAATTTGGTGCCTATTTTGAAGGATGAAATTGAGGTAAAACGCGATGTTTATATAAGTTCTCAATCGGATCTTCTAAATCTCGAGCGAATCCACATTGTTAGAGACTATCTTAAGCAGATATTTATTGAAGACCATAAGTATCTAAATCAACCTTAAAAAACACTAAATTTGCATCTTACCTTGCAAAAAAAGGGGGTTGATATTTGAGTATCTGCCGTTAGACTTATTGAAATATTACTGAAATGTTACTAATAAAAACTACATGAGCCAAACCATAATCGCTCTTGCGATCAACGGCATTGTCTTTGGTCTAATTATTGCTCTTATTGCCTTGGGCCTCTCAATTATTTTTGGACTGCTCGACATTATTAATTTGTCGCATGGTGATTTTTTCATGGTTGGGACAGTAATTGCATTCACTACCCTTACGAGTATGGGGTTTTTTTGGCCGGCACTCTTAATTGCACCACTTATCGGTTTTATCTTAGGCGCCTTGATTCAATTCTCGATTATTCAGCGAATTAAGAATAATGCTGCTCTATCAATTGTGGCTACTTTTGGGCTCTCTATGATTATTCAGGAGGTCGTTCGCATGACATTTGGTGCTGCACCAAAACGAATCATGCCCCCGATTTCTGGAACATTCGGCATGTTTGGAATTGAATACGAGTGGTATCGAATTTTTGCGGCAGTTGCTTCAATTATTGCCATTGGTTCATTTTTCATTTTTTTAAAATCAACCAAGCTTGGAACTTGGATGCGCGCCGTGCGCCATGATCGTGATACTGCAACGACCATGGGTATTCCGTCACAGAAAGTTTATCTATTTACATTTGGAATTGGTTTCGCCATGGCAGCAATTGGCGGTGTAATTGCTGCCCCAATTACTACTGTTGATTTTCGAACTGGCGTTGATATTTTGCCCTTCTGCTTTATGGCTGTAATCATTGGCGGTCTTGGAAACTTACCTGGTACAGTGGCTGCTGCTGTTCTTCTGGCATTTCTTGAAGGGGTAATCTCTGGATTTGCCAACCCTACTATTGCCCGTATTTTCTCATTAGTCTTAATGAGTAGCGTACTTTTAATACGACCACAAGGGCTTTTCAAGGGCCTAACAAAATGATTTCACGCATGCCCTATCTTATTCTGATCGGTGCATTAATCCTTGCCCCCTGGATTATTCCAATTATTGGTGACCCTTTTTGGCTAAGCGTTTTAACCGAAATTATTATCTGGTCTTGTTTTGCAGCTAGTATTAATTTCTTGTTTGGATATGTCGGATTGCTTTCCTTTGGTCAGGCTTTGTACTTTGGTTTTGGCATGTATGGGGTAGCTCTTGGTATTAGCGCACTTAAACTTTCTTTTTGGCCAGCATTTTTACTCGGGCCAATTAGCGCAACACTTATGGCGCTCATCACTGGCATTTTTGCAGTGCGCTTAACATGGCACTATTTCGCCATTATTACTGTGGTCTTTTCTTTAATATTTTATTTTTTATTTCTGACCCTCAAATCAGTTACTGGGGGCGATGATGGGATTAACTTTACCCTGCCAGATCTTATAAATTGGATGGGCATCAAACTCACTTTAACCAATAGCACGACTCAATATTTATTTATCTTAGCGGTCGTGGTTTTTTGCTTTTGGTTAATACGAGTTGTAATGGCAAGCCCATATGGACGTTCGCTTATCGCAATTCGAGACAATGACATACGGGCCTCTTTAATTGGATTAAACGTTTATCGCTTGAGACTTAGCGCCTTTGTAATTGCTGGATTTCTTGCCGGCGTCTCTGGGAGCTTATTTGCAATATTTGGTCGCTACGCATCTGCATCATACATGTTCTATCACGTCTCAGGCGAGGGAGTTGTTTGGGCGATTGTAGGTGGTGTGGGCACGCTCCTTGGGCCTGCGATTGGGACTGGGATATTTATTTTGATTCGTGAGGTAGTTTCAAGTCATTGGCAACATCACGCCCTGATCGTCGGAGCGTTTGCTATAAGTATTGTCATTTTTGCGCCTGAGGGTATTGTGGGTCTTTGGAAAAAATGGAGGCAGCGGCATCGCTCATGAAACCATTTTTAAGTATTCAACATTTATCAAAATCGTTTGGTGGCGTGAAAGCAGTGAACGATCTTTCGCTTGATTTATATCCCAACCGTGTAAACGCAATTATTGGTCCTAATGGTGCTGGCAAGACTACCTTATTCAATTTAATTTCTGGATTTATAAAACCCGACTCTGGAAAAATATTTTTTGGAGATACCGAACTAACACGTTTATCGATCCATCAAATCTCATTACTCGGCATTAAGCGAACGTTACAAATTAAAAGCGTCTTTAACACAATGACGGTTTATGAAAATTTATGGATTACTCTTTCAGCGCACCAAGGCAATCTTAACCCCTTTAAAAATATTATCAAATACCCCGAGATTCGATTACGTGTTGAAGAAGTAATGGAACAACTTGATCTCAAACGATTAGGCAATATCCCAGCGGGCTCACTTTCCTATGGTGATGTTGCCCTTTTGGAGATCGGTATGGCTATCATTACTCGACCAAAGGTTATTTTATTTGACGAACCGGTGTGCGGCATGAGTCCCGCCGAAACTGAACGAGTGGTAACAAAAATATCAGCGCTGGCAAAAGAAACGCACGTTGTTCTCATTGAGCATGATATGGATGTAGTTTTTAAGATTGCTGATGAGATTGCTGTTTTAGCTTTTGGAAGCAAGCTGGCTACAGGTGCACCAAAAGAAATTAGTTCTAATAATCAAGTCAAGGAAGTTTATTTTGGCTCTGATGAGGTTAGATCATGACACTACGCCATTTTTTAAATATCGAGCAAGTTTCGTCATCTTATGGTCGCGTTAATGTATTGCAAGATTTATCTTTCCATGTCGATCAAGGCGAGGCCGTAGGGATTCTTGGACGCAATGGAGTTGGTAAAACTACCACTTTAAAAACCATTATGGGACTTTTGCCATGCAAGCATGGTTCAATTCAATTTTCTGGCCACAAAATTAATCAAATTGAACCGTATAAAATACCTCATCTCGGAATCGGCTACGTCCCTCAGGGTCGAGGTATTTTTCCAAACCTGACCGTTAAAGAAAATCTATTTCTAGGCGCCAAAAAAGATGTTTCATCCAAGATTATTCATTCAATTTTTGATCGCTTCCCCCGTTTAGAGGAGCGTCTAGCACAGCTGGGAGGCACCTTATCGGGCGGCGAACAACAAATGTTATCGATTGCGCGTTGCCTTTTAATGGAGCCTCAGCTTTTAATACTCGACGAGCCAACCGAAGGGATTATGCCAAAACTCGTTAGTGATATTCGCGCAGAGATTAAAAGAATTAATACTCAGGGTATTAGTATTTTACTAGTAGAGCAAAATGTAAAAACAGCTCTTGAATTATGCAGTCGTATTTTGGTTATGGATAAGGGAAAAATTATCTTTAGTGCCAGTACTCAATCGATTCTTGCTAACCCGCATGAATTATCTCAGCATCTTGAGATAAAAATTTAGCTGTATAACCACTCTAAGGAGATCAACGCGATGAATGATTTAAAGAAAAAAGATTTGCCGATAAGTCCGACCCGTCGTAGTTTAATGAGCTATGCCCTTAAAGGTGGTGTAGCAGCAGGATTAGCTAACATGACTATCCTCAAAGACCTATATGCTCAGGCGAGTAGTCCAATTGTGATCGGTCACCATGCTGAAATAACCGGTGGCTTCGCATCATGGGGATACTGGCATGACATCTGTGCCAAAAAAGCCGTAGATATTATTAATGCAGGTGGCGGAATTGCAAAACGTAAAGTTGAACTTGTAACTGAGGATACAGAATCAAACCCAGCAACTGGGGCTCGTAAGCTTCGTAATCTTATTCAACGTGCTAACGCTGAATTTGTAGTGGGCTCTGTTCATTCGGGTGTAATGTTAGCCGCCATTCCAATTGCTACTGAACTGAAAACAATTTATTTCTCTCAAGGCGAAGCAACTGAGGCAACGGGTTCAAGAGGGACCCGCTACAGTTTTCGGACTGGTGGCGATACTTACTCCCTTTCTGCCGCTGGAGTTCCTTGGGCTCTTGAGAATCTTGGGAAAAAATGGACAGTAATTTATGCAGATTACGCTTGGGGTCAAAGCCATAATGCAGAAGCAAAAGCAGTAATTGAGAGACTCGGTGGTACTCATATCAAAGGTATTCCGGTTCCCCTTGATGCAAAAGACTTAGTACCTTACCTTACACAAGTTCCACCAGATACTGAAGTTCTGTTTTCCATTTTCTTTGGTTCACTTTCAGTTGCTTTTTATACGCAGGCAAAATCTATGGGTATCGATAAGCGCTTAAAGATGTATTCTGTTAATGGGACCATGGAGGCTATTGACCCAGATGAAATTAAGGGTGCAGCTGAAGGGGTGTATCTCATTGAAAATTTCCCTCGGGTAGTCAAATACAAACCAGACTCATTCCATCAAGAGTTTATCAAAGCAATGAATGTCGACGATATTTACGCGCGTGAGAGAGGTGGTAATCGTATTATGGCTAAAAGTCATGCTTGGCAATCTTGGGAAGATATGTTTGCTCTAAAACAAGCAATTGAGTCCTCTGGCTATAAATCACGAAAAGATGTTGAAGGTGTCATTCAAGCACTTGAGGGTGCAAATCTCAAAAATTCAATCGGTCACCCACAAGGAGACAAGATTATTCGCAAAGAAGATCACTCAGGAATTTTGGATCACTATATTAGCCGTATTGAGAAAGGACGATTTGAGGTTAAAAAACGAGTTCCAAAGGAAGACTTAGCAAAGCAGCTTCCTGTCCGCTTTGATTTAAGCAAAATGCCTGCATAGAAAAACGGGCTTTGCGCCCGTTTTTTCACGAATAAGTTAACATGAAAACTGGGATTTTAATTTTCAAAGATGTTGATCAGTTAGATTGCACTGGTCCATTTGAGGTTCTTTCAAGAGTACCAGGAATGACTATCGATTTCATTGGGTATACGAAAGAACCAATACGAGACATGAAAGGCTTAAAGCTTGAGCCATCAATTTCCTACTTGGAAGTAAATGAACTTGATATCCTTGTTATTCCTGGTGGATATGGTCAATATGAACTCATGTCACATGAGCCAACGATTCAATTCTTACAAAGAATTTATCCTAATATTAAATTCTTAATGACAGTTTGCACTGGTACTCTATTAGCTGGAGTTGCAGGTTTGCTTGAAGGTTATAAAGCCACCACCCATTGGACCTCGCATCACCTCCTTCACCATCTTGGCATTATTCCTGTTGAGGAACGTTATGTAGTCGATCGAAATATAGTTTCCACAGCCGGTGTGACCGGAGGAATTGATGGCGCACTTATTCTAGCTTCTCTTATTTCTAGCCCCGAAGTCGCTCAACAAATTCAGCTATACATGGAGTACGATCCGCAACCACCATTTAATGCCGGATATCCAACCAAAGCCCCGAAACTAGTATTGGAAACAGTTACTAATAACGCAAGATCAATAACGGAAAAACGAGAAATTGCTTGTAAAAAATATGCCGCCTTTAGAGGTATTCCTCAATAAAATAATTTATCAATCTAAGTAATTAGACACTGCCCCCTTACAAATCTCTCAGATAAAAAATTTAGCTTCCAATCTTGTCATCTGGCAATTAAAAATTTCAGTTGATTGGCCTGTCCAGCAAGTTTTGAACCTGCGATCTCTAGACAGATAATCCTCCAGAAAAAATGCTGTAAAATAATAGATTATTCCCTGATAGCTCAGTCGGTAGAGCGACGGACTGTTAACTTCCAGTTAACAGTTTTTCTCCAAAATCAAATCCCTAAAAATCCTTATTTTATATGCCTTTTCGGGCGATTCTTCGTGTGCTTTGTCAATTGCACAGTTATTGCACAAATACTATATCGGTCGCTCAACGAAAAAATACCGTGTTTTTTGTTAAAGGTATCTTCAAGATGCCTTCCAAAATGGGCATTATTCTCAGGGAAAAGGAGTCGAATCTGCGACCTATGACTTAGAAAGCTTGCAAATCTGCGAAACACAATGTTCGACAATGATATACAGCGGGTAGGTTTGAGGGGTTAGACAAAACAGGGGTGGTCTTGGTGTTGAGTGGGGTCCAATATTGAGGGCTTGGTATGAGCAGATGTTTGTCGGGAAAACCGACATTTTGCAAATCTTTTTTGAAAGACGATATTGATTGTTTATTTATAAAACATACTAATAAGAACAACGCAGAGTAATCCAACATAAACCTTGGCATGAAGTGACTCCGCAATCTTGCCAATATAACGACCGGCAAATTTCACACCCAGGATTGAACTTACCGAAAGAATGGCAAAAGCAAGTAAATCGATGTACCCCACATACCAAGGGCCAAAATCTAAAGGTTTGTAAAACGCCAGTACGATATAGGTGAGTGTCCCAGCAAAGGCTACCGGCAAACTTAATGGATTAGCCATTGCTGTGGCTTGGGTCATGGATAAACCTCGGCGGCGCAATAAGGGCACCGTCATGATGCTGCCACCCACACCCAAGAAAGTGGCAATGGTGCCAATTACTAAACCTCCGCCGACCGTTTCAGGAGTGGTAAGTTTCTTGGGAGCTTGCTCAGGATTGCGAGTCATAAAACCCTTGCGCATTAGACAATCAATGATGGTAACTGCGAGATACACCATAAAAGCGTAGCGCACTACTTGATTGGAGGCCCATGTGGTCAGCAGCACTCCAATGGCCGAACCAATCGCAATATAAATCGCCAGTGGAAACACATAATTCCAAAGCACATTACCTAATTTATGGTGTTTATTAGTTGAGACAAGAGCATTAACAATCATCACACAGGTTGAAGTAGCC
>JACCDH010713881.1_pt1 | contig 10081 bp, 11 predicted proteins | sample 7442481 | NCBI WGS metagenome assembly JACCDH01 (sample SAMN15323433, study PRJNA562643) | freshwater metagenome | isolation source: river surface water | place: USA:Blue River Watershed | collected 2017-08-15
CGATGTTTTCCACTTCAGATTTAACGTTTAGTAAATAGCAAACTCCCACTCGGTGTCATCCTCGCGTAGGCGGGGATCCATAAATTTAAACAAATTCAGATTTGAGTTCTGCTTAAACCTCATGGATCCCCGCCTACGCGAGGATGACACCGAGAGAGAATGATAAAATGTCAATAATCTATAGTAATTTTATATGATAAAATACCATTTTTTCGGAAAAGAATGTGCGGTTGATAAATTATCGATTGATTATTCTACCCTGAAAAATGGCCTTTCCAAACAAGATTTCAAAAGCAAATTCCCTATCGTTCTCGTCAATCAAGTTCATGGAAATAATGTTTTATTAATTAATGATGAAACAAAAATTCCCGCCCAAGGAAAGCTTGTAGATGCTGATGCCATCGTCACTAACATAAAAAATCTCACCATCGGAATTTTAACTGCTGATTGCATGCCGATTTTATTTTTCGATGAAAAAAATTCAGTTATAGCCGCAGTTCACGCGGGATGGCAAGGTGCATTTAAAAATGTAACAGATAATGCAATTGATGAAATGTTAAGAATTGGTGCAGAGATTCAGAATATAAAAGTTCTAATTGGCCCGTGTATTCGTCAAAATTCTTATGAGATTGATCAGAATTTTTATGAAAGATTATTGGCAGAAAATCCTACTAATGAGAAGTTTTTTAATCCCAGCAGGGAGTCAGGCCATTATTTGTTTAATCTACCTTCCTACACGAAAGAAAAGCTAATTAAAAAAGGAATAAAAAATATTTCTGACGATGAGATTGATACTTACACTCAGGAAAATTTATTCAGCTACAGAAGAAACACCCATCTGAATAAAACTGATGAAAATAGAAATGTTTCAGTAATTCAAATCACTTAACATGACAAAATTACAAGATGTCTCGGACTTGATAGATCAATTAAAAAATCCAGAGACTGATCAAAATTTGATAATTCTAAAATTAGTCTCATTTCCAAACAGAAAGGTTGACGATGCTACTTTTGATGATTCTACCATAGTTGAGAATGGAAAAGGTCTTAATGTTGCTTATTGCGCTTTATTTTGGGCTTTTGCTGTTTTTATAGAGAGTAAGAATGAAGGAGATTTAGAAATTCAGAAACGAGTTGGGGAATTTATGGAAAAATTTTTACAGAATGAACATATAAAATCTGAACTTGCTGAAGATATAAATAAATAATTTCCAGATGATGAAACTAAATGCACATTACTTGGCATAGCTGCTTTACATCACATAACTACTGTAGCTGGTTTACTTATAGAAACCGGAGCTGATGTGAATCTTGGAGATAAAAAAGGTAATGCGCCAATTCATCACGCTACCATTGGGATAGCCAATCTTGCTTCACAAAAAAAAGATTATGAGGAAGGTTTAAAAATGATCGAACTTCTTGTTTCGAATAAGGCAGAAAATAAATCTTTCAATAAAGATATGAGAACTCCATATAATCTTTTATGTGACAATGTAGAAAAGCTTGATGATAGTCTTAGGAAAGATTTTCTAAAATCCATAATGATTTTATCTGGAAAACTACAAGCAAGTAGCCATGTTTCGAGACTTGTTGATGGAGGAAAGACTATAGAAGAAGCAACGGCAGATCTTCAGAAAGTTTAATTGCGTTTAAATAAATATAGGTTTGTTTGTGGTGTAAATTTGGTAAATTTACTTCAAAATTTCCGCTAATTCTTTTGCCAAAATTTCCATATCAGAATCAGAAGTTAACTCAGTTACAGCAAGCAATAGTTTGTTGCCTTCCAAAGCTAATCCACCAATGATATTTTTAGCTAATAATTTTTTATTAACTTCAAAAGCATCTTTAGATAATTCGATTGTGAATTCGTTGAAGAAGCTATCGTTTAAAATTTTAACACCTTTAACTTTCGCTAATTTTTCAGCTAAATCACAAGCTTTTTTATGGTTGATTAAAGCTAATTGTTTGAAACCAATTTCACCAAGTAGCATTGAGTGAATTGTAAATGCGGTTGCGCATAAGCCTTGGTTAGAACAGATATTTGAAGTTGCTTTTTCACGGCGAATATGTTGCTCTCTGGCGTTTAAAGTTAATACATATCCTGGCTCACCATTTTCATCTGTAGTTAAACCACAAATTCTTCCCGGCATTTGACGAACATCAGCTTTTTTACAAGCGAAAAATCCTAAGTGAGGGCCACCGAAATTTAAACCAACACCAATACTAGATGCTTCACCAACTACGATATCTGCTTGTTTCGGAGCATCTAATAAACCTAATGCTAAAACTTCAGTTACCACAACAATCATCAATGCACCAGATGCATCACATTTTTTTCTGATGTCGTTTAAGTCAGTAATGTTGCCGTTAAAATCAGGATAGCTGACAATTACACAAGAAGTTTTGTCATCTAAAGTTTTAGAAATTTCTGCACCAGCTAAATCTGTGTATGTGTGAAGAACCTTTTCATAATCAGTGTTCAGAGCGTTATAAATAAAAATATTTTTACGATCTTTTTTAATTCTAAGTGTCATCATCACTGCTTCTGCAAGTGAAGTTGCACCATCATACATTGAAGCGTTTGCTACTTCCATGCCAGTTAGCAAAGCAATCACACTTTGAAATTGGAAAATAGTTGCCAGAGTTCCTTGCGCAATTTCTGGTTGATAAGGAGTGTATGAAGTTAAATATTCTGATCTTTGAATGATGTGATCAACAGAAGCCGGAATGTGATGGTTGTAAGCACCAGCGCCTAAGAAAAATGGTCCGGAATTTGCTGAACGATTTTTTAAACTTAATTTTGTTAAGAAATTTTCAACTTCAATTTCACCTTGGTGATTTGGAAGTTCTTTAATTGGTTGTTTTAAAAGTGCGTCTAACGGCACCGCATCGTATAAATCATCGATAGCAGAAACGCCTGGTACGGAGGCATTAATTGCTTTAAGCATTTCATCATGATCTTGTTTTGTAAGTGCCAAATAACGCATAATATAAAGGGAAATTTAGAATTGATTTAAAGTTGGAAGGCGTTTAATTTACTGCAACTCTTACTAATTTTCAACACACAAATATGGCTTTCGACAAATCAAAACTTCCTTCACGCTATGTGACCAATTCTCATGGTTGCGAAGGCAGAAAAACAATGCTTTATAATATCAAAACTGATTTATATCCAGAAGGATTAACAGAAGATGATTTACAAAAACCATTTGTTGGTGTGGTAAGTGCGTGGAATGAAGCTGCGCCTTGTAATATCGCACTTCAAAGACAAGCTCAGCCTGCAAAAAAAGGTGTAAAAGATGCGGGAGCAACTCCTCGTGAATTCACGACTATCACGGTTACAGACGGTATTGCGAATGGTCATCAAGGAATGAAATCTTCATTAGTTTCTCGTGAAGTAATTGCCGATTCAATTGAAGTTACAGTTCGCGGACATTGCTATGATGCTCTTGTTGGACTTGCTGGTTGCGATAAATCTTTGCCGGGAATGATGATGGCAATGTGTCGTTTAAATGTGCCTTCAGTCTTTATGTATGGCGGTTCTATCTTACCGGGAAAATTCAAAGGAAAAGATGTGACAATTGTTGACGTATTTGAAGGTGTTGGACAATTTGATGCAGGAAAAATGACTGCTGATGATTTACGTGCTTTAGCAAAAGCTGCCTGCCCTTCTGCTGGTGCTTGTGGCGGACAATTTACTGCTAACACAATGGCTTGTGTTTCTGAAGCTATTGGTCTTGCACTTCCAGGATCTTCAGGCGCTCCAGCTCCTTATGCGTCTCGTGATGAATATGCTTATGCATCAGGAAAAGCAGTTGTTGATTTGATCGCAAAAAATATCCGTCCTCGTGATATTGTAACTCGTAAATCTTTAGAAAACGCTGCAACAATCGTTGCTGCAACTGGTGGATCAACCAATGCTGCGCTTCACTTGCCGGCTCTTGCCAATGAGTGTGGAATTGATTTTGATATTTTTGCAGTTGGAGAAATTTTCAAAAAAACTCCTTACATCGCTGATATGAAACCAGGTGGAAAATATGTTGCCAAAGATTTATATGAAGCTGGTGGCGTGCAAATGATTTTGAAAGTTTTATATGATGCAGGATTTATTCACGGCGATTGTATGACGGTTACCGGAAAAACTATGGCAGAGAATTTGAAAGATGTAAAATTCAATGACAATCAAGATGTAGTTTATAAGCCTGAAAAACCTTTATCTCCAACCGGTGGTGTTGTGGTTTTAAAAGGAAATCTAGCAATTGACGGAGCAATCGTAAAAGTTGCCGGAATGAGCGCTGACAAGCAAAAATTCACTGGCTCGGCATTATGTTTTGATAATGAAGAAGATTGTTTCAAAGCAGTTGAAAACAAACAATATAAAGCTGGCGATGTTTTAGTAATTCGCTATGAAGGCCCGAAAGGCGGCCCTGGAATGCGTGAAATGTTAGCAACAACCGCGGCAATTTATGGTCAAGGAATGGGTGATAAAGTTGCTTTAATTACTGACGGAAGATTTTCTGGCGGGACACGCGGGTTCTGCGTTGGACACATTAACCCAGAAGCTGCAGTTGGCGGAACAATTGCTCTACTTCAAAATGGTGATAAAATAATTTTAGATGCAATCAATGGCACAATTGATGTTGATTTGTCAGAAGCAGAATTAGAAGAGCGTCGCAAAAAATGGAAACCAAGAGAAACTGATTATACAACTGGCACTTTATGGAAATATACTCAGACTGTAGGTTCAGCAAGATACGGAGCGGTTACTCATCCGGGAGCAAAAAAAGAAAAGGTTTGCTACGCTGATATTTAATTTTAAAAATAAAAATATGGCACAAAAAATCCGTTCAGCGATTTATTTATTTTTCTTTACCGGCCTTATTTTAACCACGCAAAATGTTAGAGCTCAGCAATCTCCCACCAGAGTTTTGTTTATAGGAAACAGCTACATTTTTACTAATAATATGCCCGACACATTTGCCACTATTGCCAAAAGTCGTGGCATTCCTGTGGAGGTAGGTGTTGTAGCACCAGGAGGAGCATCATTTGCTACTTTGGCGACAAACCCAACTGTTGCTGCAAAAATTTCTGAACAAGATTGGAATTACGTTATTCTGCAAGAACAAAGCCAAGTAATGGGATTTAGAAGCGATCAGATAACCAGTTTATCATTGGCTCCGGCTATAAAACTAGTGAACTTAATCCGTGCCAATGCAAAAAATGCCAAGATAGTTTTTTACAACACATGGGGTAGAAAAAATGGTGACAAACAAAATTGTCAATCAATGCCGGAAGTATGCAGCTACAAAGGAATGCAAGATCGTATAGATTATAATTACAGAACTATTGCGATACAAACAAAGTCAGGAATAGCGCCGGTAGGACAAGCATGGAGAAATATGCGCAGAATGTATCCTAATATTGAACTTTACGGATCTGATGGCAGTCATCCATCTGAAGCTGGTTCTTATCTAGCGGCATATACTTTTTATAAAGTTATATTCGGTAATAATATTACGAATGCTAATGCTATAAAAAATAATGATGATTCAATAAAGAAAACTATACAAAGTGTTGTGGATCAAACCATGGCGACTCCGCAAGGATATTAATTAAAAACTATAAATTTATTTATGAAACAAAAACTAAAAATTGCAATTCTTGGGGCTTCAGGATACACGGGCGTTGAGTTGATTCGTTTGTTACTTTCTCACAAACAAGTTGAAATTAAATCATTAATTGCTGATTCAAATGCCGGAAAAGAAATTGCCGAAATCTATCCGCACCTTGCTCCATTTGCTTTGCCAACACTTAAAAAAATTGAAGAAGTAAATTTTGCAGAAATTGATGTGGCTTTTTGTTGCTTACCACACACCGCTTCACAGGCTTCTATCAAATCGTTGTTGGAAAATAAAAATCATCCGAATTTAAAAATTATTGATTTGTCAGCAGATTTCCGTCTCGAAGATGGAGCTGATTATCAGAAATGGTATGAACATGCGCACATTGCTCTAGAGCTACAAAAACAAGCGGTTTACGGCTTAGCAGAAATTAATCGTAACAAGATTAAAAAAGCAAAATTAGTGGCAAATCCGGGTTGTTATCCGACTTCTGCACTTCTGCCATTATTACCTTTGATTGAAAATAATTTAATCGAAACTGATAATATCATCATCGACTCCAAATCAGCAACCAGCGGTGCCGGACGCAGTATCAAACTTGGCAATTTATATTGCGAAGTAAATGAATCAATGAAAGTTTATGGTATTGCTAATCATCGTCACACCGGAGAAATTGAGCAGGAAATTTCAAAATTTTCCGATAAAAAATTACAAGTTAGCTTCACGCCCCACTTGGTTCCAATGAATCGCGGAATTATTTCAACAATTTATGTGAACATCAAAAAAGGTTTTAAAATTGATGATATAAAAAATTGTTTAAACACTAAATATCAGGACGAATATTTTGTGAATATCAGCAACACTCATCCTTCAACTCGTGATGTTGTAGCTAGCAATTTCTGTCATATCGGAATTTTTGCATCACGCCTTCCGAATCAGGCAATCATTGTATCGGTGATTGATAATTTAGTGAAAGGCGCATCAGGACAAGCAGTTCAAAATATGAACATCATGTTTGGATTTGATGAAAAAGAAGGATTGGAATTTTTGCCAATCGTTCCATAGAAAATATTTAAATTTAGATGAGCAAAAAAGAAGTAGATCTGAATAATCCCCATTTGGCAGCTAATTGGTGTGTTTATAATTCTACCACAAAGGAAGCTTTTGAAAGAGCAAAAACTTTCAAAACTGAATCTGATCAGGTTAAGTTTATTACAACTTATCTTCAGATGACCAAAGTGCTTGCTATAGCCACTTAGAAAAATCTTGATCCGTCAACTCCCCCAGCAGATATTAAGAAATTTCGCAGCGAAGTAAAAGCGTATGAAGCAGAGTGCAAAGAATTTCTGAGTGAGTTTATGGGAAAGATGAAAAATCCTGACAGCATTCTGAATTTGATAGAAAGTGCAATTAAACCTCTTGGTCTTGAAGCAGTAGAAGTTTGTAATCTTTTCTTAGATAAATTTATTCCATCATTAAGTGAATCGGAAGCCTCTAAACTAGAGGTAGTTTCTGAGTTGTTTACCTATCTCAAAGAACAAATTCCTAATAGCAAATCAGAAGCTCATTATCTTGATGTTGTGCTCTATGAATTCTTTTGTGATACATTTTTAAATCAGGATAAGGGATTTATTGATTCTATAAAAACCGATGAGGAAAGAATTAATCTTAGAAAAACTAAAATTGATGCTGATTTCTTTTTAGAATCACTATTGGATTATGTTTCAGAGCATCAAGGAATGGCTAAGGAAATCATGATTTCTTACTTAAAAGAATGCGAAAAAAGTAAGGAAGAAATAGAAGATGTTGCAAAAAATCCTGATCTTCTCGACAACAAAGTATCTACCTTATTACTTCTCACACCCCTTACTGAAAGAATACCAAATCTGATTAAAGCAGCAGAGAATATTCTTGATGCAGATCATAAAACTTTTGAGAATCTTGATATTCCTATAACAAGAATTGCACTGGCTAAAATGGAACCATTAATGCCGATAGAGTCAATGATAGAGCGCTCCTAGAAAATAGAATCCAAAATAAACTCATCTTTTTTCAAAAAGATTTTGTAGCAAAAAATAGTTCCAATGTGCCATTTTGAAAAAATGTTATAAATATTTATCAAGTCTGTAGGTTCTTACAAATCTCCTTTTACGCTCCTTTTTGTCACCCAATCTTTTATAACTTCCATCAACCATCATCAAAGGAGCTTTATGAAACAAGAACTGAACACTACTAACAATTCTCTGAACCAAGATCTTAACGATCCAAAAACTGCTTATGTTATGGAAGAATTAGCTAATTTATCCAAGAAAGCAGCCCTCGCATTTCAGAATAAATTACATAATGATTTTGATTTAGAAAAATATAAAGCCTTTCTGAATATCATGTATCACTACACCAGTCTTAGTGCGGAGATGATAAAATATGTTGGTGATTTGGCGAAAGATCAGGAATTAAAAGATTATTTTCATCACATGTATAAAGAAGAAAAAAATCACTATCTCTTGGCAGCTGAAGATTTAAGCCAGCTCGGCAGCAAAGTTTCCAAAGAAAAACCACAAACCGTTCTCGATTTTCACAATATGTGGTTTAGCTTGGATAAAGAAGTTTACGGCTATCTAGGAGCAATTTGTGTTTTCGAAAATATCGCTCAGCATATTCAAACTGAAGGGAAAGAACTTTATGAAAAATTAGGACTCACTAAAGGCCAGAGAAGATGGGTTGCAGTGCATTTAGAGGCTGATCTTGAACATGGTCAGGAAATTAATGAAGTCTGCGCAAAATATGTCGGTAGAAATCCCGAGGCAGTTTTAAAAGGCGGAAGGGCTATGTGCGATTCTTGGATTAATGTCTTTACTAGTTTTTAACATCAAACAACCAAAGCAAAATCGCCTTCTGAGCATGGAGGCGATTTTCTGCTTCATCAAAAACTACTGATTTTTTTCCATCAATAACTTCGGCAGAAACTTCGTAACCACGATAAGCAGGAAGACAGTGAGTGAAAATTGCATTAGGATTAGCGATTTTCATTAACTCAGAATTTACCTGATAAGGCATTAATAATTTTAGTTTTTCTTGCTTAGCACTCTCATCTTTTTCTTCACCCTGACCCATTGAGATCCAAGTGTCAGCAATTAATACATCAGCATTTTTTGCAGCATCTTTAGCGTTTTCGAAGACATTGATTTTTGCTCCATTCTTTTTGGCAATGGCAATTTCTTCGTTACAAAAATCTAATTCTTTTGGAATAGCAATATTCAAAGTATAATCAAAAGCATAAGCCGCGTGAATATAGGAATTTAGCACGTTGTTAGCATCTCCAAACCAAGCTAGAGTTTTACCTTTTACATTTCCGATGCTTTCTTCGATAGTTAAAATTGAAGCTAGAATCTGGCACGGATGGCTGTAATCGCTAAGTGCATTGATAATCGGAGCAGTGGAATTTTTAGACATTTCGATCAACAGATTGTGATCTTTACAACGCACCATCACAACATCTACAAAACGAGAAAGAACTTTTGCAGTATCAGAAACTGTTTCACCTTTACCAAGTTGCATGTCGCTTGCATTCATCACTACTGCATGTCCGCCAAGTTGATTAATCGCCACTTCAAAAGAAACACGGGTTCTGGTTGATGGCTTTTCAAAAATCATCGCCAGATTTTTCCCCGGTAAAAGGTTTTTGCTGGTTTGATAATCTAAAGTTTTAAGCTTCTTTGCAGAATCTACAATTGAGCGTAGCTCTTCGGCCTTTATTTGATTTAAATCGATAAAATGTTTCATGATTTACCTTGGGTTATAAATACATTATAAATAACAGGGGGGGCCTGTTTTAGTTTCGTATCTTTAAATTGTCAAGAATGTCAATTTGACTCTATTAAAAAAACCTTGGTTTCCTTAGATTTGTTTATAAAATAACCCGCTTAAATCACATTTTCCGATAGCTATCAAATAAATGAGCAACACAATTATCCTAACAACTGGTGGTACTGGCGGGCATATTTTTCCGGCTCGCACAATCGCACAGCACCTCTCTAAACAGGGTTTTAGAGCGATAATTTTTGGTGATCAAAATTATGCTCGTTATCATAAAAAAGAAGATGATTTTTCATTTAAAATTATCAGCTCTTCTAAATTAAACAAATCGCCTTTAGCACTCATCAAAGCAGCAATCAAAATCTTACTGGGCGTTTGGCAATCATTATATTTATTATTCAAATATCAGCCGCAATCGGTTGTTGCCTTTGGCGGATATTCTACTTTTCCGGTTTTGCTGGCAGCAGTTATTTTAAGAAAAAGAATTATTTTACACGAACAAAATGCTCATTTGGGAAAAGTAAATCGCTTGTTCGCAAAATTCGCGGATAAAATTGTTTTATCTTATAAAGAAACTGACGGGTTGGATCCAAAGTTTAATCACAAAACAATTTTCACCGGCAACCCAATCAGATCGGATATTC
>JACCDH011208322.1_pt1 | contig 10079 bp, 10 predicted proteins | sample 7442481 | NCBI WGS metagenome assembly JACCDH01 (sample SAMN15323433, study PRJNA562643) | freshwater metagenome | isolation source: river surface water | place: USA:Blue River Watershed | collected 2017-08-15
CCAAGGGCATCACCGGCAAAGAAGCCGAGGCCGTGCTGGGCAGCGCCCACATGACCATCAACAAAAACGCCATCCCCAACGACCCGGAAAAGCCCATGGTCACCAGTGGCGTGCGCATTGGCACCCCAGCCATGACCACCCGGGGCTTCAAAGACGAAGAAGCCCGCCTGACCGCCAACCTGATTGCCGACGTGCTGGACAACCCGCGCGATGCAGCCAACATCGAGGCGGTGCGTGCCAAGGTGAACGCACTGACCAGCCGCTTCCCTGTTTATAGCTAAACAGTGAATAGGGGCGTGCGCCAAGGCCTTAGAAAGCTGTTATTTTTCTCCCGGCACGCCCCATGAAATGCCCGTTCTGCAGCCACGCCGAAACCCAGGTGGTCGAAACCCGCCTGTCGGAAGACGCTTCTTTCATCCGGCGGCGGCGCAAATGCCCCGCCTGCGAAAAGCGCTTCACCACTTACGAACGGCCGGAAGTCAGCTTCCCTGCCGTGGTGAAGAAAGACGGCCGCCGCATCGACTACGCCGCTGAAAAGTTGCGCGGCTCGTTTGCGCTGGCGTTGCGCAAACGCCCCGTCAGCACCGAACAGGTGGATGCCGCCCTGGAGCGCATTGAAGAAAAGCTGCTGAACCTGGGCCTGCGCGAAGTGCCCTCCAGCCAGTTGGGCGAGATGGTGATGCGCGAACTCAAAAAGCTCGACAAAGTGGCCTACGTGCGCTTTGCCAGCGTGTACCGCAGCTTCGAAGACATCGACGAATTCAAAACCTTGGTGGACGAGGTGAGCCGCTGAGGATTAACAACCGCTCGTCGGCGAGTGGAGGCCGCTTGTGGGTCAGATCGCACAACCATCCACCAACTGACATAAAGTGAGGGTCATGCAACGGCTTCATCTTCGCCCTCGTTACTCCACCGAATGGCAAACAGGCTTTACCCTTGTTGAAGCCGTGGTGGTGCTGGCCATCGTCGCAATACTGACGGGCATTGCCGCTCCCGCATACCGAGAGATGAGCGAACGCATGGCCGTATCGACGGTCGCGCAGGAACTGTCAGCATCCATTCACCAGACGCGCAGCACGGCGATTGGCAACAACGGCAACGTTTCCATTAGGAAACTCACAGCAGCTGAAGCTGGTCTGCCGGGCTTTTGTGACACCAATCAAGACTGGTCCTGTGGCTGGCAAGTTTTTTTCGACGCCAACGCGAACGGGCAGTTGGATGCTGGGGATCAGATCGTCAACACATCCGCAGTGCGCGGCAACGTCGTGATAAGGCGCAGCGTCAACAGCGCCAGCATGACCGCCAACCGTTGGGGACAACTGGCTGGTATCGGTGCAGTCGGCTTCACGTTATCCCCTAGGGTCACGGGTATCGCATCGCCAGCCACCACCACAATTTGTGTGGGCTCTGGGGGCAGAGTCCGCACCCTGCAAGGAGTCGTTGCATGCGCAAACTAGTGAACGCCAACCCGTGCACACACCAGGCAATCAGTCCCCGCGGTAAACAGCAGGGTGTGGCGCTGATGGAGTCGCTGGTTGCGCTGGTGGTGCTGGCGCTTGGCGTCATGGGTTTGCTGGGGCTGCAACTTCGCACCATGGTAAACAACCAAAACGCCAGCCACACCGCGTCGGCAGCCCGCCTGGCAGATGCTCTTTTTGAGGCCGTAAAGTCCAATCCAAACGCGTCACCGAGTCTTAACCCCGCCTTTACCGTCAACGCGCCCTTGAACCCGGCCCAGTGGGCTTGGCTGGGGGCATACACGCACGGTTGGAATGTTTTGCCACCAGCGGGAGCCAACTGCAATGGAGGTGTTTTGTGCAACGCCGGTCAAAAGGCGGCATGGGACGTCAACCAATGGAAGCAGTCCGTCCGCCAGAACCTGCCGAATGGGGAAGCAGCCGTCTTGCTTGGCAGCATTCCCCAACAGTTGGTGGTGGTCGTGGGGTGGCGCGCCAATGAGCAGGCGGGCGTCGCAAATCCTTCCGCTGTCAATTTGCCCGGAGGCTTGGTGGCGCCTGCGGCCTGCGGCACCACCCACACATGCTATTTCGCGTACGGCCAGCCATGACCAGCAGCACATCGCTCCCCATCGCAATGCGAACCCGTTGGTTGGCAACTGCCAGCAGGCAATCGGGCTTGTCCCTCATCGAGCTGATGGTCGGACTGGCCATTGGTTTGCTGGTGGTTTTGGCAGGCACTGGGTCGCTATTGGTAACACGACAAGGCAGCACAACGGTGTCCGACAGCTACCGTCTTACAACCGAGGGCAACAATGCCATGCGGTTAATTGGATCCATCGTTCGCCAAGCGGGTGCAGCAGAATTGGCTCAAGCGGCTGTAAACACGCCGGTATCTTTTCAAAACATGACACTCCGGGCGTTCGGACCCGGCGGTGACCAGCTGGTGGTTGGTACCGACGGTGGCGGCGCGGCTCCGGATCAGCTGGTGGTGTATTTCCAACATCGAAACAATGCCGTCACACGCGACTGTCTGGGCGCATCTCCCGGCGCTCCTGGTGTGTTGACGGTCAACACGTTTTTGGTGAACGGTATCGAGCTGCGCTGCAACGGACAGGCGCTGGTTGGAGACAACGCCACCCCGAACGCGCAGCCTGCAGTCGAAGACTTTCAGGTTTGGTACTGGACGTTAGACGCCATCGGCCGACAACAGCGGGTGACGGCGGCCGATGTGCCTGCAGCGGGCGGTTGGCCTGCGGTGCAAGCCTTAGAAGTGTGCTTGCAACTTCGTGGCATTGGCGTCGACTACCCGAGGGCTGGCGCCTACACCAACTGCCAGGGAAACGCCGTGGCTCACGACGGACGCTTGCACCAAGTGTTCCGCAACACCTACAAACTTCGCAACCGGATGTAGCCATGAGCACGCAAGCGAAAACAACCCAACACGCGCGCCCCAAAAAGCCCACTTCACCCCGCGAGCGCGGCGTGGCTCTGATCACCGTATTGGTCATGATGTTGCTGTCACTGTTGTTGGTCATGGGCGGCTCGCGTGTGGGCTTGCTGAACGAGCGGGTGGCCGGCAACAGCGCTGATTACCAACGCGCTTTTGAGGCCGCAGAGGCGCTCATGGCCGATGCCAAGTTAGATTTGGCAAGTGTCGGAGGCGTCGGCGCCGGTTTCGGCACACGCCCTGCCAACAACCAAGTACCCTGCAACACTGGGCAGCACGCAAACTTGTCCGCTCTGCTGTCCCCCCTTGCCCCGCCCTGTATCAACGGTGTATGCAACGACTTGGGCGCCGCTACCAGCGGGAACCCAGCCACCAGCTTCTGGAGCACCCCTGCAACACTGGCCACGTTCACTGCAAATGGTGTGGCCGCGCGTTTCGGTCAGTTCACAGGTTTTCCCGTCAACCCAGCTCTAGCGGTAAATCCTCTCTTGGCTGCGAACGCTTGGTATTGGATTGAAGTTTTGCCGTATGACACGGCTGTCGGCGGCTCTATGCAGCACTTGGGGGGCCGAGAAGTAGCACCCGCCACCAAGTGTCCTTTCATCTTCCGAGTGACAGTAGTGGCGCAAGGGAGACGGCCGGGCACACAAGTGGTGCTGCAAGGATTGCATTTTTTCACCGGACCTTAAGAATTCGCCAAAGGAAACGTCATGACTAACATTAGCCGCCGTTCCGTTGCAGCAGCCGTTCCGAGCACCCCCTATGCAGACTTTGGAGGCAGTGCAACGTGCCCCAAACAGCGCTTCACTTCAATCGCGATGGCGTGTGCGTTACTGGTATGCGGTGTGCCGCATTGGGCGGTTGCGGGCCCCATCAGTTTGGCGCAAGCACCCGCAGGCAATGGCGGACGGGAGCCCGCTCCGAACTTAATCATTTCTGTGGACGATTCCGGCAGTATGGGGTCAAGCGGCATGCTCGCTCTGCGCAACGCCCTCAACTCGTCATTCAGCACTGCTTCCGTTGCAGACGACAGCATAAGACTGGGCTTTCAGGCAATGTGGAGATGCCGTGGACTGCAACAATTCCCGTATGACATGAATGGCGGCTCTTGCCCAGACACGCGCGTTCAAAGCTTCTCTGGCGCTCACCGAAACAACTTTAACGCCTGGGTCAACAGTTTGGCGGCCCGCAGCGGGACACCCTCTCACAGCATGTTCTTAAACGTGCACAAATATCTTGAAAATTCATCGGGAGTTTGGAGTCCATTTGCATCCAAACCCGGGGTCAGCGAAACACCTTTGCTCTCCTGCAGAAAAACGTTCCACATTTTTATGACCGACGGTGGCTGGAAGGACACCAATAATCATCGGGGAGAGTCAACCAATGCCGCACAGATGGGACTCCCTGGGAATGCAGACGGGTCCACGCGAACACTTCCTGATGGACGTATGTACGACCCTTACGGATCAACTACAACCCAAACAAAAATCTACAGAGACAGTTACGCGCCCGTTTTGAACGACTTGTTGGGGGGCACTCGTAGCGTCAGTTCCAGGGGCACCGTATCGACGCTGGCCGATTGGGCTTTTCACATGTGGGCTACTGATTACGCCCCTGCAGTTCCAAACGAGGTACGTCCGATTATTCGTCAAGCTGGCGACAGTGATTTTGGAACGGCGGGAAACCCATATGTAGTTTCGGAGTACTGGAACCCTAGAAATAATCCGATGAGCTGGCAAGGCGTAACCACCTATACGATTGGGTTTAACAATGCAGCGAATATGCTTACCAATCGTAGGGTTTGGAATCAGTACACCGACGCCGGTCATGCCCCATCACAAGTTACGCTGCCCGCGTGGGGGGGCAACACGTGGGGAGGCGACTTCTCAGCAATGGTTCGTGGGGACACCACAGCGCCTCCACTGGGATGGCCAAACCCACTCCGTGGGCATCCGCTGACGGGATCAGGCGAACACGACACATCCCTAAACACCGACGGCCCTCAGTCGTCTAATTCTCCCGGGGCGACATACGACAAAATCAACGAGCTTTGGCATGCCGCCATCAACGGCAGGGGTAGATTCGTACCGGCTACGAACGCAACTGAGTTGTCAAACGCATTTACAGAAATTATCAATCAGGTCATTTCAGACAGCTCGACGCCCATGGCCAGTATCGCTGCCAACACGCAGACGGTAACATCGGGCACCGCGGTGTACATTGCTGGTTACGACGCTACCCGTTGGAGTGGTCATGTCAAAGCCTACCCAGTTGATGCCAACTACAACTTGAGTGCAACGCCCACATGGGACGCCGCACAACTTCTGGACAGCCGCTCTCCGGCAAATCGGCTGATCTTCACCCATAACGGATTAACCGGCACCAGTTTGGAATGGGCCAACTTATCCAGCGGACAGCAGAATGTGCTGCGCGGTGGTGACAGCGTTGCGGTAGGACAAAGCCGACTCAACTACGTTCGTGGCGACCGCTCGCAAGAAAGGGCTTCGGGTGGCGCCCTCCGGGACCGAAACAGCCGTTTGGGCGACATTGTCAACTCCAATCTTTGGGTTGTGGGCAAGCCCAACCTAGGATATACCAGCGACGATTACGCTACGTTTCGCACCAACAGTGCCTCGCGGCCGACCATGATTTACGTTGGCGCCAACGATGGCATGTTGCACGCATTCAACGCCGCTACTGGTGCAGAACAATTTGCTTACATCCCTGTTGGGGTCTTTGACAAGTTAAAGACATATACAGACCCCGCGTACACCCATTTATATTCGGTTGACGGGCATCCGTTCACCGGAGACGTCTACGACGGTTCCAATTGGAAGACTTTTCTGGTTGGGTCCTTGGCGGGTGGCGGCAAAGGGTATTTTGTCTTGGATGTGACGAACCCTGCCAATCTCACGGCGGCGAACGGGAGTGGGTTGGTGGTGATGGACAAGACGGACGGCACAGACCAAGACATCGGTCATATCTACAGCGAGCCCACTCTGGACACTAGCAACTCGGAGCGCGCGGTACAAATCACCCGAATGAACAACAACAGGTGGGCCCTCTTGATGGGCAATGGTGTGAACAGTACCAACGAAAAGGCTGTGTTGCTGGTGCAGTATTTGGATGGCGCCAAAGAGTTGCTGAAAATCCCATTGGACAGCACTGGGGGCAATGGGAATGGGCTATCTAACCCCCAAGTGATCGACATCAACGGCGACGGGAAAGCGGATGTCGCCTACGCCGGCGACATGTTGGGCAACCTTTGGAAAATAGACTTGTCCAACACTGCAGAGTCCAGCTGGGGGAGCTATTTCCGCACTGGGTCAACACCGGTTCCGCTTTACGTGGCAAAAGATGAATCGAATGCTCGACAGCCCATTACAACAGCGCCACAGTGGGCTACACACCCAACCCGGGGTCTAATGGTTGCCGTTGGAACGGGTCGAGAGATTTCAGTGGCTGATCGTCTAACCAATAGCACCCAAACCCTGTACGCCATTTGGGACGACATGACCATTACACCGAAAGCCAGTCCCATGATGAACGGTGGATCTGCGGTTTCCGAGGCAGCGGGCCGAAGCAGCCTAGTAGAGCAGGTGCAAGAAAGTACCATCACCATTTCGGGGAGGCAATATTTCAAAACCTCCAGCCGACCTGTATCCTACAGCGGTGCGGGTGCGAAACGCGGTTGGTACCTCAACTGGCCAACGTTGGGGGAGCGCAGCGTGAACAACGGCGGCAAGTTGTCCAACAAGTTGCTTTTCATGCGTAGCCGTGTGCCTGCCAGCGGCAGCCAAGACTCGGCCAACACAGAAAGCTGCGAGCCCACCGCAACCTCGGCAAAAGAGTATTTGACGATTCTGGATATCGTGACTGGAAAGCCCCCCAACAAGCCGATGTTCGATACCGATGGGGGGGGGTTCACAGGTACAGAGGAAGCGGGGGTAAGCCGTTTGCATTCTGGCCGGTCAGACCGGTTGATGATTGGAACCGGGCGGCCGGGGCAGGTGGTGTCCTTGAGCGGCAAAACGGGCAACGTGAATGGCGGGGGTCCTGGTGGGGGTCCTGGTGGGGGTAACTGCTCTGGCAATGACTGTCCTTACAATTTCTCCCCCGGGCTTCCCATCTCCGAATTTGGGTGGAGGCAACTGCAATGAAGCGCAACACGGCAAACAATGTCAAGGGTTTTTCCTTAATCGAGTTGATGATCGCCGTGGCTGTGGTCGGTATCAGCGCGGCCCGTGCACTGCCAAGCTACACCGCCTACACCGAGCGCAGCCGGCGCGCAGACGGTAAAGCCGCTCTGCAGCGTGCTGCCCAGTGGCTGGAGCGAGCAGTAACAGCAACAGGCACTTACCCTGCGGTCCTGGGCGCGGGGCTGACACCATCCGAGGGAAACCATTACGACTTGGTTTATGCCCAGGTTGGCGGCGGTACTGGATACACCCTCACGGCTACGCCACGCATTGCAGACACAGGATGTGGAAACCTATCGCTCAATCAAGCGGGGTTGCGAGGAGAAACGGGTACATTGACTGCCAATGATTGCTGGAACCGCTGAGCCACGCCGCGCCTAACCACCAAGCCCCTTTCCAGGGGCTTTTTTTTACCTGCGAAAATACGGCGCTATGTTTACCGGAATCATCACCGGCGTGGGGCAGGTGCTTGCCCTTCGCCAATTGGGCGCCAGCCACCAGCACGGACAGCGCGTGACGCTGGCCGTGCCCCACGGTTATTTGGCCGACGTGGGCCTGGGCGACAGCGTGGCCCTGAACGGCGCCTGCATGACGGCGGTGGCGCTGCGGCCCGATGCCAATGAGTTTGACGTGGACGTGTCGGCCGAATCGCTGGCGCGCACCTGTGGGCTCAACCGGGTGGGCCAGCGGGTCAACCTGGAAAAAGCCGTTCGCCCCATGGACCGGCTGGGGGGGCACATCGTCTCCGGCCATGTGGACGGCGTGGGGCAAGTGACCCGGTTTGAAGCCGTCGGGGAAAGCTGGGCACTGGAAGTGCTGGCACCGGTGACCCTGGCGCCCTATCTGGCGTACAAGGGCTCTGTGGCCATCAACGGCGTCAGCCTGACGCTGAATGCGGTGAACGACGGCCCCCAGGGCTGCACCATCAGCATCAACCTGATTCCGCACACCGTGCACCACACGGCCCTGGCCGATGTGCAAACCGGTGACGCGGTGAACCTGGAGGTGGACACCGTGGCGCGCTATGTTTGCCGTTACATGGCCCTGACCACCGCGGCCGCCACGGCCACCCCAGCCACAGGCGCCGCCCCAGCCATGGCCATGCCCCCATCGGGCTGATGCCCGCCGCTGGGCCCCACCGCACCCGCATGGCCCTGTCCCTTTGACTGCCCCCGCCCCGACGCAGGGCCCACCGAAAGTTTTGCTGCATGTCCCTCACCACACCGGCTCACCCCAACACCGCGCCCGGTACTGGCGCCGCCAACCCCGCTGCGGGGGCTGCACCGGCCCCTGCGGGCACGCCTGCGGCCGCTGGCATTGCGCCGGTCGCCGAGATCGTGGCCGAGCTGAAGGCCGGCCGGATGGTGATTCTGGTGGACGAGGAAGACCGGGAAAACGAAGGCGACCTGGTGCTGGCGGCGGACCATGTGACGGCAGAGGCCATCAACTTCATGGCGCGCTTCGGCCGCGGGCTGATCTGTCTCACCCTCACCCGCGAGCGCTGCGAACAGCTGCAGCTTCCACCCATGGTGCCGCGCAACGGCACCAAAATGGGCACGGCCTTTACGGTGTCCATTGAGGCGGCAGAGGGCGTGACCACCGGCATCTCGGCCGCCGATCGGGCCCACACCGTGGCCGCTGCGGTGGCACCGGGCGCGCAAGCGCATGATCTGGTGCAGCCCGGCCATGTGTTCCCACTGCAGGCCGTAGAAGGCGGCGTGCTGATGCGCGCGGGCCACACCGAGGCCGGCTGCGACCTGGCGGCCATGGCGGGCTGCACGCCGGCGGCGGTGATTTGCGAAATCATGAACGACGACGGCACCATGGCGCGGTTGCCCGACCTGCAACGGTTTGCAGCCGAGCACGGACTGAAGATCGGCACCATTGCCGACCTGATTGAACACCGCAGCCGCACCGAGTCGCTGGTGGAGCCCTTGGGGCAACGCCCGCTGACCACCGCATTCGGAACGTTCACGGCCCATGCCTTTCGCGACCAGCCCAGCGGCGCCATTCATTTGGCGCTGGTGAAGGGCGAGTGGACGGCAGATGCCGAAGTGCCCGTTCGGGTGCACGAGCCCTTGTCGGTGCTGGACGCGCTGGAAACCGGCCGTTCGCTGCATTCCTGGAGCCTGGAGGCCAGCCTGCGTTACCTGGAACGCCAGGGCCAGGGTGTGGCGGTGTTGCTGAATTGTGGCGAGTCGGCCGCGCAGTTGCTGGCGCAGTTTCAGGGCACCGCCCGCCCTGCGCAGGCGCCCGAGCGGGGCCGCATGGACCTGCGCACCTACGGCGTGGGTGCGCAAATTCTGCGAGCCTGTGGCGTGCAGCGCATGCGCTTGATGGGCCACCCCCGCCGCATGCCCAGCATGACCGGCTACGGGCTGGAAGTGACCGGTTTCATTCCCAAGGAGTAAACGGATGTTTGGTGCAGACAAAGGCAAAACCGACGCGCTGGACGGCCACGAGCTGCGCATTGGCGTGGTGCAGGCGCGGTTCAATGCCGGCGTGACCGACGCGCTGACCAACGCCACCCTGGCGGAGCTGGCCCGGCTGGGCGTCAAGCCCGGCAACATTCGGCTGGTGAAAGTGCCCGGTGCGCTGGAAGTGCCGGTGGCCCTGCAGGCCCTGGCCGAGACCGACCGCTACGACGCCCTGATTGCGCTGGGCTGCATCATCCGTGGCGAAACTTACCATTTTGAGCTGGTGGCCAATGAGTCCGGCGCGGGGGTGACCCGCGTTTCGCTGGACCACCAGGTGCCCATTGCCAACGCCATTCTGACGACCGAAACCCTGGCGCAAGCGCAGGCACGGCAGACCGAAAAAGGCGTGGACGCCGCCCGGGTGGCCGTGGAAATGGCCAACCTGCTGGACCAACTGGACTGAGCCCCGGAGCGGCCCCACCGCCGCCCAACCGACCCCATGAACGACAACGCACCCCCAAACCCCCCCACCCCCAAAGACCACCACGCCAACACA